>Ga0169931_10003568_pt1 | contig 24644 bp, 21 predicted proteins | sample Kivu_15m_20L_FD_129675 | JGI IMG/M metagenome (GOLD analysis project Ga0169931, IMG submission 129675) | Freshwater microbial communities from Lake Kivu, Western Province, Rwanda to study Microbial Dark Matter (Phase II) - Kivu_15m_20L... | ecosystem: Environmental > Aquatic > Freshwater > Lake...
CCCGGCCCGAGGACTGGCGCGTTCGCGCATGACCAGAAAAGTGGGCAGACTCGCGAGAGCGAAAAACACCGCCGTGATGAGCATGCACACCGGGACGAAATCGGCTGCGCCCTGGCCGAGGCCCTGAGCCCAGGTGACATAGGCAAGGCACAGACCCAGGCTGACCAGACCGCCGATGTAGCCGAAGGCCCAGGCCTGGCCCGACACCTTGCCGAGGGCCTCGCCCCGTGCCAGCTCAGGGAGAAAGGCCGCCACAACGTTCTCCCCGGTACCGAAGAAGAAATTCGACAGCACCAGGGCGAAGATGGCCAGCCACAGGTCCCCGGGACCCGCCAGGGCCAGCGCCGCCGTTCCGATGACACAGCCGACCGTGCATGCCAGCAGCAGCCGTTTCTTGGCAGCCCTGGCATCGGCCCAGGCGCCGAGGAAGGGTGCGGTGACGACGATCAGCGCGTAGGACGCCGACAGCGCCAGTGTCCAGGCGAACGTGGCCCAGGTCGCCCGGGCCGCCACGACCCCCACGAAGTAGGCGTTGAAGATGGCCGTGATGACCACCGTGGTGTAGCCGGAGTTGGCGAAGTCGTAGCAGGCCCACGCCCAGACCTCGCGCCGGCGGACACCCTCGTTCAGCAGCGGCGCCGGCTTCACGGGACCTTCACGATGCCGCGGTCGGCAAGCTGGTCGATCCGTGCATCCTCCAGCCCGGACGAGCGCAGCACCTCGCGGGTGTGCTCGCCGAGCGCCGGCCCGACCCAGTCCGTGCCCCCAGGCGTGTCCTCGAGGCAGGGCACGATCCCTGGCAGCTTGAGACTGGAGCCGTCCGGCAGCGTGATCGTCTGGATCATGCCGCGCGCCAGATACTGCGGATCGGCGACGATGTCGGCGATGTCGTAGATCTTGCCCGCCGGCACCTCGGCCGCATTCAGCAGCGAGAGGGCCTGCTCGAGGTCCAGGGACCCGGTCCAGGCCGCGATCACCCCATCGATCTCCTCGGTGCGCGTGGTTCGCCCGGCGTTGTCGGCGAGTGCGGGGTCGTCGGCCAGATCGGGCCGGCCGACGGCACGCATCAGTCGCTTGAAGATGCTGTCGTTGTTGGCACCGATGACCAGATACTTCCCGTCACGGGTCGGGTAGGTGTTCGAGGGGACGATGCCCGGCAGCGACGCCCCGGTGCGACTCCGCACGAAACCGAAGCGGTCGTACTCGGGCAGCAGGCTCTCCATGAGCGCGAACACCGCCTCGTACAGGGCCACGTCGACCACCTGGCCCTGTCCGCCGTTGACCTCGCGGTGCCGCAGCGCCATGAGGGCGCCGATCGCCCCGTAGAGCGCGGCGATGGAATCGCCGATCGAGACACCGACGCGCACCGGCGCGCGATCGGGGTGGCCGGTGAGGTGTCGCAAACCGCCCATGGCCTCGCCGATGGCGCCGAAGCCGGGGCGGGCACTGTAAGGTCCGTTCTGGCCGTAGCCCGACAGACGCACCATCACCAGACCCGGATTGATCGCCGACAACTGCGGCCAGCCGATGCCCCATTCCTCTAGCGTGCCCGGGCGAAAGTTCTCCACCACGATGTCGGCGTCGCGTGCCAGCCGCCGCACGATGTCCTGGCCCTCTGGGGTCTTGAGGTTCACCGCCACCGACTTCTTGTTGCGCGCCTGGGCGAGCCACCACAGGGACGTGCCCTGATGCAGCTTGCGCCAGGTGCGCAGCGGGTCACCGCCGTCCGGCGACTCGATCTTGATGACCTCGGCGCCGAACTCTGCCAGCACCCTGGCGCAGAAGGGGCCGGCGATGAGCGTGCCCATCTCGAGCACGCGCACGCCCTCCAGGGGACGGGTCGCTCCGGTGGCTGCGCTCATCGAAGCCCTCTCGTCGACGGACCGACGCCGTGCCGGCGCAGGGGTGCGTGACGGCGCTCAGGCATAGTCGCGCATCACCTGGCCGGCCAGTGGTGCGCCGGGTCTGGGGCCGTGCTCGTCGACGATCCTGACGCCGTTGACCCAGACGCCGTGCACGCCGAAGCCGGGTGTGACCAGCCGGGAGGCACCGGCCGGCAGGTCGTTCACCCGCCGCGCCGCGCCACGCCCGACCGTGGCGGCATCGAACAGGAACAGATCGGCGTGCGCGCCCGCCGCGATCCGGCCACGCCCCTTCAGGCCGAACAGGTCGGCCGGCTCGCCCGTCATGCGGTGGATGGCCTGCTCCAGCGACAGCACACCCCGCTCGCGCACCCAATGCCCGAGCACGTGCAGCGCGAAGCCGGCGTCGCAGAAGAACTCGAGGTGCGCACCCGCGTCGGACAGCGAGATGAGCGCATTCTGGTCGCGCAGCATGCGCCCCACCGCCTCCTCGTCGGAATTGAGCAGGGTGGCGATGAAATAGGTCTCGAGATCCTCCGACAGCCCGAGTTCGAGCAGCCAGTCGAAGGGTCGCTTGCCAGCCTCGGCCGCGCACTCGGCGACCGTGCGCCCTTCCAGCCGGGCGTTGCACGGGTCGGACACCCGCAGCACGGTCATGCGATGCCACTCGCCATTGAACAGGCGCCGGCCCGGCTCGGCCAGTTCGGCATGCAGGCTGTTGCGGAAGTCTTCGGACGCCAGCAGGGCCCGGTAGGCCGCATCGTCCGCCGCCTGCATGGCCGGCTTCCAGGCCTTCAGACCCTCGAACACGTAGGGCGACTTCAGGGTGAACTCCATGGTAAGCGGACAGGGCGAGATGGCGCCGCGCAGCACGTTGCCGCGGGCACGCGCCTGACCCATGGCGTCCAGGTCGTCGAACACGGCGTTGGGGGTCATGTTGCTGTGGAGCAGGGCCGCGACGATGAACGGCCGGCCGGCGCCGGCGGCCCAGTGCTCGAACTGGGCGGCCCGCTGTCCGGGATCGCGCGTCATCATCAGAATACCGCGCCCACTGTCGCGCAGGGCACCGGTGAGGGCCACCATTTCCGCATCGTCGGCGAGACGCGACGGCATGGGAATCCCGTTCTCCCCGTTGTGCTGGCCCGAGGTCGTGGTGGAGAAGCCGATCGCGCCGGCCGCCATGGCCTCGGCGACGATGCTTCTCATCTGCGCGACCTCCTCCGGCGTCGCGGCCCGCCTGGCGGCGTCGCCGCGCAGGGCCCAGGTGCGCACCGACGAGTGACCGACGAACACACCGACGTTGACGCCGACACCGCGGCGCTCGAGGTAGGCGAGGTACTCCGGGAAGGTCTGGAATTCCCACTGGACGCCGGCCTGCAGCGCGGCCAGCGACATGCCCTCGACGTGGGTGAGGTTGCGCATGGTCAGGTCCCGGTCCTCGGGCCGGCACGGCGCCAGGGTGAAGCCGCAGTTGCCGAGGATGGCCGTGGTCACCCCCAGGGCCGGGGACGGTGTCACCAGCGGATCCCAGGTGATCTGGGCATCGTAGTGGGTGTGCGTGTCGATGATCCCCGGCGCCAGCACCAGGCCTGCGGCGTCCACCACGTCCCGGGCCGGGCCGAGATCGCGGCCCACCGCCGCGATCCTGCCACCCGAGACCGCCACGTCGGCCTCGAACGCGGGGGCGCCACTGCCATCCACCACGCGGGCCTTCGCAATCACCATGTCGTGCATCATCTTTCCTCCCCTCGGCGTGAGCGCTGCCGCGCCCGTCCCATGCGCTACGACCCGTTTCGCGCTTGCGCTTACAATCGGCCCATGCGAGTCATTCCCCACGTCATTGTTCTGGGCGTCTGCCTGATGCCCACGACCCAGGCCCTCGCCGCAGATTCTCCAGCCGCGAGACGCGGCGCTACGGACGCTGCCGAGCGCGTGCAGGAAGGCAACGTTCAGCAATGGATCGAGTACTACGAGCGCGAGCGTCTGCAACGCGCGCGCCCGCCCGGCGCGGAGCCGCCGCGATCCACGACGCCAGCCCCGACTGCCGGCCCTGCCGACACCCCGCCCGCCAAGCCCTGAACCTTCAGTGCCCGCGGCTCGTCGCGTCGTCGGCCGCGTCCTGCCGCGGTTCGGCGTGCCCCTCGGAGGCATGGGTCAGGTACAAGGCCAGCCCGACCAGGGCAATGCTGCCCCCCAGGTAGAGCAGTTCGACCACCGTGCCGAGTTTCATCTTGACCGCGTGCTCGAATAGCTTGACCACGAGGATCATCAGGATGACCTTCGCGAGGCGGTTCTTCAGGTCATCGAGGTTCTCGATCACCAGGATCTTGCTCGAGGCCCGGGACCCGTGGGCCTCGTCGATGTCGCTCACGAACAGCTCGTACAGCCCGAGCGCGAAAATAAGCATGACCGTGCCAAGCAGGTAGCCGTCCACGACTTCGACGATATGCGTGACGGTGTCGTCGTGCAGCGCCTTGCGCGCCTCCGAAGTCAGGGTGGGGTCGGCGTACCCCACGACGTGGATCACGGCGTACCACACGTCCACCGTGGTGATGTAGAACACCGCAATCGCGGCCGCCATGCTGGCCACGACCGCGATCACCACCACGAAGCGGCTGTTCCAGAGGATGCTCTCGAAGACCTTCTCGATCATGTCGCTGCCGTGTCTGTCCGGGCGGAGACCGGATTATAGGCAAGGGCCGCGGCCCGTCGCGGCGGAGACGCGCCGCACCCGCAAATTTCGCCGGCACGACGGTTCGGACAGCCGGCGGGATGCAGGCGTGTCCTGGACGTCACGCGGAAGTCGGGTGACACCGCGACACGGCAGGCGAAAAAAAAGCCTGCTCCAGGGGAGGAGCAGGCCACAAGTCACGGAGGATCTCGGTAGGCACCCGGTGCGACAATCCGACACCGGTTGCAACCGCCCCTCGAGTTGCAACCACCGTGCCAGCGCAACATCCATTAAAAACCAGTGACTTGCGAAACAATCACGCGCGATCGATGCTCCGACGGGGTGCGCTGCGCGTTCCGACCGCACCGCCATGGGGCCTTCAGACGATCCGGTAGCGGTCCAGGATTTCCCTATCCACCTCCACCCCCAGGCCAGGGCGTTGCGGGATGTCGATCCACCCCTCCACCTGCTGGACAGGCTCGCGGACCAGGAACTGGCGGAACGGGTGTGCCGACCGGTCGTACTCGAAGATCGGCTCCTGGGCGAAGACGCTGTGGTGGGCGACCGGGACCGCGGCGATCAACTGCAGGGACGCGGCCTGTGCGATGGCCGAGCCCCAGACGTGGGGGTTGACCTGGACGCCGTGGGCCTGCGCGAGCGCGATGACATGCCGGCAGGCGGTGAAACCGCCGACCGACCCGAGGTCCGGCTGGGCGATGTCGACCGCTCCGGCGGCGAGGAAATCGCGGAACCCGTAGAGCGTGTGCTCGTTCTCCCCACCGGCGACGGGCATCGAGACCTTGTCGCGCACTTCGCGATAGCCAGCGACGTGTTCCGGCGCGACCGGCTCCTCGTACCAGCGCAGGTCATACTCGGCCATGCCACGGCCGAGCCGGACGGCATCGCCCACCCCATAGGCGTGGTTCGTGTCGACCATGAGCGTGACACCCCGCCCGGCGATGCGGCCAGCGATCTCGCGCATCACGGCCAGATCGTCCTGCAGGCCGTAGCCCAACTTGACCTTCATGGCACGGAAACCGGCCTCGTGGTGGGCGAGCGCCTCGTCGCCGAGACGGGCCGCCTCGCCCTGACCGGAGATGCGGTAGAAGCCGGTCGCGTAGGCCTGCACGCGTTCGCGGAACGCGCCGCCCAGCAGCCGGTGCACAGGCACGCCATGGGCCTTGCCGGCGATGTCCCACAGGGCGATGTCGATGGCGCTGATGGCGGCGGTCACCGAACCCTTGCGGCCATAGTCGCGGGTGGCGTGGTACATCCGGTGCCAGAGCACCTCGGTGGCGAGCGGGTCGGCGCCAAGCACCAGGGGCTTGAGCGCAGCGTCGATGACCGCCGCCGCGATCTGCGGCGGCTCCAGCCCCTGGGCGAAGGCCTCGCCCCAGCCGGTGATGCCCTCGTCCGTGATCACCTCGACGATCGTGGCGGAACGCTGGCGGACCCAGCCCTGGGAAAACGCGAACGGCACCTCCAGGGGCGTGCGCAGGGGATGGACCCGGACGTCGACGATCCTCATGGGCGCTCCTCGCTCAGGAGTTGGAACAGGGAAAGGCGCTGCGAAGCCCCTGGATGATCAGGTAGCGCTGCGGCCGCCACAACTCCTGGGGATGCGACTCGAGATAGCTGCGCACGGCGTTGAAGCGTGCGTTGGCGCGATCGTCCTCCGGGGTGCAGAACACGCTGCCGTCCCACTTGTCGGCGGCGTTGTCGATGTAGCGCTGGGCCAGTTCGCGCGCCTTGGGCTTGCGCATCAGGTTGAGGAACTCCTCGCCATCGTCCTCGGCCAGGGCCGGGAGGCTGAGGAAGGCCGTCGCAACAGCGGCGGCGAGACAGAGGGCTTTCATCGGAGGGGACTCCTCGGTGAGACCGGCGCAGACGCCGGAACGGTGGTGAGCAAGCTCAAGGATGGTATGGTCAATCTACGCGGATCGCGCCGCGCCCGGAAACGGCCGGTGGCGCGGATGAAGTCGCAGACGACTGCGGGCATGGCGTCACGCCGACCCGGATCACCGGCAGCCGCTTCCGAAATCATGCGGAGGGCCGGCACTTCACGCCGCCCGCAGGGCATCGACGATCTCGAGACGCGAGGCCCGGGCGGCGGGCAGCACCCCCCCCGCCAGCCCCATGCCAGTGCCGAAGCCCACGGCTGCCAGGGCGATGCCCGGCGTGAGGCGGAAGCTGAAGGCAAGCTCCGCGAATGACTGCCAGTTGACCGTCGACACCGTCACGAGTTGCATGAGCGAAGCGGCCCCCAGGCCGAGCACGCCGCCGAGCGCGCCGAGCACCAGCGACTCCACGACAAAGGCCCGCAGAATGCCGGAGCGCTGGAACCCCAGGGCGCGCAGGGTGCCGATCTCCGCCGTCCGGCTCGCCACCGATGCGTACATGGTGATCATCGCCCCTATCACGGCGCCGATGGAGAAGATCACCGACAGCGTCAGGCCAAGGATGCGGATGAAGCGCGCCAGGGTCTCGGACTGCTCGGCATAGAACACCGTCTCGCGGCGCGCCTCCAGCGTCAGGCGCGGATCGCCCTCCAGGTCGGCCTTCACGGCCTCGAAGGCCATGGTGTCGTTCAGGCGCATGAGCAGCGACGAGTAGGCGTTGCGCCGGAAGGCCTGCATCATCTGGTCTGCGTCGCCCCAGATCTCGGAGTCGAAGCCGCTGCGCCCGCCGTCGAACACGCCGACGATGCGCCAGTCGCGGGTGCCGAATCGCAGGCTGTCGCCGGGCGCGGCGCCGGCGAAGCGATCGCGCACGCTGCTGCCGACCACGATCTCCGAACTGCCGGGGCGGAACAACCGGCCCTCGACCAGATGCACCTGCGGGCGCAGCGCCACGCCGGCCTCGCCGACGCCGCGGATCACGACGTTGGAGGCGAGCTCCGTGCCGCGCTTGGGCAGCGAGATCAGCACCACCACCTCCCGGGACGCGAGCGGTCGCCCGTCCAGGCCGTGTGCGATCGCGGGATGGCTTTCCACCACGGCAGCCTGTGCCCGGTCCACCGCGCTCTGCACCTCCGCGCCGGCGGCGCGGCGGATCACCAGCACGTTGTCGGGCGAGCCGGTCGACACCAGGGTGCTGCGCAAACCCTGCTCCAGCATGAGCACGGTGGCGAACACGAACACCACCAGCGCCATGCCGCCGGCAGTGAGCGCCGTGGTGAGGCGGCGCGCGAACAGGTTCCGGATCACATAGGAGAAGGGCAGTCCGCCGCGCCGCCCGGCCGGCATCGCGCTCACGCCCTGAGCCCCTCGGCGATGCCGACCCGGGCCGCGCGCCAGGCCGGGGCGAATGCCGCCACCAGCCCGATCACCAGGGCGCAGGCCAGCTGCAGCAGCACGGTGTCGAGGCTCACCCGGAACACCGGAAACAGCGAGCCCATGGCGCGGCCGAAGCGCTCCGCGACCGGGAAGGTGGCGGCAATGCCGAGCACGGTCCCGGCGAGCGCAATGGCGACGGACTCCCCGGTCACCAGGGCTGCCACGCGCGCGGGACGGAAGCCGATGGCCTTGAGCGTGGCGTACTCGGGCATGCGCTCGCGCGCGCTCATCGACATGGTGTTCGCCATGACCGCCATGATGATGAAGATGACCAGATAGGACACCAGCCGGATGGCCACCACGATGGCCTCGGTCATGGCGACGAAGCCCAGCTGGAAGGCCTTCTCCGTCTCGGTCAGGGTCTCGGCGAGGGAGTTGCGGAACTGCGCGTCGATGGCACGCGCGATGTCCGCCGCCCGGCCGGGCTCGTCGATTCCGACGATGAACACCCCCACCGTGTCGGCGCGACGCGGCAGCAGCCGCCGCACGCTCTCGTTCAGGTAGGCCCAGTGCAGGAAGAACTGCGCGGTGTCGGTGCCCGCGTCCCGGCCGTCGTAGATGCCGCGCACCACGAACTCCCAGTTGCCGGCGTAGATAGTGCCCTTCAGCGGCACGACGTCTCCGACCTTCCAGCCGTAGGTATCGGCCAGCTTGCGGCCGACGATCGCCCCCTTCCGGTCGCGCAGGAACTCGCGCATCTCGGCCTCCGGCACCCGGTATTCCGGGTAGAGGTCGAAGTAGGTCTGGGCGTCCACCGCGAACTGCGGGAAGAAGTTGCGCGGCGAGATGTAGATGCCGCCGAACCAGTTCGCGGTCGACACCCGGGACACGCCCTCGACCTGCCTGAGCTTCTCGCGGTGGGTGAGCGGCAGCGGAAACACCAGCGACACCGCGTTGCGCGTCACCAGGCGCGCGGCCGAGGCCCCCTCGGCACCGGCATACCAGGCGTCCACCACCGTGGCCAGCAGGCCGAAGGCGAGGATCGCGACGAAGATGCCCAGCACCGTCAGCGCCGTGCGCAGGCGATGTCGCAGCGCGTTGCGCAGGATCAGGCGCGCGAACACGGGCGGCCGTCGCCAGGGCTTGGTGCCGGGGGCATCACCGCCTCAGGCACCGCCATCGACGGCGCCGGCCACCAGCGCCCCCTTCTCGAGCTGCACCACCGAGTGCGCACGCGCCGCGGCGCGCTGGTCATGGGTGACCATGACGATGGTCTTGCCGAGGTCGGCGTTGAGACGCTCCATCAGGTCGAGAATCTCCCCCGCCGACACGCGGTCCAGGTCACCCGTGGGCTCGTCTGCCACCAGCAGGGTGGGGTCGGTGATGATGGCCCGGGCGATCGCGACCCGCTGCTGCTGCCCGCCCGACAGTTCCGAGGGACGGTGGTCCATGCGGTCGGCCAGACCCACCAGCGAAAGGGCGAGTTCCGCACGCTCGCGCCGCTCGCGCCGCGGGAGCGCCGTGAGCAACAGAGGGAGTTCGACGTTCTCGCGCGCCGTCAGCACCGGCATCAGGTTGTAGAACTGGAAAATGAATCCGACGTGGCGCGCCCGCCAGCGTGCCAGATCGGCCTCCCCGAGTTGCGCCAGTTCCACGCCTGCCACCTCCAGGCTGCCGGCGTCGGGCTTGTCGATGCCGGCGATCAGGTTCAGCAGCGTGCTCTTGCCCGATCCCGACGGGCCCATGAGCGCCAGGAAATCCCCGTCCGCGATGTCCAGGTCCAGGTCGTGCAGGACCGGCACCGGCTGACCACCCCGGCGGTAGGCCTTGGACAGTCCCCGGATGCGCACCAGGACACCGGCGGCCGGACCGGAGGGGATGTCGCTCACCGCTGGGCCGGCTTCACTGCGGCACCATCGACCAGACGCGGCCCGGGTCTGAGCACGACCTTGTCTCCGGGGGACAGCCCCGCAACCACCTCGACGAGATCGGCCATGACCACGCCGGTGCGCACCGGCCGGACCCGCACCCGGCCGTCCACCACCACGAAGGCGACGTCGGCATCCGCGCGTTTCGTGAGCGCCGCCGCCTGCACCGCGGTGCGCGGCGAGCGCTCCGCCTCGGATACCTCGCGCTCGAGGAAGATGGCCTTGGCGCTCATCTCGGGCAGCACGCGGGCATCGGTGTCGACGAAGCGGATCTTGGTCATGACGGTGGCCTTGGACCGGTCGACCGTGGGCACGGTGCGCGACACCACGCCACGGAAACGCCGGTCCGGCAGGGCATCGAGCTGGATCTCCACCGGCTGCCCCGGCCGCACCCGGGCGAGGTTGGACTCCGAGACGTCGGCCTCGACCTCGAGGGTGGCCATGTCGGCCATGGTCACCACCGCACCCTTGGCGTCCATGGCCGACGAGAAAGGCGTCACGACATCGCCCACGTCGGCGCTCTTGGTGAGCACGACGCCATCGAACGGGGCCCGGATCAGCGTCTGCTCGAGGCTCACCTCCGCCGCCCGCAGGTTCGCCCGCGCCACCGCCACCGAGGCCTCCTGGGAACGCACCCCGGCGGCCGCCTTGTCGACCCGCGCCTGCGCCTGGTCGTGCACCGACTCGGACACGAACCTGCGTTCCAGGAGTTCGCTGGCCCGGGCCAGCGCGCGCCGGGCGTCGAGCGCCTCGACCCGGGCCTGCTCGAGATTGGCCTGGGCGACCTTCAGGGCCGCCGCCGCCTGGTCACGGGCGGCCGACACGTCGGCGCTCTCCAGCCGGGCGATGACCTCGCCGCGACGCACACGGCTGCCCTCGGCCACCCCCAGCCACTCCAGCCGCCCGGTCGCCTTGGAGGCCACCGCCGCCTTGCGCTGCGCCACGACGTAGCCCGTCGAGGTGAGCACCGCGAGGCTCTGATAGGGATAGGCGGTGGTCACGGTCGCCTCGTCCACCTCCGCGGGTGCATTGGCCAGCCAGCGCCATCCCCAGGCACCACCGGCTACCAGCAGCAGCAGCGCCAGCGCGGGCCGCCACAGCCGGCGCAGACGCGCCCGGCCGTCGGCGGGCGACGACGGTTCGCCGCGCGGCAGCTTCAATCTCGACAGATCGGACTGGGTCAACATGCTCTCCGTTCGGGAGGGGTGCCTCGCGGACCTGCCGGCGCCACCTCATGCAGGCCGAATGATGCCTCAAGGGTGCCGGACGACCGCGGCGGACTGGACTCCGCTCAAGCGGCCCGGGTGACCGGCCGCAATTAGAGTGGGATAATCCAAATCAGGTACACATCTCATGCCCGAGCCATACGATATGCCAGCGGGGCCCCACCGCCGGAACAGGGGAGCGCTGGCGAAAGACGCCACGCGCCTGGAGCGACCTGCCATCCACCGCAGGAGCCGAGCATGGAAGCCCTGATCGCACCCGCACAGGTGGGGAGCGGGCGAAAGCTCGAGCTCGGCGCCCTGGTCCAGGATCTCGTCTCGGACGGCCTGGTGACCGCCGAGGTGGCGGCCGAGTTCCTGGGGCGCCCGGCGCATCGGCGCTCCACCGCCCATCCGCTGGTCGTGATCGCCGACCAGAAGTGGCCCGACCCGCGCCGCCCCAAGAGGCTGCTGCACCTCGACACGCTGACCGAATGGCTGGCAGGACGCGTCGGACTGCCCTACATGCACATCGATCCGTTCAAGATCGATTTCGCGGCCGTCACCAAGGTCATGTCCAACGCCTACGCGACGCGCTTCCGCATCCTGCCGGTGCAGGTCGGTGCCAAGGAGTGCGTGGTCGCGGTGTCCGAGCCGTTCGTGCGCGACTGGGAACAGGAACTTGCCCGCGTGCTGCGACTCGAGATCCGCCGCGTGCTCGCCAGTCCTGCGGATATCGACACCTACCTGGTCGAGTTCTACAACCTGGCGCGCTCGGTCCAGGGCGCGCAGCAGCAGAAAAAGAGCGACCTCAACGACATCACCAACTTCGAGCAGCTGGTGCAGCTCGGCAACCGCGGCCAGGTCGACGCCAACGACCGGCACGTGGTGCACATCGTCGACTGGATCTTCCAGTACGCCTTCGAGCAGCGCGCCAGCGACATCCACATGGAGCCGCGCCGCGACGTCGGCGACGTGCGTTTCCGCATCGACGGCGTGCTGCATCAGGTATACCAGATCCCCACCGCGGTGATGGCGGCCATGACCAGCCGCATCAAGATCCTCGGCCGCATGGATGTCGTCGAGAAGCGCCGTCCCCAGGACGGGCGCATCAAGACCGTCTCCCCGGACGGCGGTGAGGTGGAGCTGCGACTGTCGACCATGCCCACCGCCTTCGGCGAGAAGCTGGTCATGCGGATCTTCAACCCGGAGGTCATCGTCAAGGACTACCGCGACCTCGGGTTCTCGGACGAGGATCAGGCGCGCTGGACCCAGATGACCACCCAGCCGCACGGCATCGTTCTGGTGACCGGGCCGACCGGGTCGGGCAAGACCACCACCCTCTACTCGACGCTGAAGCAGCTGGCCACGGCCGACGTCAACGTCTGCACGGTCGAGGACCCGATCGAGATGGTGGAGCCGAGCTTCAACCAGATGCAGGTGCAGCACTCGATCGGTCTGGACTTCGCCTCCGGCGTGCGCACGCTGCTGCGCCAGGATCCGGACATCATCATGGTGGGCGAGATTCGCGACCTCGAAACCGCGGAGATGGCGATCCAGGCCTCGCTCACCGGACACCTGGTGCTGTCGACCCTGCACACCAACGACGCGCCGGCCGCCATCACGCGCCTGCTCGACATCGGCGTGCCCCCGTATCTGTTGCACTCCACCATCCTCGGCGTGATGGCCCAGCGTCTGGTTCGGACGCTCTGTCCGCACTGCCGGGAGCCCGGGCCGCTCGACGACGAGACCTGGGACATGCTGATCTCGCCCTGGAAGGCCGAGAAGCCCCGCCAGGCCTACTACGCCCGCGGCTGCCTCGAATGCCGCATGACCGGCTACATGGGGCGCATCGGCATCTACGAGATCATGCTGCTCACGCCGGCGCTGCGGAAGCTGGTCGGCCAGAGTGCAGACCTCGCGGAAATCCGGGAGCAGAGCTACAAGGACGGAATGAAGCCGCTGCGCATCAGCGGCGCGCTCAAGGTGGCGCAGGGCGTCACCACCGTCGAGGAGGTCCTCAAGTCGGCCCCGCCCACCGGTCTCGACCGCCGCCGGGCATCCCCCCCCGCCGCTGCTCCATGAACCTGGGCCGACCGTCCCGTCCCGCCCTGGACCGCCGGGCCATCGCCGAGGGGGTCCTCTGGACGGTGGCCTACGTGGTCTTTGCCCTGCCGCTGCTCGCCCTGGAGCCGGCGGCTGGCGGCGAAACGGCGATGATCTGGCCATCGGCAGCGATCGCCGTCTTCGCAGTGCTGCGGCTCGGGCCACCGATGTTCCCCGCAATCCTCGGTGCGGCTTGCGTCGTCGGCTGGATCGCCGGCGACGGATGGCCGGAAGCCACCGCCAGGGCACTGGGGGCCGTGCTCGAGGCCACCGTCGCCTGGACCATGCTCAGGCACCAGCGCGTGACCCGCGGCAGCCTGTCGGTCAGCGCCCTGGCTGCGCGCATGCCGGCGGTCTCCATCCTCGTCCCGGCGGCCGGCGCACTCGTCACCTGGTCGGCCCTGTCGGCCGTCGCCGGGGCCGACCTGCTGGAGGCCGCACGCGTCGCCGGCCGCGGCTGGATTGCCGATGCGGTGGCCATCGCGGCCTTCCTGCCGCTGCTGGTGGTCTGGCGGGTTCCGCCGCGCCTGCTTCCCGACATCCGGGCCATGGCGCTCGCCGGCGTCCATCTGGCCGTCGTCGCCGCGGTATTCACCGCCATGCCGGGCGACCTGCGCGGCATGATGCCGACCGCCTACCTGGTCTTCCCGGGGGCGCTGCTGATCGCGGTGAACGCGGGGGCCCATCTCACCACCTTCAGCAATGCAGTGGTGGCCATCGGCGGCACCTGGGCGATCGCACGCGGATCGGGGCCGTTCGCCGGCATGGATCCGGCCGCCGGCCATCTGGCCTTCGACGTTTTCCTCGCCACCGTCACCGGCACTGCGTTCTATGTGCACGGGCTGGCCAGCGCCCAGCGGCAGGCGACGGCACAGCTGAAGGCGGGCTTCGACCGCTTCCGCTCGCTGGCAGGCCTGTCGGCCGACTGGCAGTGGGAGACGGACACCCAGATGCGTTTTACACGCGTGTCCGGACGGGCGTTCGAGGCCGGCGAGCTGAACGCCAGCCAGTTCATCGGCAAGCGCCGCGCCGATCTGGAAGGAGACGTCAGCGCGGAGGACGGGCGCCGGCACGACGCCGCCGTTGCGCGGCGTGAGGCATTCCGCGATGTCGCCATCGCCTGGCCCGGCACGGAAGGCACCACCCTCCATCACGCGCTGAGCGGCGAGCCGGTCACGGACGCCTCGGGCGCCTTCACCGGCTACCGTGGCGTGGGCCGGGACGTCTCCCTGCTCAAGCGGGCCGAGGAGGAGATCGCCCACTCGCGTCAGTTTCTCAACGCGCTGATCGACGCCATCCCCAGCCCGGTGCTGGTCAAGGACGACCAGCACCGCTACGTCGGCGCCAACCCCCCGTTCATCGAATTCTTCGGCCGTCCGCGCGAGCAGGTCATCGGCCGCACCGACCACGACTTCTTCGAAGCCGAGGACGCAGACTACTTCGTCACCACCGACAACCAGGCACTCCAGAGCGACACCCCGGTGGATTACGAGCGTGCCTACCGCGTCAACGACGCGGTGCGCTGGATGCTGGTGCGCAAGACCGCCCTCACCGCCCCCGACGGCAACCGCTTCGTGCTGCTGGTGTTGTTCGACCTCACCGATCGCCGGGCCGCCGAGGAGCGGCTGCGCGACAGCGAGCAGCGCTTCCGCAGCCTGACCGAGCTGTCGGCCGACTGGTACTGGGAACAGGACGAGCAGTACCGATTCACCTACCTGTCGCCCACCGCCCTGGCGCATGTCGCCAGCAGCATGTCCGAACTCCTCGGCAAGACACGCTTCGACGCCGGCTACGAATGGCCGTCGGAGCGCGCCCGCGAGGAGCACCGCGCCCTGCTCGAGGCGCGCAAGCCCTTCCGCGATCTGGTGCTGCGCATCCCCCGCCTGGGCCGCTGGGCCATGTCCAGCGGCGAGCCGGTGTTCGACGCCGGGGGCAACTTCCGCGGCTACCGTGGCGTGGGCCGCGACATCACCGACCTGAAGACCGTCGAACTGCAACTGCGGGAGAGCGAGCGCCGGTTCCGCGATTTCGCCGAGGCGGCCAGCGAATTCGTCTGGGAGCAGGACGCCACCGGGGCCTACGTCTACGTCTCGCCAAAGGTCCGCAGCCTGCTCGGCTACAGCGACACGGAACTCATCGGGCGACGGCCCGAGGAACTCATGCCGGCCGGCGAGCAGCAGCGGGTCGAGGACTGGCTCAGGGAACACGCCCGCGAGGACGGCTCCTATCGCGATCTGGAGCACATGCTGTCCACCCGCACGGGCGCGATCATCTGGGTGGGCGTCAACGCCGTGACCATCCGTGACGCCGAGGGTGGAGTGACGGGCTATCGCGGCACCGCCCGCGACATCACCGACCGCAAGGCAGCCGAGGAACGCATCAGCCAGCTGGCCACGCGCGACGCGCTGACCGGTCTGCCCAACCGGGTGCTGCTGCAGGATCGCCTGGAGCAGGGTCTGGTGAACGCCCGGCGCAACCGAGAAGCGCTGGCCCTCATGTTCATCGACCTCGACCGCTTCAAGACCATCAACGACTCCCTGGGCCACGACGTCGGCGATCTGCTGCTCAAGGAGGTCGCCTCGCGCATGCAGGGCTGCATCCGCAAGGGCGACACCGTCGCCCGCCTCGGAGGCGACGAGTTCGTCATCACCCTCGAAGGCCTGCAACAGGCCGAGGACGCGGCCCAGGTGGCGGACAAGATCACCGCCGCGCTGGCCCGGCCGGTGCAGGTGCTCAACCACACCCTCAACACCTCCTGCTCCATCGGCATCAGCATCTTCCCGGACGACGCCGACGATTCCGCCAGCCTGATGAAGAACGCTGACACGGCGATGTACCACGCCAAGGAAAAGGGGCGGCGCAACTACCAGTTCTTCTCGCGCGAGATGAACATCCGCGCGGTCGAGCGCCACGACCTCGAGACGGCGCTGCGCCGTGCGCTGGACCGCAACGAGTTCGTGCTGCACTACCAGCCGCAGGTCGACATCGCCAGTGGCCACGTCGCCGGCGTCGAGGTGCTGCTGCGCTGGCGGCATCCGACCAAAGGGCTGGTGCAGCCCTCCACGTTCATGGAGGTGGCGGAGGAAACGGGCCTCATCGACCCCATCGGCGCGTGGGTGCTGCGCTCGGCCTGCGAGCAGGCCAAGGCCTGGCAGGATGCCGGCTACCCGCCGCTGCGCGTCGCGGTGAACGTGTCGGCCCGGCAGTTCACGAACCCGAACGAATTTGCGCGCAACGTCCAGCGCATCCTGGGCCACTCCGGCCTGGACCCGACCCACCTCGAGCTCGAGATGACCGAGTCGGTACTGTGGCAGACCGCGGAGGACAGCCTCCAGGCCTTCCGCCGCCTGGGCAAGCTCGGCACCCGGCTTGCCGTGGACGACTTCGGCACCGGCTACTCGTCGCTGATCAATCTCAAGCAGCTGCCCATCGACACGCTCAAGATCGACCGCTCCTTCGTGCGCGATGTCGAATCCGACAAAGGCAGCAACGTGCTTGTCGCCACCATCGTCGGCATGGCCCACAGCCTGGACCTGCGGGTCACTGCGGAAGGCGTGGAGAATCTCGCCCAGCTGTCGGTGCTCAAGCGCCTGGGCTGCGACGAGTACCAGGGATTCCTCTTCAACAAACCCCTGCCGGCCGACGAGATCGCCCGGCGCTATCTGGCGCCGCGACAGCTCAACTTCGGCGCCTGAGACCCGCTCAGCGGGTCAGTTCCCGCATCGCCCGGTCCAGGCCGTCCAGCGTCAGCGGGTACATGCGCTCGCCCATCAGCTGGCGCGTCAGGCGCAGCGACTCGTAGTAGTCCCAGCGATCCTCCGGCTGCGGGTTGATCCAGACGGCCTTGGGATAGACCTCCAGCACCCGCTGCAGCCACACTGCGCCGGCCTCCTCGTTGTGGTGCTCGACCGAACCGCCGGGGTAGGCGATCTCGTAGGGGCTCATGGTGGCGTCGCCGACGAAGATCACCTTGTAGTCGGCGGCGAAGGTGTGCAGCAGACGCGTCGTCGGGAACCGCTCGCTGCTGCGGCGCCGGTTGTCCTTCCACACGCTCTCGTAGAGGAAGTTGTGGAAGTAGAAGTACTCGAGGTGCTTGAACTCGGTGCGGGCGGCGGAGAACAGCTCCTCGCACACCTTGACGTGGTCGTCCATCGACCCGCCGACATCCAGGAACAGCAGCACCTTCACCGCGTTGTGGCGCTCCGGCACCATGCGGATGTCCAGCCAGCCGGCGTTGCGCGCGGTGGAACGCACGGTCTCCTCGAGATCGAGTTCCTCCGCCGCGCCCTCGCGGGCGAAGCGCCGCAACCGCTTCAGCGCCACCTTGATGTTGCGTGTGCCCAGCTCGACGCTGTCGTCCAGGTTGCGGTACTGGCGTTCGTCCCACACCTTCACCGCGCGACGGTTGCGCGAGCCCTCCTGCCCGATGCGCACACCCTCGGGGTTGTAGCCGTAGGCACCGAACGGCGAGGTGCCGGCCGTGCCGATCCACTTCGACCCGCCCTGATGGCGGTCCTTCTGCTCCTCGAGGCGCTGGCGCAGCGTCTCCATGAGCTTCTCCCACCCGCCGAGCGCCTGGATGGCCGCCTTGTCCTCCTCGGACAGGTGCAACTCGGCCTGGCGGCGCAGCCACTCCTCGGGCAGCACCGCGAGCAGATTCTCGCCGGCCGACGCGACGCCCTTGAAGTAGGCCGCGAACACACGGTCGAACTTGTCGTAGTGGGACTCGTCCTTCACCAGGCAGGCGCGCGCCAGGTAATAGAAGCCCTCGACGCTGTAGCCTGGCAGCTCGGCCTGCATGCCGGCCATGAGGGTCAGGTACTCCTTGACCGACACCGGCACGCCACCTTCCTTCAGCTGCAGGAAGAAATCGATCAGCATGCCTCCTCCCGTCCCGGGCGCCCAGGACGCCGCCGCGTCCGGGCTGCAGGCCCGTGTGCGAGCATCCCCTAGCGCCTCCTGGACATGAACACGAGCCGCTCGAACAGGTGCACGTCCTGCTCGTTCTTGAGCAGCGCGCCGTGCAGCGGCGGGATGATCTTGCCCTGCTCCTGGCTGTGCAGCGCGTCCGGCGCGATGTCCTCCGCGACCAGCAGCTTCAACCAGTCCAGCAGCTCCGAGGTGGAGGGCTTCTTCTTCAGCCCCGGCACGTCCCGGATCTCGAAGAACACCGTCAGGGCGCGCTCCAGCAAGGCCTTCTTGATGCCCGGATAGTGCACCTCGACGATGCGCTCCATGGTGTCGCGGTCGGGGAAGCGGATGTAGTGGAAGAAGCAACGCCGCAGGAAGGCGTCCGGCAGTTCCTTTTCGTTGTTGGAGGTGATCATGATCACCGGCCGGTGCCGCGCCTTCACCAGCTGCTGCGTCTCGTAGACGTAGAACTCCATGCGGTCGAGCTCGCGCAGCAGGTCGTTCGGGAACTCGATGTCGGCCTTGTCGATCTCGTCGATGAGCAGCACGGCCGGGCTGTCGGTGTCGAAGGCTTCCCAGACCGGCCCGCGCTTGATGTAGTTGGCGATGTCCTGCACCCGCGGATCGCCGAGCTGCGAGTCGCGCAGGCGCGACACCGCGTCGTACTCGTACAGGCCCTGCTGGGCCTTGGCGGTGGACTTGACGTGCCACTGCAGCAGCGGCCGGCCCAGCGCGTTGGCCACCTCGATCGCGAGCATGGTCTTGCCGGTGCCCGGCTCGCCCTTGACCAGCAGCGGGCGTTCCAGGGTGATGGCGGCATTGACCGCCATCATGAGGTCTTCGGTGGCGACGTAGGTGTCGGTGCCGGTGAATCGCATGGCGCGCCCTGCAGGAATCGGGAAAGCGGCAAGAGTACACGACTTGCCCACCCCGGCCGGCCCAGCGGCGGCGCCCGGATGGACGATAATCGCGGGCTGCCGCAGCCGGAGACCCGCCATGCCCCGCTTCAATGCCAACCTCTCGATGATGTTCACCGAGGTGCCCTTCCTCGATCGCTTCGGCGCCGCCGCCCGCGCCGGTTTCAAGGGCGTGGAGTTCCTGTTCCCGTACGAGTTCGCGGCGGAGCAGATCCGCGAGCAACTCGACCGGCACGGGCTGGAGATGGTGTTGTTCAACATGCCGCCGGGCGACTTCGCCGCCGGCGATCGCGGTCTGGCCTGCGACCCGGCCCGGGTGACCGAATTCCAGGACGGCGTGGGCCGCGCCCTGGAATACGCGCGCGTCCTGGGCGCCACCCGCCTGCACGTCATGGCCGGCCTGCGCCCGCGCGGGGTCAACGACGCGACCATGCGCGAGACCTATCTGTCCAGCCTGCGATTCGCCGGTGCCGCGTGCGCCGGCGCCGGGATCACCATCCTGATCGAGGCCATCAACAGCCGCGACATCCCGGGCTTCTACCTGAACACCTCGGCCCAGGCCTTCGACGTGATGCACTACTCGGCCGTGCCCAACCTGCGTTTCCAGTACGACATCTACCACATGCAGATCATGGAGGGCGACCTCGCGCCCACCATCGAACGCAACCTGGACCGCATCGGCCACATGCAGCTGGCCGACACCCCCGGCCGCCACGAACCCGGCACCGGCGAGATCCACTACGACTTTCTGTTCGGCCACATCGACCGCATCGGCTACCCCGGGTGGATCGGCTGCGAATACCGTCCGGCCGGCCGCACGGAGGACGGGCTGGCGTGGATGCGCAGGTGGTCCGGACAGCCGGATGGCGACTGAATCCGGCTGAGGTGAAGCGTGCCGATGGGTTCCGTCATCCGCCGCACCGTGGCAGTATGGCCATGAGCGGTGCCATCCTTGGCCGTCAGGTTTTGGTCCATGTGGACGCCGAGGCTGAATGCGGCGGGCGCGACCGTCGTGTCGCCTGTCGGGTTTTCCTGGAACATGGAGGCGGCCACCGGTGGTGTGCATGCACCTGCCGTACGACAAGAGGACGTTTATGGATATCGAACAAGCCCTTCTTGCCGCAATTCGTGATCTCCCGCCCGAGCACCAACGTGAAGTGCTGGACTTCGCGGCGTTCCTCGTCAATCGGCCCCAGCCACGGACACCGAGCAGACCCGCAGGCTTGTGCTCGGGGGAATTCAGGGTCCCGGACGATTTCGACGCCCCCCTGCCTGCGGAAATCCTCGACCAGTTCGGGGCCTGATGGATCTGCTGCTCGATACTCACGTCTTCCTCTGGTACATCAGCGGGGACGCCAGACTGTCCTCGGCACGTGCCGCGGCGATTCGCGACCCCTCGAACGCGATCTTCCTGAGTTCAGTCGCGTTGTGGGAAGTGGTGGTCAAACAGGAGCTCGGCAAGCTGCAGCTCCCGGCATCCGCGATCGACTACATCCCTCGTCAGCGCCGACGTCACGGCATCGAGTCCCTGCCGCTGGACGAAGCCAGCGTGATGCTGCTTCCCTCCCTGCCTCGCATACATCGGGACCCGTTCGATCGAATGATGGTCTGCCAGGCGTTGGCTCACGGGCTCGTTTTGGTATCGAATGACGAAGCGCTCCGGTCCTATCCCGTCCCAAGCCTGGAATGACAGGCGTGCCATTGCCCCAAGGTCATCCCAGGGGGATCACGATCACGGGCGATTTCTGAGGGAAGTTGAGGACCGCAGGGAAGCGGGCATCGGGATCGGTGCGCCTGCGGGCCTCCATCGGCATGGCTCGTCGCATTGCGATGATCCTGAACCTGCCGAAGCGACCGTGCCAGTCCTCTGACGGGATTCCGGTGACGCCATACTTCCTGCCACACGCCGTCCTCGCCGCCGGCGTTGCGGTGGTATCCACCGCATCCATCCTGATCCGCTACGCCCTGGACGAGGGTGCCGGCGCCGCGGCCATCGCGGCGCTGCGCCTGGTGTTCGCCACGGTCCTGCTCACGCCCTTCGCGCTGGCGCGGTGCGGACGCGAGATCGCGGCGCTGGACCGGGGCACCCTCGGGCTGGCGCTCGCCTCGGGCGTGGTACTGGCGGTGCACTTCGCGACGTGGATCGCCTCGCTGGCGCACACCTCGGTGGCGGCCAGCGCCGTGCTGGTCACCACCAATCCGATCTGGGTCGGGCTGGCGGCCTGGCTGGTGCTGGGCGAGCCGGTCGGCCGGCGCGGCGCGATCGGCATCGGCCTCGGCATGGCGGGGGGGGTGGCCGTGGTCCTGGCCGACGGCGGCGGGGCCTCGGGCGGCTCGAATGCGCTGGGCAACAGTCTGGCGCTCGCCGGTGCCGTGGCGGCGTCGGGTTACCTGCTCATCGGCCGGGGCGTCCGGGCGCGCCTGTCCCTCACAGCCTACATCTGGCTGGTGTACGGCGCCGCAGCGCTCACCCTGACCGCATTCGCCCTGCTGCAGGGCAGCGCCCTCACCGGGCTTTCGTGGCTGGCCTACGGCTGCATCCTGGCGATGGCGGCCGGGCCCCAGCTGATCGGCCACACCACCTTCAACTGGGCGGTGCGGCGCCTGCCCGCGCCGACCGTCGCCATGGCCATCCTCGGCGAACCGGTGGGTGCGGCACTGCTGGCCTGGCTGCTGTTCGACGAGACGGCCTCGGCGGGGCAACTGGTCGGCTTCAGCCTGCTGTTGGCGGGCATCTACGTCACCTCCCGGGCCGACGCCGCGCCCCAGTCGCCGCGCGAGGACGTGTAAGCTCCCGAGGCTGCGTGCCGGACCCGCCGGCACTGCGCCATCCGCCCATCAGCGTATCGCCATGACCGAACCGCCCCGTGACCTGCTCCGCCGCATGTTCGATGCGGCCGTCGCCTCCGCCATGCCGGACAAGTGCATTCCGGCCCACCTTCCCTCCGCGCCACGCGGCCGTACCGTGGTGGTCGGCGCGGGCAAGGCCTCGGCCGCGATGGCCCGGGCGGTGGAGGACCACTGGCCCGGCCCGCTGAGTGGCGTGGTGGTCACCCGCTATGGGCACCGGGTGCGCACCCGCGACATCGAGATCGTCGAGGCCGCCCACCCGGTGCCGGACCTCGCCGGGCGCGAGGCCGCCGAGCGCATCCTCGCCGCCGTGAAGGGGCTCACCGAGGACGATCTGGTGCTGTGCCTGATCTCCGGTGGCGGATCGGCCCTGATGACCCTGCCGGCGCCCGGACTGACCCTGCAGGACAAGCAGGCCATCAACCGCGCGCTGTTGCGCAGCGGTGCGAACATCACCGAGATGAACTGCGTCCGCAAGCACCTGTCGGCCATCAAGGGCGGCCGTCTGGCCGCCGCGGCGGCCCCGGCGCGGGTGGTCACCCTGACTATCTCCGACGTGCCCGGCGACGACCCCGCGGTCATCGCGTCCGGCCCGACCGTGGCCGACCGCACCACCTTCGCCGACGCTCTGGCCATCCTGCACAAGTACGGCATCACCGACCCCCCCCAGGTGCTGGAGCACCTGCGCGCCGCCGCGGACGAGACGCCCAAGCCCGGCGACCCCCGGCTCGCCCGCAGCGAGGTGCGCATGATCGCCACCCCGCAGATGGCCCTGGAAGCCGCCGCCGCCGTCGCACTCGAGGCTGGCGTGCGCCCCCTGATCCTGGGCGACGCCATCGAGGGTGAGTCGCGCGATGTGGCCATGGTGCACGCCGGTATTGCCCGGCAGGTGCTGCGTCACCGCCAGCCCGTGCCGGCCCCCTGCGTGCTGCTGTCCGGCGGCGAGACCACCGTCACGGTGCGCGGCCAGGGCCGCGGCGGCCGCAATGTCGAGTTCCTGCTCGCGCTGGCGGTGGCCCTGGACGGCGCCCCCGGCGTGCATGCCCTGGCGGGCGACACCGACGGCATCGACGGCGCGGAGGAGACCGCCGGGGCCATCGTCACCCCGGACACCCTGGCGCGCGCCGCCGCCCTCGGCGTGGACGCCAAGGCACGCCTTGCCGATAATGACGGCCACGGCTTCTTCGAGGCGCTGGGCGATACGGTGGTCACCGGACCGACCCTCACCAACGTCAACGACTTCCGCGCCGTACTCATCGAGAACTGACCATGGGCAAGCCCGAATCCCTGCCTGAAGCCGCCCCGCACGTCGACACCGCCGAACTGGTGCGCCGACTGCGGGCTGCACTGCCTCCCGCCAGCCTGCTGGTCACGCCGGAGGAGACCCGTCCCTACGAATGCGACGGCCTGTCCGCCTTCCGCAAGGTCCCCCTGGCGGTCACCCTGCCGGAGACCGAGGCCCAGGTGCAGGCCGTCCTCAAGGTCTGCCACCAGTTGCGCGTGCCCGTGGTGGCACGCGGCGCCGGCACCGGCCTGTCGGGTGGTGCCCTGCCGCACGAGCATGGCGTGACCCTCGGCCTGTCCAAGATGAAGGCCATCCTCGAGATCGACCCGGTGGCACGCATCGCCCGGGTCCAGCCCGGGGTGCGCAACCTCGCCATCTCCGAGGCTGCAGCGGTGCACGGCCTGTACTACGCCCCCGACCCCTCGAGCCAGATCGCCTGCTCGATCGGCGGCAACATCGCCGAGAATTCCGGCGGGGTGCACTGCCTCAAGTACGGCCTCACGGTGCACAACGTGCTCAAGGTCCGCATGGTCACAATCGAGGGCGAGGTGGTCGAACTCGGTGGCGACGGCCTGGACGCCGCCGGCCTCGACCTGCTCGCCCTGGTCATCGGCTCCGAGGGCCTGCTGGGCGTGGTCACCGAGGTCACGGTCAAGCTGCTGCCCAAGCCTCAGCTCGCCCGCGTGGTGCTCGCATCGTTCGACTCGCTCGAGAAGGCGGGCCAGGCCGTGGCCGACATCATCGCTGCGGGCATCATCCCGGCCGGGCTGGAGATGATGGACAAGCTCGCCACCCAGGCCGTGGAGCAGTTCGTCCGTGCCGGCTATCCCCTGGACGCCGAGGCCATTCTGCTGTGCGAGTCCGACGGCACCCCCGAGGAGGTGGCCGCCGAGATCCAGCGCATGGAAGCGGTGATGCGCGCCAGCGGCGCCACGGACATCCGCCTGTCCGAGAACGAGGCCCAGCGGCTCAAGTTCTGGTCCGGACGCAAGGCCGCCTTTCCGGCAGTCGGGCGCATCATGCCCGACTACTACTGCATGGACGGCACCATCCCCAAGCGCAAGCTGGCGGCGGTGCTGGCTGGCATCGCCGAGCTGTCGCGCGAGTTCGGCCTGTCCTGTCCGAACGTGTTCCACGCCGGTGATGGCAACCTGCACCCGCTCATCATGTTCGATGCCAACCAGCCCGGCGAAGCGGAGAAGGCGGCGCGCTTCGGGTCGCGCATCCTCACGCTGTGCGTCGAGGCCGGCGGCACCGTCACCGGCGAACACGGCGTCGGCGTCGAGAAGATCAACGAGATGTGCGTGCAGTTCTCCCCCGACGAGCTCACCACCTTCCACGCCGTGAAGCATGCCTTCGACGAGCACGGCCTGCTGAACCCCGGCAAGGCCGTCCCGACGCTGCATCGCTGTGCCGAGTTCGGCATGATGCACGTGCGCCGGGGCGAGGAACGCTTCCCCGACATCCCGCGGTTCTGACCATGATCGAACAGTTTTCGGAGACCGTGCGCGCGGCCTCCGCCCAGGGACGTGCCCTGCGCATTCGCGGCGGCGGCACCAAGGACTTCTACGGCGTACGCCTGGACGGCGAGGTGCTCGACACCAGTGGCTGGCGCGGCATCGTCGACTACGACCCGG
>Ga0169931_10003569_pt1 | contig 24643 bp, 22 predicted proteins | sample Kivu_15m_20L_FD_129675 | JGI IMG/M metagenome (GOLD analysis project Ga0169931, IMG submission 129675) | Freshwater microbial communities from Lake Kivu, Western Province, Rwanda to study Microbial Dark Matter (Phase II) - Kivu_15m_20L... | ecosystem: Environmental > Aquatic > Freshwater > Lake...
CTGCAGGAAAAGCAGGCAGCTCGCTCCCGGCGGCCTGGTCTTCGCATCACGAAGATTGTCCCTCCGGGAGCCGGCTGATCATGCTGTCCTGGCTGCGCCGCACACTTGCCATGTCGCTGAGCCAGGTCAGTCGAGGCAGTCCTGTTTCATTGGTGAATGGAAACCGCCAGCGCCAAGGCCTCGAGGTGACCGATATCCAGCAGGATCCGGCTGTGATGTCACTCCTGTCAGACAGGTGGAGTGCGACCGACGAATCGCCCTGAAAAATGCTCGATCGGTTTGCGGCAGGCGCTGCTTTTTGTGAACATGCCGTCAAGTGCGCGGCAATCGGTCGTCTGACCAGTGGATTTGCGGCGATTACTGTTGACTGGTGTTTTGGGGTTTCAACGGTTTCTGCGGAGACGAAACATGCAGCGTCTGAATGTCCCGGTCGCGATGTTCGCTATTTTTGCAGGCTGCTGCTCACAGGCGTTTACGGATGAGCGGCCAAAACGCCCAGCGACGCTCCCGCCCATCATTCAGCCGGTGCTCTTCCACACGCCGGAAGCGGATGCCATTCTCTCGGCCATGGAGATCTTTCCGGAAGACAATGCCTTCAACCAGTCCATTGAAGACTGGCCGCTTCATCCCAACTCGCGAAACATCGTCGCCTCCGTCGGAGCCGATAAGCCGCTCAGATACAACCCGGACATGAGTTTTGTGATTGTGCCCCCGAATCAGCCACGCGTGGACGTGGCGGTTGTCGAGTATCCAGGGGAATCCGATGCGGGGCCCTGGCCGGTTCCTCAGAACATCCCGATTGAAGGCTGGCCCGGGAACATGCTGCAGAACGGGCAGCCTGTACCGCTTGAACGTGTGCAGCAAAGACCACTTCAGTATGAGGGAGACCGGCATGCGATTATTGTGGATCCGGTCAATCAGAAGCTGTACGAATTCTTCACCTTCGGGCGGACCGGAAGCGGTTGGGCGGCAGGTCAGGCATCGTCATTTGATCTGAGTTCCAACGCGCTGCGTCCGGACGGCTGGACATCGGCAGACGCCGCTGGGCTGCCCATCTTTCCGGCGGTGGTGAGATATGACGAGCTTCAGCGGGGGCAGGTGGAGCATGCGCTGCGGGTCACCGTTCGCCGATCCCGCCGAGCATACGTCGCACCGGCCACCCACTATGCCAGTCAGCTGACTGATGAAAATCTGCCGCGGATGGGTGAGCGATTTCGGCTGCGTCGGGATTTCGACGTCCGTCCGTTCTCACCGCAGGTGCAGGCCATCCTGAAAGGGCTTAAGCGCCACGGGATGCTTGTGGCGGATAACGGCATTGAATGGGCCATCTCTGTTACGCCCGATCCCCGCATCCCGAATCTGCATGAGGAGTTGCGGCGCATCCGCGGCTCAGATTTTGAAGTTGTCATCTCCCCCTGAGCGGCATCACGGCGCCCGATCGTGCAGTGTGGTTTCCAGTTCCCGTCGCTTCATGGAGACGCCGAGCGTCATTCCTTTCAGGATCCACGCAACGATCCTTCTCCCGAGGACATTCCATTTCCAGGACAAAAACGCCATCTTCCTGACGACAAACTACTGGTTTGTAGTGTGAACAGCCACAGGCGCGGTACAATGAGGCTGCCGTGATCCTGCACTGCTGATGACATAGGCGTTGGTGACCACACTTCCGTCAGACCGAGTCGACCACTTTTTGTGAAACCTCCAAGTGCCTTTTTCCCATGCCGCGCACCCTGCTGCGCTTTGAACCGTTCAGACAACACAACTCAAACCAACGACCTGATGGGTGGTTCGAACACACATGGCGTCTCAAAGCTCAATTCTTGTCACCGGCGGAGCTGGATTCCTCGGATCCCACCTGACACGGCACCTGCTCAGCGAACCGTCGTTCGCGGGAAGGCAGATTGTCGTTTTGGATGATCTTTCCGGAGGTTTCCTCGAAAACGTTCCCGAATCGTCTCGAGTCCACTTTGTCGCAGGCAGTATCGCTGATCCAGAACTCATCGAACGGCTGTTTCGCCAGAACACATTTGCTTATGTGTTCCACCTCGCCGCCTATGCCGCTGAAGGGCTCAGCCACTTCATCCGACGATTTAACTACACGAACAACCTGATCGGCAGCGTCAATCTCATCAACGCCGCGGTACGGCACAACGTGCAGCATTTTGTCTTCACCAGTTCGATAGCCGTCTATGGAAGCGGTCAGGTTCCCATGCTGGAATCCATGCTGCCTCAGCCTGAAGACCCTTATGGAATCGCCAAGCTGGCGGTCGAACTGGATCTGAAGGCCGCTCATGAGCAGTTTGGTTTGAACTGGACAATCTTCCGTCCGCACAATGTCTACGGAGAGTTCCAGAACATCGGAGATCGCTACCGCAACGTCGTTGGCATCTTCATGAATCGCATCATGCGGAATCAACCGCTGCCGATTTTCGGGGATGGTCTCCAGCAGCGAGCGTTTTCGTACGTCGGGGACTTGATGCAACCCCTGGTCACCGCTCCATTTGTCCCTGCAGCGAATTGTGAGATCTTCAATGTGGGAGCGTCGGTCCCAATCTCTGTGCGAGATCTCGCCATCGCCGTGTGCCGGGAATTCCAGGTCGAACCGAATTTCGAATTTCTCCCGGCACGCAATGAAGTGAAGATTGCCTGGGCCGATCATTCGAAGTGTGATCAGATTTTCGGCTGCCGTTCCGCAACTTCACTCGAACAAGGCCTGCACCGAATGGCTGACTGGGCTCGCACAGTCGGAACCAGATCCGGCCGCCATTTCGATCACATCGAAATCACTCAGGGACTTCCCGCCGTCTGGAGTCAGACATCCAGCCCATGAGGACCACCTCGCGGCCTCGATCCATTCAATCCCGCCACTGTGTCTAACCCGTGTGGCGGGACAGACGCCGGTGGGCCAATGGCGTTGAAGTTCTCTGGAATCCTGTGCAGGGACTGTTGGTCTCCCGCAAAGGCGCAAAGACGCAAAGGAAGGACATAAGGTTTAAATTTCCAACACATCCAGCGATGCGATTTAGCGCCTTTGCGTGAGGTAAGAGTCGGTACAGCAAGGTGCCCGCCGCCGCGTCTGCAGGAAATCCGAGAGACGATCTCAAGTGTCCTGAACACCGTTTCGTCATCCCAGCTTCGCCCTGCCGGCACCGCCTTTTGCCAGAAAATCAAGGCCATTGGCCGGTGGGCCGATGCTCAAGCTGCTCGCCGACCCCAGGCTGCACTGAAAGCAGTGAGGATTTTGTGTTCCTGAGAACATGGACAGCCGAATTCTGGCGCACGAGTGGAGTTCCACTCACACCGACCCTTTTTCCCGATTGTTCAACTGCAACAGCGCATCTCGCAACACCGGATAATTGGCCTGGATTGAGTATTTCTGTTCGACCGTCTGCCGACCACGACGTCCCATCTCGTTCCTGATGTCTGCACGACTGGTGAGCAGTCGCAATGCAGCCAGCCATTCTTCTGTCGTCTGAGCGGCAATGCCGTTCTGATTGTTGTCGAGGATCTCGGAGTTCACACCTGCCGGAGCAGCAATCCCCGGGACTCCCACGGCCAGATACTGAATAAGTTTCAGGCCACACTTGTAGATATCCCACTCCTGATCTGGAAAGAGGGGCATCAGTCCGATATCAAACTGCTGAAGTTGCTGGACTTCGCGCTGCGGCTGCCATCGCTCGTGCACAACATGGACACCGGACAAATCGACTTCGCTGAGTGCAGAGATGTCGGGGACAACAATTCGCAGTTCGAACGGAAGCTCGCTGGCAAGCGTTCGCAGCGCTTCTGCGGCGACCGACAGATACTTGAGATTGCCTGCGGTTCCCATCCATCCCACGACGGTGCGGGAATCATCGTTCGATCGCCAGGACCGCTCAGAATATTCGTCCAGATCCACGCAAGTTGGGATCTGACAAATACTGGAGTTGAGTGGCCGGACTTTGTCAGCAAGGAACCGATTTCCACAGACGACCATATCGGCCAGTTTCATCAGCTTGTCAAATTTCTCCGGATAGCGCAGGAACACGGCATCATCCAGATCAATAACAAGGCGACCGCAGCTTTCGCGGAATCGTCGTTCCATATCAATCGTGGTATTATCAAAAATTTCACGATCGATGAACACGACATCGAATCGCTGCAACTTTGTTCGCAGCCAGTGCCACCAGCGAACACTTCGTTTCAACAGCTGACTGGGCCGAAAGCCCATCCAGGGAAAGTAGTCGTACTTCTGAGGGAAACTGTGTGCCACGACGACCCGATGTCCCTCGGCTCGAAAATGGTCCAGCCACGGCAGAATTCGAAATCGAGCGGAAGGAACTCGGTCACCCGAGGACAGGAAGAGGATATTCAAACAGCATTCCCCAGCATTCTGATGCGGCTGATTCCTGTGACAGAGGTGATCACAGGTTCTTGTGATATGAGTCAGGCCATGCAAACATTCTTTGACAGCGGTCGATGCGCGGAGATCGTCAATCGTCCTCCCTGCCGAATCCATGCCAGAACATGAGCCAGTGGCGCAAGCAGCAGTTTGGTCACGAATGTCGGCCGGTCAGGATATCGCAGAAGCCATCGGCCGAACCGGCATTCCGGCCAGCGAGCAAGAATCGCCAGAGCAACGCTGCCCACAATATTTGACACATTTCGCTGATGCGCAATCTGAATATCTTCAAAGCCGCACTGCTGCAGAAGCGTTCGAATCGAAGACGGTGTGAAATGATGCAGGTGTCGGGGTAATTCCCAGACATACCAGTACCTGCCGAAAAACGTTGCTTCCCAGCAGCCAGCGTTGGGGATGCTGAAGAGCAGCGTGCCACCCGGTTTCAGAAGGTCGTGGACTCCCTCCAGCGTCTGACGCACATCCGGGATATGCTCGAACACCATCCACGCAGCGACAAGATCAAAATGCTCCCGCGGAAGATCGCAGCATTCCAGTGTTCCGCAATGAACGTCCAGCCCGGCCTGTTGGGCCATCATTGCCGGTCGACTGCCTGGCTCAATCCCCACTGCCTTCCAACCGGCATCCTGCAGCCTGACAAGGTACTGTCCCGAGGCACATCCCAGCTCCAGTGCACAGGGACCTTCAGCACTCGTTTCGCCACTGGAACTTATCACCGTGCTGGCTGCGGTTCCGGGACTGGTCATCCGTGGGACTGGAGGGAGCGGCTGACTGCGATCGTCCATCAGCCAGTTGTACAGTCGCTTCAGTCCAGGAACATACCGGAGCGGAAGAATTCGAAGAAGCAGGGGGCGTCCGGCCCCGCTGTGATCATTGGTGTTATTCGATCCGGAAACGACCGCGGCTGCGGGGCGCGTAACAGCATCCGGCGTTGATTGATGGGGACCATAGTGTTCAGGATAACAGGCCCCGAGACACTCGCGCACCGGACGAGGATTCATGAAACGATGACCACACGCATCGCAGCGTTCCACCACAAACTCGCCGACGATTCCACAGAGATTGTCACGGGAAATCTGAACCGCGGTACTATTCGCAGAGCCGCACAATGGACAGCAAATGCGTTCCAGCCGCAGCATTTCACTGGATGGATGGGAAGAATCCGTCAACATCCGGTCATCACTCTTTGTTTCAGATTTGTCAGGCATCCCTGATCTCCGGCCGATGCCATTCCGATCGAGTGCGTGCCCAGGTCATGGTCCACAACGGTACCTGCACTCGGGCAATCTCAGGCAGATGACCGCCGGCGACCTTTGGATAACGCTAACGATTTCCTCACGAGGCTTCAAGGGTGGCCACGGTGAGGCTCGATTCGATTGAGACGACCAGAAACGGATCCCGTTTGTGGGCGCGCACATAAGGATCTGTCCGCAGGGAAAACTGAATCAGCACCATCGACGTGATCGCGAGCATCAACGGTTTTGTCAGCACGAAGAACAATCGATCGAGCTCGGCAAACTTCCGCTCGGCGATCAGCGCTGCCTTCCGGTGCATGGCACCTGAAGCGTTCTGTTTGCCCGCAGGCTGCCGCCATGCGGCTCAGCGGATGGGCGGAAGCCCCCGGCTGCGTTTTGCACCGAAGGTGCGCGCGTTGGCGAGGGGCGTTGGCATCGCGTTGGTGGGGCCTTTGCCCGCAGGCTGCCGCCATGCGGCTCAGCGGTTTTCGCGAGATGACTTTTGCCTTCGCTTCTGCTAGACTCATCACCCACACGTACCTGCATCTCTGCCTCCTGCCAATCTGCTGGAAAAAGGATTTCCCATGAAACATCTGCTCACATTTGCCGGAATTGTGATTTTGGCTGGCCTGTTATCTGCCAGCGTTCCGCATTCATCTCAGGCTTCTCCGTGGCTCCGTGCGGTTCCTGAAGACGGACCGAAAGCGGTGGAGGACAGCATGCATGAATTCATGGAATATGTCTTTCAGCCTGCCTATCTGCGGTTGAAGCAGTCCATGGCGACGGCACCGGCGGACAACAAGGGCTGGAAGGCGATCAAATCCGATTCGCTGATCCTGGCCGAAAGCTGCAATCTGCTGTTTGACCGAGCTCCGGACGAGAAGGCAGCCGACTGGAAGGCCCATGCCGTGGCAGCCCGAGAAAAGGGCGGCCAGCTGTACTCTGCTGCGAAGGCAAAGGATTTTGCTGCCGCAGGGACCGCATGGAAGACGATGCTGGAAAGCTGCAACGCGTGCCATCGTCAGTTTGAAAACGGCAAGCACATCCTGCAGCCATAATCACGGACCACAAGACTCATGAGTGACCGTATCTGGCGAATCGCCACTCGCAAAAGTGCGCTCGCATTGTGGCAGGCCAACCACGTTGCCGACCGACTGAGACAACTGCCATCGGGCCCCACGGTGGAACTGGTTCTGATCGTCACATCTGGCGATCAGAACCAGACGGACGCGTTGCGGCAGTTCGGTGGCACGGGAGTCTTCACGCGGGAAGTGCAGAGGGCGGTTCTTGACGGCCGCGCCGACTTTGCGGTGCACAGCTTGAAGGACCTGCCTACGCAGTCTGCTGACGGTCTGTCGCTGGGGTGCGTTCCCGAGCGAGCTCCGCGGTGTGACGCGCTGCTGTTGCCTGCTGGCATCCCTGAGGCGACTTCTCTCGCGGACCTCCCCGCGAACGCTCGCATTGGCACGGGAAGTCCCCGCCGCCAGGCACAGTTACGATATCACCGCAGTGACCTCGACATCACCGAAATCCGCGGCAACGTGGATACTCGTCTGAGAAAGCTGGACGAGGGTGAGTACGACGCCATTCTGCTTGCGGAGGCCGGCCTGCGGCGGCTGGGACTGCATCAGCGAATCTCGCTCCTGCTTCGGCCTCCACTGTTTTTCCCCGCGGTGAGTCAGGGGGCACTGGGAATCGAGACTCGCACCGACGACACAGAAGCGCAGGCACTTCTCTCGACGCTCACCTGCGTGACGACGCACGCCGAAGTGATTGCCGAGCGTGCGCTGCTGAGAACTCTCCGCGCCGGCTGCCACGCGCCGCTGGGTGTGTGGGCCGAAATAACCGATCAAACGCTGACGCTCACCGCAGTGCTGCTCAGTAACGACGGCACAGCAAGACTGGAGCAGTCCGCCAGCGGCTCGGCAGACGATCCCGAACGTATTGGCGTCACCGTCGCCGAAAGGCTCTTCGAAGCGGGTGCCTCGGTGCTGCTCGGCGAATAACAGCAGATTTTTTCATGGCATTATTTCGGAAACTCTGAACGTCAAGCGACACGTCAACAGGCGGGGGGTAACAGGAATGTCAGGATTCCGGCAGCAGTTTCTGAAGAGCATTTTCATTGCCATGGCGTTGATCAGCAGTGTCGCAGTCTCTGTCATCGCCGGCGAACCACTTCGACTCAACCCGCGTTCGCGAGTGGAGACGGTGTCTGGTTCCGGATTCTGGCATTCCACGGTGACGCCCGCACTGTGGAAGCCTGAAGAGACGTGTATCGTCGTGTGCGACATGTGGGACGACCACTGGTGCAAGCCGTCCGCTGCCCGTGTGAACGAGATGGCGCCGTTCATGAACGGGGTGCTCCGCGCCGCCCGCGCCCATGGCGTCCTGATCATTCACTGTCCCAGCGATACGCTCGACTTTTACAAAGACACGCCTCAGCGACGGACCGCCCAGTCTGCTCCTCCGGTGGCGACTGAAAAACCTCTGGAACGCTGGGTGCGTCTGATTCCCGAGCGTGAGGGCGGATCGCTCCCAATTGACGATTCAGACGGCGGCTGCGACTGTGAAGAGCCCGTGCAGAGCCGCCGCGCATGGACTCGCCAGCACCCTGCCATCGAGATTGCTCCTGAAGACGCGATCACCGACAGTGCCGAGGCCTTTTATCTGATGAAGCAGCGGGGGATTCGGAATGTTCTGGTGATGGGAGTGCACACCAATATGTGTGTACTGGGTCGACCGTTTTCGATTCGTCAGCTGGTAGTGCAGGGGCTGAATGTGATGCTCGTGCGGGATCTGACCGACACCATGTACAACCCCGCCAAAGCTCCTTTTGTCAGTCATTTCACGGGAAATGACCTGGTGGTTGAGCACATTGAACAGTACTGGTGCCCGACGATCCTGAGTTCTGACATCACGGGAACGCGGCCGTTTCGCTTTGAGCAGGACCGGCGGCCCCACGTGGTGGTTGTGATGTCTGAGCCCGAATACCGGACCGATGAATCGCTGACTCGGTTCGCTCGCACTCATCTGGGCCGTGAATTTCAGGTGTCACTGGTTTACGGGGACGCGAAGGACGGCAGCCTGCTCCCGGGCGTGGACGTGCTTTCGCAGGCCGACCTGCTGCTGCTCAGCGTTCGCCGCCGCACTCTTGCCTCCCAGCAGCTTCAGTTGTTCCGGGACTTCATCGCCTCGGGCAAACCTGTAGTGGGGATTCGCACTTCAAGCCATCCGTTTCATCTGCGCAATCAGGCCCCGCCGGAAGGCCGCGCTGACTGGGCCGGGTACGACCTTGAAGTCAACGGCGGACGTTACACCAACCATCACGGGGCTGGTCCGCAAACGACGATACAGCTGGCTTCCGGGGCAACAGCAGCCGACCCGCTGCTTGCGGGCGTTGACCTGAACCAGCTGATTGGTCAGGGGTCGCTCTATCAGGTCAGCCCGCTGTCTGAGACCACTCGAGTACTGCTCACCGGATCAATACCTGATCGACCTTCGGAGCCTGTAGCGTGGGTCAACCGTCGGGCGGATGGCGGGCGGACGTTTTACACGTCACTTGGGCATGTTGGCGACTTCGCGCAGCCTGCTTTCCGACAGCTGTTGCTCAATGCCTGTCGCGAACTTGTGAAGACTGCTCCCTGAGGAACCAACATGCAGCTGGCATCTGTGCTGACACCACTTTCCGACTATCAACTGCAGCTGGCGGCTCAGTGCGGCGTGACGGATATTGTGCATCGCTATCCCGGTCCGGATGCTGCGGTGCTGGCAGCCGGCTGCAAACGGATCGCTTCGTTTGGCATGAAGTGCAGTGTGGTGGAGGGCTATCTGCCGATTGAAAACATCAAGCTGGGGCGAGACGACGGCAGCGAACTGCGGGCGTTAAAGACTCTGATTCAGCAGATGGCCGATCTGGACATTCGGCTGCTCTGTTACAATTTCATGGCAGGCACTGACTGGTGTCGCACGCGGCTGGATGTTCCTGAGCGTGGCGGTGCTCTGACGACGGCATTTCGTCTGCAGGATGTTGAGCAGGCGGTGCTGCTGGGGTATCGGCCACCGGATCCGGGTTTCGACGAGTCTGCGCGAAGTCTGACGCCGGAGCGGTTGTGGATGCATCTTGAACGGCTGCTGAATGAGCTGCTGCCGGTGGCCGAGCGCTGCGGCGTGGTGCTGGCGATGCATCCTGATGACCCGCCGCTGCCTTCGCTGCTTGGCCGACCGCGGATCATGTACACACCGGAGTCCTTTGAGCGGCTTGTTCAGCTGGCTCCCAGTGCCGCCAACGCCATCTGTTTCTGCCAGGGCTCCTTTGCATCGATGCAGGTGGATATTCCTCAGACCATCCGACGGCTGGGACCCTGGGTTCGTTACGTGCATTTCCGCGATGTTGCGGGCGGGCCGGACGACTTCCGCGAGACCTTTCACGACAACGGTCCGACTGACATGGCCGCGGCCATGCGAGCCTGGCGCGAGGTGGGTTTCGCCGGGCCAATGCGTCCGGACCACGTTCCGCAGCTGGCGGGCGAGGAAGACGGTGAACCCGGCTACACGATTCTGGGGAGACTCTTCGCGTGGGGCTACATGCGGGGGCTGATGCACGCGACGGAGTAGTCAGTGGGATCAATCAGAGCCTGTGATGAACGAATATCTGCATTTCTGACGGAGCCAGCATACGTGAATCCAATTTTCCTGTTGTTCAGGTTCAGGACTGAGTGGGTCAGCTGTCTGTTGCATGGCCTTGCAATGACTCTGCTTGTCGGAGGCAGCTCGGCAGTTGTTGCGGCTGCTGATGGGCAGGTGGCTCCGCAGCCCCCGAATATCCTGATGATTGTCTCTGACGATCAGGCATTCGGAGATTACGGGTTCATGGATCATCCCGTGATTCGCACGCCCCATCTGGATAAGCTCGCATCAGAGAGCGCCCTGTTTCGTCGCGGTTACACCCCAACGGCGCTTTGCCGTCCTTCACTGATGTCGATGATCACTGGTCTGTATCCGCACCAGCATCGGGTCACCGGAAACGATCCCCGTCAGTTACCGGGTATGGCGCCGGAACGATTTGCGGAACTTCGCGGACAGTTGATCGCGAGGATCGACAGCATTCCGACGATCCCCGGACGGCTTGGTGAACGAGGGTATGTGAGTATTCAGACGGGCAAGTGGTGGGAGGGCAACTACAGTCGGGGCGGATTCACGGCTGGCATGACACGTGGTTTTCCGCAGCCTGGTGGGCGTCATGGAGACGATGGGCTGGACATAGGCCGCAAGGGTCTGCAGCCGTTGCTCAGCTTTATTTCCAGTGCAGCCGAGAAGAAGACGCCGTTCTTTGCGTGGTACGCTCCGATGCTGCCGCATACGCCACACAATCCCCCACCGCGTCTGCTGGAGAAATATCGCGCAGAAGATCGCCCGATTGAGCTGGCTCGTTATTTTGCCATGGTGGAATGGTTCGATGAAACGTGTGGCGAAGTGCTGCAGCATCTGGACGCCACCGGGATTGCGGAGAACACGCTGGTTGTCTACGTGACTGACAATGGCTGGATTCAGTCGACTCCCGACATGCAGCTTTCCGACGCATGGACGCACGGCTTTGCACCTCGCAGCAAGCATTCCGCTTACGAGGGCGGCATCCGGACGCCGATTATGTACAGGCTTCCGGGGAGGATTCGCCCGGCCGACCATCGCCAGGTTGCCACGACTCTTGATGTGATGCCAACGGTGCTGCAGGCTGCCGGGCTCGAAGTGCCTGCCGGACTTCCAGGCATCGGACTGCTGCCGTTTCTCACGGGCACTGCAGAGCTGACCCGAGACACGGTTTGCGGTGAGGGCTTCACGCACGACGTGGCGGATCTGGAAAAGCCGGACGCATCTCTGCTGACCCGCTGGTGCGTTTCGGGCCAGTGGAAGCTGATTCTTTCATGGGATACGACACCCGACCGCTATGCTTTTGTGCACGCTGGCAACGAAAGAGCTCCGCAGCTGTACAACCTCGAACAGGATCCCGCAGAAAAGCGGAATGTGGCGGCCGATCATCCAAAGATTGTTGCGGAACTGGGCGAAAAGCTCAGCCAGGTCTGGAAGGTACCTCGAGGCTCGATTCAGCAGCAGGGCCTGAAGTAAGTGGTGGCCGGCTTTGCCTCTACGGCAGCGTAGCAGCGCCGAGCAGATCGGCCTGATCGTAGGGTGCCGTTGGTGCTGGGTACGATGGGTAGGTCGGGTAGGTCGGACTGGGCTGTGCTGGGTACGTACCACCAGGCGTCTGCGGGTAGTAACCGGACATGCTTTGACAGGATTCGGCGCAGTGTACGAGTTCTGTGTTCACCGCATGTCCCAGAGTGGCCAGTCCGGCGATGCAGCCGATGACGATGACCGTGGTGATCAGGACGATTTCGGCAGAGACGATGATGCCGTCTTCCGAGGAGAGGAATCGGGACAGGCAGCGGATCATGAGGAGCATTCCTGAGGTGTCAACGGATCATTTCCCCTGAAGGGACCTGTTGGCGGGCATGGGAGTCTACTTCGGGAACCGGGTGCGGGGCGGATGGAACTTCCAGGTTTTGCCCGGTTGCAATTGTTGTTCGTGCGGAATTTAGCGAGACTGCCGGGAAATCGGTGTTGCGACAAGTTAATCAGCGGGCGTACGAGTAGCGGGGAATCGCATGTCGAAGCGGATCGGGATTCTTGCACTGCTGCATGAGAGCAATACATTTTTGCGGGAACCGACAGAGCAGTCGCATTTCCGCCGGAATTTGCTGGCAACCGGCGATGCGGTTTGTGAAGCATTTCGTGGCACGCCGCACGAGGTTGGCGGATTCTTAAGTGCCATCGACGAGTCGCCTGAATTTTCGGCGGTCGGTATTTTCGGTGCGCGGGCGATGCCATACGGACCGATTTCCGCCGGCTGCTGGAATCAGCTTTGTGATGAGCTGGCATCGTCGCTGCAGGCAGCACTGCCTTTGGATGGTCTGCTGGTGGCACCACACGGCGCCACAGTCGCAGAGAACGCTTCGGACGCTGACGGCGACTGGCTGTCGCGTGTTCGCCGAATTGTCGGCCCCGATCTGCCGATTGTCGGAACGCTGGATCTGCATGCGAATGTTTCCACAAAGATGGTGGCTGCCTGTGACGCGTTGTTCGGCTACCGCAGCAACCCGCATCTGGACCAGTTTGAGCGGGGTTTGCAGGCAGGTCGCTGCCTTGTGCGAGCATTATTAACGGGGATTCGCCCACAAATGTCAGTGGTACAGTTGCCGCTGTGTGTGAATATTGAGCGACAGGCGACCGAGGAACCCCAGGGGATTGCACTGTGGGCCGAAGCGGATCGTCTGGCAGCGTCCATGCCCGGCGTTCAGGGCATGTCCTGCCTCTATGGTTTTCCCTACTCTGACGTCGCAGAAATGGGCGCATCGGTACTGGCGGTTGCGGATGCCCGTGACACGGCCCGCCGGCTGGCTGTGGAACTGGCAGATTTCTGGTGGTCACAGAGAGAATCATTTGCCGGGCAGCTGGTTTCGGTCGAGGATGCGATTGCTGAGGCGGTGCGGGGGCACCAGCCCGGGCGTCCCGCGGGTCTTCTGGAGATGGGAGACAACGTTGGTGGTGGCAGTCCCGGCGACGGCACCTGGATTGCTCATGCATGGCTGCGGCATGGTCGTGGTCGCTGTCTGGTGGTGCTTTCAGACGCGGGTGCTGTGGAGCGGTCGGTGCAGGCTGGAGTTGGTGGCACGTGGACCGGTCCGGTGGGAGGTCTGGTGGATCCGGAGCGGCATGGTCCGCCGCTGGAAGATTGCTGGACCGTGGTGGGTTTTTCGAACGGCCGATTTGAAGAGAGTGAAGCGCGTCACGGTGGTTATTCGCGATTTGATCAGGGCCCTGTAGCGGTACTTGAGGGCCGCAGCGGGCTGACTCTGGAAGTCACCTCGCTGCGGATGGCCCCATTAAGTTTGCAGCAGGTATTATCGGCCGGGATTCAGCCGGAGCAATTTGCGGCTGTTGTGTTGAAGGGCGTGCACGCACCGGTGGCTGCGTGGCGTTCGGTTTGCAGTCGGCTGATTCGTGTCAACACGGATGGAGTGACGACAGCGGACCTGTCGCGTCTGAGATTTGTTCAGAGACGCGTACCAATGTATCCCTTTGAGTCGGCGATGAGCTGGCGAGCGGAGTAGGGTGATGGGGAGTGGAAGAAATCTGGGTGCGTCGCCGGATGAGAGTTCATCGCCTTCGCACGCCTTTACCGGGGCCACGCGGATGCGACACCTGATGATCCTGCTGGCAACTCTGGTGGCAGTGCTCTTGTATCTTGACCGCATCTGCATCAGCACTGCAGGTGCAACTGTGGCAAAGGATCTCGGGATTACTCGGGATCAGCTGAATCATCTGCTTGGTGCGTTTTTCTGGAGTTACGCACTGGGGCAGCTGCCGGCTGGCTGGCTGGGCGACCGCTATGGTGCTCGCTGGATGCTGGGCCTGTTCATCGTGCTTTGGTCGCTCAGCACCGGATTACTCGGGTTTGCCACGACGCTGGCAGGAGTCTGGTGGCTGCGGCTGTCCTGTGGCCTGTTTGAAGCGGGCGCGTATCCACTGGCGGCCGGTATTGTGCGGCGGTGGGTTCCATTGCATTCGCGCGGGCTGGCAAGTTCCGTGATTGCCGTTGGCGGGCGTCTGGGAGGGGCTTTGGCACCGATTGCCACCATCCAGCTGATGCTCTGGTGGACATACGGTGAACAATTGGGCGAGATCCCCAAAGGCGCTGAGGCTGCAGTTGACAGCTGGAGGCCGGTGATGATGATTTATGGCGGGGCGGGCGTACTGATCGCGGCTGTTTTCGTGATTTTCTTCAGAGACTGGCCTGAACAGCATCCGCTGGTAAATGAGGCAGAGCGGCGATTGATCGAGCCGGACAGAACAGTGGCGGCCATTCGCCCATGCCGATCGCTGGAGTTGCCTCCGGTGGGTGCCATGATCAGGTCGCTCCCGATGTGGATGAATTGCTTTGTGCAATTCGCTGCAAACCTCGGCTGGGCCTTTCTGGTCACCAGTCTGCCGCTGTTTCTGAAGGACAGATTCGGCACGGATCAGCAGAATCTTGGCTGGCTTCAGAGTCTTCCTCTGGCGGCTGGGATTGTCGGACTTTTTGTCGGGGGAGTCTTTACCGACCGGCTTACGCGCGCGTTTGGTCTTCGCTGGGGGCGTTCTGTGGCCTTAGCATCTTCACGGCTGTTGGTTGTGGCTGCGTTTCTTTCGGTTCCATTTGCCGGAACAGACGTCCAGGCGGCGCTGTGTCTTGCGATCGTGGGCCTTGCAACAGATCTGGGAACGCCAGCGTGCTGGGCGTTTGGTCAGGATGTTGGTGGCCGGTTTGTCGCGTCTGCCGTCGGCTGGGCCAACATGTGGGGCAATTTCGGAGCAGCACTTTCGCCAGTGTTCTTCGGGATGTTTGCGAGCGGCGATCGAACGGACTGGAACATGGCCTTCTATGCCTGTGCTGCAGTGAACGCGGTGGCCGCAGTCGCCGCCATGGGGATGAATGCCGCGAAACCGCTGCTGCCTGTGCCAGCCGGCATCAGCTGACCCGCTGAACTGAGAACGCCGTCAACGCCTCCAGCAGGATCCGCTCCTGGACGTCGGGGAAAGAGTTGAGGCAGTTGGCCGCACTACGGGCGAACCGCAGGGCGGTCTGCCTCGCTGATTCGATACCCGGCGCCAGCAAAGGCGAATTTCTGAGCCGCTGCTTGTCCTCAGCGAGGCCGGAATGGAGTAACGACAGCAATTCCGCTCGCTGTTCCGCATCTGCCAAACGCAGTGCGCGGAGAATTGGCAGCGTGGGGCGTTCGTTTTCAAGATCGTTGCAGGTGTCTTTTCCCGTTTGCTGGACAGATTCGGTCAGGTCAAGGACATCGTCGGCGATCTGGAACGCCAGCCCCAGCCGCATGCCGTAAAGGCCAAGTCGCTCCTGCTGAGCGAACGACGCCTCCGCCGCCCTGGCACCCAGACGACCGCTGACCGCGAACAGTTGCGACGTTTTGCCATGAATGACCCGAAAGTAGTCTCGTTCTGAAACGGACTGTTCCAGTCGCACAGCGATCTGGTTCAGTTCGCCTTCGCACGTTCGATTGGTGGCCATACCGATCAGGCGGCAGGCATCGGCGTCACCGGTGCACGCGGCCAGATGGAAGGCTTTTGAGAAGAGATAGTCACCAAAGAGCACACTGGTTTCGGTGTTCCAGCGGCGATGAACGGTAGACACATGCCGCCGGAGGTCAGAGTCGTCAATGACGTCGTCGTGCACGAGCGTCGCGGCATGAATCATTTCCACGACGGCCGCCAGCTGGGCAGCCTTCAGTCGATTCTTTGGAGGAAGACCGCAGAGTCTTGCTGCGAGCAAAACCAGAACCGGACGAAACTGTTTACCCTGAAACTTACTGACGTGCCCTGCAACATCCTGCACGAAGCTGCTGCGGCTTGCGAACTGTTCGGCAAGAACGTCTTTGACAAGTCCCAGTTCCGGGCCGAGAAATTCGGTGATCTGGTGTTTCAATTGTGTCCGGGCGGTTTCGGCAACGGTCATGGCAGTTCACTTTAAGTGTCTGCTGCCGTTCAGGGCGAGTCCCGGAAGAAATCCCCGGATTGCCCACCCGTTTTCCGCAGCAATCGAATTCCGTCAATCTCCATCCCACGATCGGCAGATTTACACATGTCGTAGATTGTCAGGCAGGCCGCGGAAACCGCTGTGAGTGCCTCCATTTCCACCCCCGTTCGAGCTTCAGCGGAGACGGTGCAGGAGACTTCCAGTCGGTTGTCCGGGACTATTCTGAAATCAATGCTGACCTGAGTCAGCGGAACAGAATGGCACAAAGGGATCCACTCGGGTGTTCTCTTTGCCGCCATGATTCCTGCGAGCCGTGCTGTTTCGAGTACGTTACCTTTGGCAGCACTCCCGCTGTCGATTAACCGCAGTGTGGCGGGTTGCATTAACACGTGTCCGGCAGCAGTTGCTGAGCGGCGTGTGATGGGTTTTTGGCCGACATCAACCATTCGCACAGCGCCGTCGGGGGCGAGATGAGTGAATTCTGCCATAGGGCGGGTCGCGGAGAAGCTTCTGATGGAGAAATTACTACTCAATTCCCTGAGCGGCGAGCCAGCGTTCGGCATCGAGTGCCGCCATACAGCCGGTTCCGGCCGCCGTTATCGCCTGGCGGAAATAGTCGTCAGCGACATCGCCGGCAGCGAACACCCCGGGGATACTGGTGGCTGTCCGCTGGGGGGTTGTCCAGACGATATAGCCTTTGTCGTTGGTCTGGATTTGTCCGCGGAGAAAGTCGGTGTTGGGGGTGTGGCCGATGGCGGCGAAGTAACCGGTGGCATCGAGGACTTCTGTGTGGTCCGGTTCTGTGGTACTGCGAATGCGGACACCGGTGACGCCGTTCTGATCATCCCCGAGAATTTCATCGACACCGGAGTTCCAGTGGACCTGGATTTTGTGGTTATTCAGGGCCCGTTCAGCCATGATTCGACTGGCTCGAAACGCATTTCGGCGGTGCACGATGTGGACAACGGAGGCAAATTTCGTGAGAAATGTGGCTTCTTCCATGGCACTGTCGCCGCCACCGACCACCACGACAGGGTGATTTCGGAATCTTGGGAGTGCTCCGTCGCAGACAGCACAGGCCGAAACTCCGCGGTTTTTGAAGCGATCTTCGGACGGCAATCCGAGGTAATTTGCGCGGGCACCGGTGGCCAGAATGACCGCGTGCGACGTCACTTCGCTGCCAGACAGGGTCCTGAGTCGAAACGGACGCTGGGAAAAATCGACATCGACAATGTCATCAGTGACGATGCGGGTACCGAAATTGGCGGCCTGCTGTCGCATCAGTTCCATTAATTCCGGACCGCTGACGCCGTGTCCGCCATGGGGCGGCATCCACTGGCGTTTTTCCTTCGCGATGGATGAATCGAGGTAGGCCGCCATATTACCGGCAGGAAAACCGGGGAAGTTTTCGACTTCGGTGGTGAGTGCCAGCTGTCCGAGCGGCAGTGTGCCTTTTTGGCGATTGTCTTCAGTTTCTGCACCTTCGTAGACAACGGGCCGGAGTTCGGCGCGCGCGGTGTAGATGGCTGCCGTCCAGCCGGCAGGGCCGGAACCGATAATCGTCACTTTTTCTGTCATGACAACGCCTGGTGTGAAGAAGAGTTCAGGGAGCTGCAGGTGTGGGGGCAAAGAAAAGAGCGATCAGGAATGCACCTGACCGCTCTGTTTGCGAAGTGACCGGGAGTTGTGGCCTCAGGTGAGGTCTTTCAGGCGTTTGAGGGCCTTAACCTTCACAACCTTGCTTTCAGGGCGTGCTGCGTACTTGCGTGGCTGACCGGTGCGGGGATCGGTGCCTGTATATTCGGGCTTGGCCTTTTTGGTGTGGACATAAACCTTCAGCAGACCAGGCAGAACAAAAATACCCGCACCGCTGGAGATGGTGTCGGAAAGGAGTTCTTCGAGGGCGTCCAGAAAAGCACCGGCATCCTTACGGCTGTGCCCGGTTTTTTCGGCGATAGCGATGAGAATCTCTGACTTTGAAGGGGCTTTCGCTTTCACGGCCTTCTTTGCCATCTTGGGAGTACTCCTTGGGATTTTAGGTTGGTTGGTGGAAGAGGTTGAACCACCGGACTGAAAGGAATTGCCGGGCGGTTGCACCAGCGGAATTTCGCCCGAAGTAGACTTTCAGCGGCAAAAAGTGTCAATGCTCCGCGAGTTGGAATTTCTGGATTCCGGGTTTTTTGGGCCATTTTTCGACGCATACGCGTTTATTGGCAGCGATCAGGGGCAGCGCGAACCCGAAAAAAGCTCAGATTGCACAGGTTTCAACCATTCCAGGGCAGCAGAAACACCCAAAGTCAATCCTGCACACAACGCGACGCCACCTGCCACCTGCTGAAGGCCATCGTGGCTTCCGCAGCGGCAGGGGCCGTCCCCGAAATCCCTCTACTTCCACTCGTAAACGACCAGCTCGTCCAGTGCTCGCACAAAGACCTGCCCGTCAACCACAGCAAGGTGTGCCCAGGTGGATGCATCGCTGACGTGAAACCGATCCAGTTCCTTGTACTCAGCAGGATCGGCGTCAAACAGGATCAGATCCCCGACTTCGTCGAGCGCCAGCACGCGGTTGCCGTTCACAGCCATGCTCCAGTACTTGCCGAAGGGCGTCGTCCGCCACAGCGATTCCCCGTTGGCGGGGTCGAGGCAGCAGAATCGCTGATTGCGCAGATGCAGGTAGATCCGTCCGTCAATCACAACCGGAGACGACATGTAGGCCTCGGTCTTATTCTTCCAGACCTCGCGCACAGCCAGTCCCGCGTCCGTCTTCGAAACTTCGTACATCAGCGCTCCGCCACCGTAACAGCTGGTGAAGATCCGGTCACCGATGATGGTGGGCGTGAGAATATTCATGTCGCGGAAGGAGGGAATTGCTATGGACCAGAGTTCCCTGCCGCTCTCAGGGTCAACCCCGCAGAGCTTTGCTCGGGTCTGAATGACCAGCTGTCGGGCTCCAGCAAGTTCAGCGAGCATAGGGGAGGAGAAGGCGCCGCCCATCATGCCGCCGGTTTCGTTCAGACTCCGCCACGCCATTTCACCTGTAGCACAGTTCAGCTTGACGAGACCGCCGGACGTCTGAACAAAGAGAAAACCGTTGTCGATGAGCGGTGAACAGACAAAGCCGAACGTCTGGCCCTGCGTTTCGAAGAGTTCCTTGAAGTCCGCCCGCCAAAGCTCCTTGCCACTGGCGGCATCCAGCGCAATGAGGACATCCTGGATGCCTGGCACAAACAGCCGACCTTCGCTGTACACGGGGGTGGCACGAATCCAGCTGCCGTTGGAAGCAGCGAAGAACGGCACTGTCATCGCTCCGGGCCATTCAACCTTCCAGATTTCCTTGCCGGTGTCCCGCTCCAGCCCCCGAGTCACTTCGATTTTCTTGTCCACGGTCTCGGTCACGAAGACGTGATCCCTGGTGACGATGGGCCCGGAGTAGCTGGGGCCGAGCGGCACGCGGTAGAGTTCCTTCAGATTTTCTGGCTGAAGCTTTGCAGGCCACGGGCCAGGCGCGGTGGCCGTGCATGTGCGAGCGTTGCCTCGCCACTGCGTCCATTCCGAACGTTCACCACCCACCGCGACTGCGGCGACCGCAAGACTGAGGAAAATACCTGAAACCCGCATGAGTCAACTCCGAGGAACAACGAGTGTCAAAAAACTGCAGGCCGATGCCCGTTTTGAACGTTTTAGGCGAGAGTCTTCAGTGGGCCAGGCGGAATTTTCTCTGAATTGGCGGTTTCATCGGAGTTCTGCCGAAGTGACCTTTCGCACCCCACAGCACTCCCCACCGTCCTGCCCGCCTGCTATGATTGTCGCGATCAACTCACAACAATCTCCTGACGCCCAGTCTTAAGTTCCGGGGACCGCATGTTCGCAGATCGAGCTATATTGTATTGTCGCGCGGGTGACGGCGGGAACGGCTGCAGTAGTTTCCGTCGGGAGACCTTCGTGCCGCGGGGCGGTCCGGACGGTGGTGACGGCGGCGCAGGTGGTGACGTAATCATTCAGGCCGACCGCAATCTTGGTTCGCTCAGCAATCTGATCGGTCACCGACACTGGAAATCGGAGCGCGGGGAGCACGGTCAGGGGGCACTTTGTTCCGGCAAGTGTGGCAAGCCTTCGGTGATTCTGGTACCGCCCGGAACACTTGTGCGTGATCTGCAGCACGGGCATCTGCTCCGCGACCTTGCCCATCACGGAGATTCCATCGTGGTGGCCAAAGGTGGCCGCGGTGGCCGGGGTAACAAGCGGTTTGCAAACTCAATCAACCGTGCTCCGCGTGAGGCTGAAAGCGGGCATCCGGGCGAATACCGTGAAATCCAGCTGGAGCTCAAGCTGATCGCCGACGTGGGGCTCGTCGGCAAACCCAACGCCGGCAAATCCACACTGCTCAGCCGCGTCTCCCGGGCAACTCCGGAGATTGCCGATTACCCATTCACCACCAAATATCCCAACCTCGGGCTCGTGCACGTGGGTTACGACCACGAGTATGTGCTGGCGGACATTCCCGGGCTCATTGAAGGAGCTCACGCGGGTGCTGGTCTTGGCCACGAATTTCTGCGACACGTCGAACGCACGCGGCTGCTCGTACATCTCGTGGAACCTGCCCCGGCCGACCAGTCCGATCCGCTCGATAACTACCAGCAAATCCGTGAGGAACTGCGGCTGTACGACCCCGCACTGGCCGCCCGCCCTGAAATTCTCTGTGTTACCAAAGCCGAGCTTCCGGACGCCTCCGCCGCTGCTGAACTGCTTCGCGAAACCACCGGCCGCGAAGTTCTGCTGATTTCCGCGGTAACAGGCCGCGGACTTCCCGAACTGAACCGACTGATCATTCAGCGTCTCGCGGAACTCAAAGTCAGCGAAGCCACAGAGATCGCCGCCGGCTCGGTCGCCGACGGCACTCCTGCCGAGGACTCTGCCGTTGATTCCACGACCTGAAGACGCGGCCACTGCCGCCTCACTCCAAACCGCCCGCCAACTGCTGCTCCATCGCCGCAACGCCTCCGGCTGGTGGACCGGCAGGCTCTCCACGTCGGCTCTTTCAACAGCCACCGCGGTGATGGCTCAGTTGCTGGCGTCGCAGCAAACGTCTTCCGTTGCTGAGCGTTCGCGCCTCGAACGCCGCGTGGTTGGGGGACTTGAATGGCTGGCCAGTCATCGCAACGCTGACGGTGGCTGGGGTGACACCGAACTCAGCTTCAGCAATATCTCCACCACGATGCTGGTGCACGCCACATTCTCCGCCGTCAATGCTCAACAGCCCCCGCTGTTTCATGACGGCTGGCGGACCGTCATTGCAGATGCACAGGCTTACATTGATCGTGCCGGCGGAGTCGATGCCGTGATTCGACGATACGGGAAGGATCGCACGTTTTCCGTCCCCATCCTCACCCACTGTGCTCTCGCCGGGACTGTTCCCTGGAATCGCGTAATCCCCCTCCCATTTGAACTTGCCTGCGTCCCGCAGCGCTGGTACGCGGCCATCCGGCTGCCCGTCGTCAGCTATGCCCTGCCGGCTCTGATTGCCATCGGTCAGGCCGTGTTTAAACATCGGAAATCCTTCAACCCATTCACAGCTGCAATTCGCCGCGCGGCCATTCCCCGGTCTCTGAAGATTCTCGAATCGATCCAGCCCATCAACGGTGGCTTTCTTGAAGCTGCACCGCTCACCAGCTTCGTGGCGATGAGCCTGATCAGCTGCGGACAGCTCGAACATCCCGTTGTGCAGCGCTGCCTGCAGTTCCTCGAAAACTCCGTGCTTGCAGACGGCAGCTGGCCCATCGACACCAACCTCACAACCTGGCTGACCACGCTCAGCGTCAATGCACTCGCTGCCAACCCGGACGGTTTCCCCGAGGAACTTGACTGTGATGCGATCCGCAGCTGGCTGTTGAACCAACAGTACCGCACGGTGCACCCCTATACCGGTGCTGCTCCGGGTGGCTGGTCGTGGACCGACCTGCCCGGCGGCGTGCCGGATGCGGACGACACCCCCGGAAGTATGCTCGCGCTGCTGAACCTGCGTCGCCCCGGCGAGATTTACACAGAAGCCGAGCGGCAGTCGCTGGAAGCGGCCGGGGAATGGCTGCTGGGGCTGCAGAACCGGGATGGTGGCTGGCCCACCTTCTGCCGTGGCTGGGGAGCATTGCCGTTCGACCGCAGCTCCTCGGACCTCACCGCCCACGTGCTCCGCGCATTTCAGCTTTGGCAGGATCGCATCGGTCTGCCGACTCCCGCCTGCGCAGCCGCCATGCAGCGAGGGATTGCATACCTCAGCAAACAGCAGCGTCCTGACGGCACCTGGCTGCCACTCTGGTTTGGTAACCAGCATCACCCCAACGACGAAAACCCCCTTTACGGAACCACGCGGGTCCTGCGAGCGCTCGCAGTCACCGCAGGCGCGAACTCCCCGGCAACCCTCCGCGCGACCACCTGGCTGCTTGATAATCAGCAGCCCGACGGCAGCTGGTCTGCCTCCCGCGAACTTCCCGCTTCCGTCGAAGAAACCTCACTCGCCCTCGAAGCACTCGCAGACATCCTTGCCCACTCAACCGCGTCCGAAAACTCCTCGCTCAGTGACTCCGGGCTGCAAAGTCGTATGCTCAGCGCCGGTGACCGCGCTTTCCGCTGGCTTCTGCAAAGAGTGGATACCTGTACAGTGGATACTCCCTCGCCCATCGGCTTCTACTTTGCTAAACTCTGGTATTTTGAGCGTCTTTATCCGCTCATCTTTGCTGTCTCGGGGTTAAATCGCTGGGATGCTGTGCGAAACCGCACGATCTCCGCTACAATCCCACGGTTCATCTGAACGCGTCCTGCCTCCAGTGGCGGGCCGCATTGCAACCTCCGCAGTCACTCGTCCAGGGAGACACGCCCGTGTCAATCGCGCAGGCGCACGCCCAAATGATGGAAGAAGATCCGATTCGTCCGGAATTTCCCGCTGAACCGGCCGACATTCCGTCGGCATCTGCGGTGAATGACGATGATCCTGCACCCGTGAAGAAAAAGGGGCGTCGCCGCAGCACGACGCATTTGAAGATCGTTCCGGAAACGCTGGAACTGCGTGAGCATCTGAAGGTTGCAGCCGAAGACTACGCGAAGACGCTGGATCGTGCCCGCGCGTTCACTCGCGACGAACTCGAACGCTATGGCCGTGATCTGCTGGACCGCCTGCAGTTGCCGGAAAAGTATCTGGGCTTTTCCATGGTGATGATTGGCAACTTTTTCTGGAAGCAGCAGTTCCTTGCAATTCCGTTCCATCGACGGATGCTCCTGTTGCCGCACTGTCTGAAGCACGCCGAAGGTTGTCCCGCCGAGTACACTCAGTTTGGTCTGGACTGTGAGCGTTGCGGTGCCTGTTCGATTGCCGACTACAAGGTGCGTGCCGAACAGCTGGGGTATCGGGTGCTGGTCGCCGAAGGCTCCCCGGTCGTGCTCAGAATCATCGTTTCCGGATACATCGACGGTATCCTCGGTGTGGCCTGCCTGAACGTACTGGAAAAAGCCATCGACAAGGTGCTCATCGCCGGTGTGCCTTCGTACGCTGTGCCGCTGCATTCCGGCGACTGCCTCAACACCACACTTGACCAGGCGTGGGTCTGGGAGGTGCTGGACAAGTACGAACCGCTGCCAGAAAAACCCACCACCAGCTACGTGCCCCTGATGCGCGCGGCGGCTCGAGTATTCGAAGACGACTTCCCGCGGCTGCTCCCCGGAGTGCGTACCAGCGCCTCCTCCGGCAGCAGCCCTGCGCTGGCGTTTGCCGAGCGTGAATCACTGGACTGGCTGGCCAACGGGGGCCGTCGATTCCGCCCCTTTATCACGTTGGCGGCATGGTACGCGGCCTCCGGTGCACCCGCTCTCACATCCGGCGAAGCGACGCCACAGATCCCCGACGCGGTCGCTCGCGCCGCCATCGCCATAGAAGCCTTCCACAAGGCCTCGCTGGTCCACGACGATATCCAGGACGACGACCAGTTCCGTTACGGCAAAGAAACGCTGCACCGGCGCCATGGCACCGGTGCGGCGATCAACATCGGTGATTATCTCATCGGTGTGGGCTATCGTCTGATTCACGCCGCTCGCGAACATGCTCCCGACGCCGCTCTGGATATCCTCAACAGCATGTCCACTGCCCATCTGCGGCTCTGTGATGGTCAGGGCGCCGAAATGGCTTTCCAGCAGTCACCTGACTGGAACATCACCCCACTGGACGCACTCCAGATCTACGCACTCAAAACCGCCCCCGCCTTTGAGGCGGCGCTGTATGCGGGTCTGCGTCTTGCGGGACATTCGCTCGCCAGCAGCGACATCGTCCCCCGGTTCTGTCGTCACATCGGTGTCGCCTTTCAGGTGCTCAACGACCTGAAGGACTGGCAGGGTGACACGGACAACAAACTGGTTGCCGGGCAGGATGCCGCC
>Ga0169931_10003570_pt1 | contig 24640 bp, 19 predicted proteins | sample Kivu_15m_20L_FD_129675 | JGI IMG/M metagenome (GOLD analysis project Ga0169931, IMG submission 129675) | Freshwater microbial communities from Lake Kivu, Western Province, Rwanda to study Microbial Dark Matter (Phase II) - Kivu_15m_20L... | ecosystem: Environmental > Aquatic > Freshwater > Lake...
CCGCGTGCGTCTCCTGCCGCATCAAACGTCCGTGCTCGGTGAACTCCAGCACCCGGTCGAGCAGCTCCCGAGCGGCTTGGCGATCGAGCGTTTCCGGGCGGAGTCCCGCAGGCGACGCGGGCCGTTCCGCAGCGGCGGGGGCGGCCGCCCCCGCGGGGGATGCGGCGGCCGGCGGAGACGCCGTCTCGGCGGGCCCCCCGCAGCCGACGGCCAGCAGCAGGGGCAGGGCCGTCGCGAGGGCAGGCCGCAACCGGGTGCGGGGCGTGCCGGGCGTCGGTTTCGAGCGGGTTCTGCGGCGGTCGGCGGCGCCGGTTGCGCCGCGTCGGGGGGGGGAATCCGGAGCTTCCCGGCAGGTTCGCAGTGGCGAAGTGCTCATGGTTGCCATACATTTTCAGTGAGACGTGAACCGCGAACTCGGTTCCGCCGTAGGGAGAGGCAGTCGTCCAGTGTAACGCGTGAACGGGCGTCGGTGCGAATGGGCGAGAGTTCGCCGGCCGCACTCGCCACGGAGCGTTTCAGGGAGAAGTCCGATGTGGTTCGATGTCCAGTATTTTCTGTGGGTCGCCCCCGCCTTGCTGCTGGCGGTTTGGGCCCAGCTGCGGGTCAAGAGCGCGTATGCTCAGGCGGGGCGGGTGCCGGCGCGGTTGAGCGGGGCCGCCGCGGCGCGGCACATTCTCGACGCCGCCGGTCTGCATGACGTCGGGATCGAGCAGATTGGCGGGCATTTGTCCGACCATTACGACCCCCGCCAGAAGGTGCTGCGATTGAGCTCGGAGGTCTACCGCGACACCTCGGCGGCCGCCGTGGGCATTGCCGCGCACGAGGCGGGGCACGCCCTGCAGGACGCCCATCGCTATGCGCCGCTGGTCGTGCGCAACGCCGCGGTTCCCGTCGCCTCGCTGGGGGGCAACGCGAGCATGTGGATCCTGATGGCCGGCATCCTGATGCAGATGCAGCCGCTGGTTCTGCTGGGCATCGCGGCGTTCGGCTGCGTGGTCGCCTTCCAGTTGATCAATCTGCCGGTGGAGTTCGACGCGAGCCACCGCGCCAAGCGGTTGCTGGCCGAATACGGCATCGTCGGCGACCAGGAGATGGTCTACGTCAACAAGGTGCTGAACGCGGCGGCGTGGACGTATGTCGCCGGCACCCTGCAGGCGCTCCTGACGTTGCTCTACTACGTGACGCGGTACGGCGGCGGCAGCGACGAGTAAGCCGGTGGCAGGGCCCCGATGGCGGCGCGCCCCGCCCCTGGGCGGTTGTCCGGGGGGCCGCGATTCCGCCGCTTGACTGCGGTCCGCTCGCTGGACGGCGAGGCCCGGCGGCGGAGGGCGAGGCCGCGTTGCGGCAGGCCGCTGCGACGCCTCGCCGCGAGTGCGTGCCGTGGGGCGTTCCGCTCGGCGGGTGCGAGTCGGGGCCGGTCGCCACGCGCGTCCTCGCTTGCAGGGCGCCTAGCTCGCTGCGGAAGGCAGCGGTAGGATAAGCCTCTCAGGGGCGTCGTGCGCGGTAAGCGACCGCGGTCGCTCTTTGCCGACTCTCGGGGAGATTCGCATGCTCCAGCGTTACGCCAGTGGAACGGTCGTTCTCCTGCTCGGCGCCGTTGCAGGGGGCCTGCTGACGGCGGCCTGGGAGCGCGATGCCTGGGCTCCGCAGGCTCGGGCCTCGGCGACGCACGGCGCCGACAATTTTGCGATCGCCACGGGGCTGGTCGACGAGGGGATCGAGGCGCTTTATTTTCTCGATTTTCTGACGGGCGACCTCCGCGCGACGATCGTCAATCGCCGGAACGGGGCCTTCACCGGACTGTTCAAGCACAACGTCCTCGCCGATTTCGAGGGGGTGTTGGACAATCCGAAGTTCCTCATGGTGACCGGCCTGGCGGATCTGCCGCGGGGGGCCGGTCCGTCGCAGCTCGGCTCCAGTCTGATCTACATCGCGGAGGCTTCTTCGGGGCAGGTCAACGCGTACGTGCTGCCCTTCAATCGCACGATCCACGCGGCGGGAAAGCCCCAAATCGGCGGTTTTTTGCGAATTGCGGGGGGATCGTTCCGCGATGCGTACGTGCGGGACCAGGCAGGACCGTGAGGCAGACGGCCCCGGGCGGGGCGGGAAGGCAGGCATGCAGATCCAGGTGAATGGCGCGCCGCAGGAAGTTCCGCCCGATGCGACCGTGGCCGACTTGCTGCGCCAGCTCGGGCTCGACCCTCGGCGGTTGGCGGTCGAGCTGAATCTGCAGGTGGCGTCTCGGGCCGAGCACGGCCGCCTGGTGCTGCGCGAAGGGGACGCGCTGGAGATCGTGACGTTGGTGGGCGGGGGCTGACTCCCGCGGGGCCCTTGCTTGCGGCGGCGAGCCTGGACTGCCGGTTCCGTGACGCCCGCCGGAAGGTTTGGAGTGCCGCGCCGCGATGACCGCCGATTCGACATCCGCCGACGCCTTGACGATCGGCTCCCACGCGCTGGCGTCGCGGCTGATCGTCGGCACGGGAAAGTACGCCAGCTATGCGCTGATGGGGGAGGCGCTCCGCCGATCGGGGACGGACTGCATCACCGTGGCGGTCCGCCGCGAACGCTTGATCGACGCCGACGGCAACAACCTGCTCGATTTCATCGACGCCAGCCGCTACACCCTGCTGCCGAACACGGCCGGTTGCTTCTCGGCGGACGACGCCGTCCGCGTCGCCCGTCTGGGGCGGGAGATTCTGCTGGGTCTGGAGAACCCGGGGGCCGATTGGGTCAAGTTGGAAGTGCTGGCCGACGTCAAGACGCTGCTGCCTGATCCGGTGGGCACGATTGAAGCCACCGAGCGGCTGGTGGCCGACGGTTTCCAGGTGCTCTGTTATTCGAGCGACGATCCGATCGTGGCGCGACGGCTGAAGGCCGCGGGCGCGGCGAGCGTGATGCCGGCCGGCAGTCCGATTGGTTCGGGTCAAGGCGTGCTCAACCCCAACAACATCCGGATCTGTCTGGAGTACCTGAAGGAGGGCGACCCCGACTACCCGGTCATCGTCGACGCCGGGGTCGGCACGGCGAGCGACGTGACGTTTGCCATGGAGTTGGGCGTGGACGGCGTGTTGTTGAACACCGGGATCGCCCATGCCCAGGACCCGCTGCGGATGGCCGATGCCATGCGGCACGCGGTCGCGGCGGGGCGGTTGGCGTACCTCTCGGGACGCATTCCGCGCCGCTTGTACGCGACCGCGAGCAGCCCCGAGGAAGGGGCGATCACGCGGGCGCCGCGGTAGCGCAGCGAGCGAGGGGCCATGGAAGGCGAGGATTCGCTGTCGGTCGCGGACATCCTGGGGCCGGGGGGCCTGATCGCGCGGCGGCTTCCCCACTACGAGCAGCGTCCCCAGCAGCTGGCGATGGCCCGCGCGGTGGCCGAGGCCATCGGCGCGCGGCGGCACCTGGTCGTCGAGGCGGGAACCGGCGTCGGCAAGAGCTTCGGCTACCTCGCGCCGGCGATTCTCGCGGCGACCCATCCGGCCCAGGAGCAGCCGCCTCGGGTGGTCGTGTCGACGCACACGATCAGTTTGCAGGAGCAACTGATCCTCAAGGATCTGCCGCTGCTCAACAGCGTGCTGCCGCGGGAATTTTCGTCGGTGCTGGTGAAGGGCCGACGGAACTACCTGAGCCTGCGTCGCTTCCATTCGGCTCGGGAACGCAGTCAAACGCTGTTCGAGCACGAGGACCAGCACGCGCAGATGCGGCGGTTGCGCGATTGGGTCGAAGCGACGCCCGACGGCTCGTTGTCGGACCTGCCGTTCACCCCCGATCCCACGGTTTGGGACGAGGCGGCCAGCGAGAGCGGCAACTGCCTGGGCCGGCAGTGTCCGACGTACAACGCCTGCTTCTACTTTCGGGAACGGCGCCGCGCGCAGCACGCGCAGATTCTGGTGGTGAACCACGCGCTGTTTTTCAGCGATCTGGCGCTCCGCAGCCTGGGAGCGAGCATTCTGCCGAATTACCAGGTGGCCGTGCTCGACGAGGCGCACACGGTCGAATCGGTCGCCGCGGAACACCTTGGCGTGGCGTTTTCCAGCGGACAGGTCGAGTACGCGCTGTCGCGGCTCGCCAAACCGAACAGCGGCAAAGGGCTGTTGCGGGCCCTGGGACTGACCGCCCTGGAAGCCCCTGTCGAGGCGTGCCGCCAGGCCGCCAGGAACTATTTCGGCCCGGCGATCGCATGGTTTCGCGAGTCGGCCCCGCGCAACGGCCGCTTGCAGGCTCCGCTGCCGTTCGCCAACAAGCTGACCCCCGCCCTGAGCGATCTGGCCGACCGCTTCGGACAGTTGCTGCAGGACAAGCGGTCGATCGCCGAACCCGGCGCCCGGCAGGACCTGCTGTCGGTGCAGTCGCGGCTCGTGGCGCTGGCCGGACAGTTGGACGCCTGGCACCGGCAGACGCTCGAGGGTCAGGTCTACTGGATGGAAGGCCGCGAGACGCGCGGCGGGGCGCCGCGGCTGCGGCTGGCGGCGGCTCCGATCGACGTGGGGCCGGCGCTCCGCGACCAGTTGTTCGCCAAGGTCGATTCGGTGATCCTCACCAGCGCGACGCTGGCGGTCGGGAAACGCGACTGCTTCGATTACTTCCGCCAGCGGATCGGCTTGACCCAGTGCGAAACGTTGAAGCTGGACAGCCCCTTCAACTACCGCGAGCAGGCGGAACTGGTGCTGCTGGAAAGCATGCCCGACCCCAGCGATCAGCAGGCCTATGAACGGGCCTGCATCGAGTCGATCAAATGGCTGGTCCGCGACAGCGACGGCCGCGCCTTCGTGCTGCTGACGAGCTATGAAATGATGCGCCGCGTCGCTCGCGGCATCACGGCCTGGCTCGCGCGGCACAACTTGAACTTGATCTGCCAATCCGACGGCACGCCGCGGACCCGGATGGTCGAACTGTTCAAAGACAACCCGCGAGCCGTCCTCCTGGGAACCGACAGCTTCTGGCAGGGCGTCGACGTGCCGGGCGACGCCCTGCAACTGGTGATCATCGCCAAGCTGCCCTTCGCCGTTCCCGATCGACCGCTCACGGAGGCCCGCGTGCAGGCCATTCGGGCCGCCGGCGGGAACCCCTTCGGCGACTACCAGCTCCCCGAGGCCGTCATCAAGCTCAAGCAGGGCTTTGGTCGGTTGATCCGTTCGCAACGCGACCGCGGGCGCGTGGTGATTCTCGATCCGCGGGTGCTGCAGAAGCCTTACGGGCGGATCTTTCTCGATTCGCTGCCCGATTGCCGCATCGTGCGCCGCACGCTGCAGTCGCTCACTCCGTAAGCTCCCCGCGACGAGTCGCCCCGCCTGCACGTCGTGCCGCGCCTCCTCGGAGGGGAGCCGTCGATCCGCCAGGGGGCGAAAAATCTTCGCTACGTCGACGTCGCCGCGGCGTCGGCTGCGGCGCCGCCGCCAGGCGTTCTCGGGCAACCGACGCGTTGCAGCAGATAGACGGCAAACGTCGCCAGCCAGTGTTCGCCCTCGTAGCGCCCGCTTTCGACGTGCCGCAGACCGGCGGCCGCGTGGGCCCGTTCGGACGCCCGCAGCAGCGGTTGCCGCGGGTCGTCCGCGGGCAGCGTCGCGGCGATCCCCTGCAGGCACCAGCCGCGGGAGAAGTTGAGTCCCGCCAGATGGACCAGCCGTCCGTCCGTGACGTCCGTCGGCTCGACCGGCGTCAGCAGACGCGCGGCCGCGGCTCCCGGCAGGAGCCAGTCGGGAAGGAACCGATCGAGCCACGCGGCGAATTCCCGCGGCGCAAGCACCCGTCGCAGCAGATCGGCCTCGTTCAACGCCGGCGAGAAAAAATCCTCGCCCGAAGGTTCGAAAGCGGCGTTGTAGCCGCGATCGTCGAGGTACCGGTCGCGTGCGTAGGCGGTCACCGCGGCTTCCAGGGCAGCGTGCCCCGTCCCGCGGGCGTAATCGAGGCACTGCCCGAGCGCGAACGCCGTGTCGCCGTGGACTCCGGTCCTCACGGGATAGCTCAAGCGAGGCAGGTAGTCTTCGACCAGCGCGGCGAGGCGCTCCGCCAGCGGTTGCAAGCGGCGAAACCACTGCCGGCCCTCGTCGTCGTCCCAGCCGTGCAGTTCTTCCGCCAGTCGCAGCGCCCAGGCCCAACCGTACATCCGCTCGAAACCGCGGTGCTCGGGGCGCCCGAAAAACGCCGCCTCGGCCGCCAGTCCCGCCGCGGCGAACTGCCGTCGCAGCAGCGCTCGCAGATCGGCGGCCGTCGCGGCCCGGGGGCGATCTTTCAGCAGGCGGACCGCCAGCCAGTGGCTGTGGACGGCCGAGTGCCAGTCGAAACAGCCGTAAAAGACCGGGTGCAGCTCCCTTGCCGGGCGGACCGCCGCGGGTCCCGTCTGGATCTCGCCCGGTTTGTGCGGGTACTCGCGGACGATGCCCGTCATCGCGAGGCGCGACCAGGCCTCGACCTGGGCGAGGGTCGGACCGCCGTCAAAGCTCGCCAGCGGAGGGGCGTCGGCCGCGGCCGGGGGGCGTTGGGTCACAGAGGTTTGACGCGAATCCGGCGGAAGGCGACCGGATCGCCGTGGCCGCAGAAGCCGAAGTGTCCGGCGGCGCGGCTGGCGCCGGGATGCTCGCGGCCGTCGAGCGGCTGTTGGCGAACTTCGGCCAGATTCGTCGACAGGATCAGGTAGCCGTTGAGGTGCACGTCGATCGCATCGCCCCGGACCACCACTTCCTGGTAATTCCACGCGCCCGTCGGCCGCAGGTAGCCGCGATGGGCGGCTGCCAGCCCGTAGGCGCTGCCGTGCGCCTGGTAAGGTTCGATGCCGGCGTACTTCTCGGCGTCGTCGTCGAGGACCTGCAATTCGACGCCGGCGAAGGCGGGATCGCCGCCCGCGGCGGGCGTGCGGATGGCGAGGCCGTTGTTGCCCCCCGGCGGGAGCTGGAATTCGAGGCGGACGGCGAAGTCGGCGAATTCCTGATCCGTCAGCAGCGTGCCGCCGCGCCCCGCACGGCAGCGGATGGCCCCGTCGACGGCCTCGTAATCGTTGACCGCTCCGCGCCAACCCTGGAGGTCGCGACCGTTGAACAGGTCCTGGAAGCCGACCTCGCCGCCGCGGATCTCCGCCAGCAGCGCGTTCGCTTCGGCGTGGGGGATCTCGCGGACGTAGAGGGAGCGGAACCGCGTTTCGCTGCCGTGGGTCTGCAGGTGGATCGTGCCGCGGGGGAAGACCGGCAGCTTGCGGTCGTAGTAGTTTTCCATGATCACGTCGTCGACCACCTTCACGTCGTTCAGCACGACGGTGACGTACGGACCGACCATCCGCACGTACATGCGGTTCCACTCGCCGCACGGCTTGTCGGCCACCTGCAGCGGAAAACGCTCGTGCACGGCGTTGTTCCACAGGGCGCCCGATCCTTTGTCGGAACCGTTGGCGTGGGCCTCCTCGTTGCCAGGATCCCACAGCTGCACCTGGGGACAGCCGCGGAGGTAGATGCCGCTGTCGCCGCGGGGGGCGAGATTCCAATCGACCCACAGTTCGAAATCGCCGAATTCGCGGCGCGTTGCGAGGTGGGGTCCGTGGCCGTCGCTGACCAGTTGGCCGTCGACTGCCTGCCAATGGGCGGGGACCTCCCGATCCCAAGCCGCCTGCTGTTCCGCCGTGACGTTCCGCGGATCGTGGGTCGATCCGCCCTGCCAGCCGGCGAGCGAGGCGCCGTCGAACAGCGGCTCGAATCCCGGCGGCGGCGCGTCGGCTCCGCGGGCCAGGGAGAGAGCGACGAGGGCTCCCGCCAGGAAGGCGGCGGGAATCAGCGACGAGCGGCGAAGCATGGCGAGCGTCCTCGAGCAGGAGGCCGCGTCCCCGCAGCGGGGGATCGCGAAGCCGCGCGGGGGCCGTGGGAAGAGGCCGCGCTGCGACGGCCCTATTGCACCGCCCGGACGACCGGTTTGGCAACCCCGGGCGGGGAAAAAACCGGCCTGGGCGCGGCGTGGCGGGCGCGGGGGCGGCCCGCCCGCGCGGGCGGCGGTCGCCGCGTGCCGAGACCCTCGCGGGGCGCGCGGAGCGGTGGGGCGTGCGGTCGGGTCCGATCGGTTGACCACGCGCGGGGGCTTACTTAAGCTAAGGAGTTCAGGGAACTTCGGGCGTTTTCGCCCTCTCCGGTGAGGCGTCGTCGGGCGGGTCGGCGTGTGCGGCCGCGCGATGCGTGGCGAGCGGGGGGATCGGGTTCCGCTCTCCGCGACGGGATCTCCCCCCTCAGGACCCACCAGCGATGCTCGCCAAACGGGTGATTCCCTGCCTGGACGTCGATCGCGGCCGCGTGGTGAAGGGGACCAATTTCGTGAACCTCCGCGACGCGGGGGACCCGGTGGCGGTGGCCGCCCGGTACGAGGCCGAGGGCGCCGACGAGCTGGTGTTTCTGGACATCACGGCGAGCCACGAGGGGCGCGACACCATGATCGACGTGGTGCGGCGCACGGCGGAGCAGGCGTTCATGCCGCTGACGGTGGGCGGGGGCATCCGCACGATCGACGACATCCGACGGTTGCTGCTGGCGGGCTGCGACAAGGTCTCGATCAATTCGGCGGCGGTCCGCGATCCGGAATTCGTCCGCGCGGCGGCGCAGCGGTTCGGCAGCCAGTGCATCGTGGTGAACATCGACCCCAAGCGGGTCGTCCGCGACGGCCGGACGATCTGGGAGGTGCACATCAACGGGGGGCGCGTGGCGACCGGACTCGAGGCGGTCGCCTGGGCGCGGCGCGTGGAGGCGTTGGGCGCCGGCGAGATCGTGCTGACGAGCATGGACGCCGACGGGACGAAGGACGGCTACGATCTGGAGATGACCGCGGCCGTGGCGTCGGCGGTCGGGATTCCGGTGGTGGCCAGCGGCGGGGCGGGGCGCCCCGAGCACCTGGCCGACGCGGTGACCGCCGGCCGCGCCGACGCCGCGTTGGCGGCGAGCATTTTTCATTTCGGCGAGTACTCGATTCAAGAGACGAAGCGCGTGATGGCGGAGCGCGGCATCGCGGTGCGGCTGGCCGCCTGACGACGCCCCGGGAAGAGGTCCAGGCGAGGGAGTTGCAGACATGAGCGAGAAATCCGCCCAGTCGGACATTCGGACGTCGGATTACGACAGCTTCGTGGCGATCCACCGCGAACTGGAAATCGACAAGCTGTTCCGGGCGTGCGTCAAGTTCGAGGGGAGCGACCTGCATTTGAAGGTCGGCAAGCCGCCGATGATGCGGGTCAACGGCACGATCCGGCCGATGAATCGCGGACCGATCGACGACGAGGAAATGGTGCGGCTTTGCTTTCCGCTGATGAACGAGCGGAGTCGCAAGATTTTCGACCGCGACGGCGGAGCCGACTTCGCCCACATGGTCGACGTCGACGGAACGAACTGGCGGTTTCGCGTGAATCTGCTGCAGCAGCTCGGCCACATCGGGCTGGTCGCACGGCGGGTCAACAGCTGGATCCCCGATTTCGACGGCCTGCACCTCCCCGCGTCGATTGAAAAACTGTGCACCTACGACCAGGGCATGGTGCTGCTGGCCGGCGTGACCGGCTCGGGCAAGAGCACGTCGATCGCCGCGATGCTCAACTGGATCAACAAGCGGTACCGCAAGCACATTCTGACGCTCGAGGATCCGATCGAGTTCGTGTTCACCGAGGACAAATGCCTGATCAACCAGCGGGAAATCGGCCTGGACGTGGTCGATTTCGAGATCGGCATGAAGCACGCGGTCCGCGAAGATCCCGACGTCATGCTGGTGGGCGAGATGCGCGATCGCGAGACCTTCATGACGGCCATCCATGCGGCCGAGACGGGCCATCTCGTGTTCGGCACCATCCACGCGTCGAGCGCGCCCTCGACCATCGGGCGGATTCTCGACCTGTTTCCGCAAGAGATGCACAGCGCGCTGCGCAGCGCGATTGCCATGAACATGAAGGGCATCATCGCCCAGAAACTGCTGAAATCGATCAAGCCCGGCGTGGGACGCGTGCCGACCGTCGAAATCATGACGTTCACGCCGACGGTGCGCAAGCTCATTCTCGAGGAACAGGATCACAAACTGGGGGATGCGATTCGCATCGGCGCCGAGGACGGCATGCAGGACTTCACCCAAAGCCTCAAGAAACTGGTCGACGACGACCTGATCGACCGCGAGGTGGCGATGGAGGTCGCGCCCAACCGCGAAGCGCTGAAAATGGCTCTCAAGGGCATCGACGTCAAACAACCTGGAATCCTCTGATGCGGTCCGTCTTCGTTGCGCTGTGCATGCTGCTGTTGCCCGGGAGCCTGTCGGCCTCGCGGGCGCTCGCCCAGGACGAGCCGCCGGGCGGAGCCGAATTCCAGGCCCCTGTCGAAGACGGAGCCCCTGTCGAGGACGGAGCTCCGGTCGAGGGCGGAGCGGAGGGCGAGTTCGCGGCCCCCGCCGACGCCCCGCCCGCGGCCCCCGTCGATCCCGGGGCGGCCTGGGCCCAAACCGCCGCTGGCTACCGGCAGTTCCCCTGGGGCGTCGTGCTCCGCGTGGCCGGGCTGGCGCTGGTCGCGCTGGCCTGGACGGCGGCGGCCGACTGGGTCAATCGCGACGCACAGATCTTCGAGCTGAATTACAAGAAATGGAATCCGATCGTCTTCTTTCCGTTCGTGGCGGCGGCGATCGGCTTCGCCTTTCTGCCGATGCCGTATTTCGTGCGGTTGCCGCTGGTTGCGCTGGCGGCGCTGGGATCGATCGTCCCCTACGTCCTGCTGCATAACCGCAGCGTCCAGCCCCACCAAACCGTGCTCACCGGCAGCTGGTGGAGGTTCCTGACGGCCGGGTTGCTCGGCAAGCTGGGGGTGAAGGTCGCCACCGAACGCCAGGCCGAATACCAGAAGGGAGCCCCCGTCGAGCTGATCGCGATGGGGGCCGACGACGCCAATCTGGACAACGTCAATCTGCTCAAAGCCCGCCAGTCTCCCGGCTACCTGCTGCTCAAGGATCTGATCGCCGAGATGGTCGATCGACGAGCCGCCAAGGTGCTCCTCGACTACGGCCAGCAGGGAGTCGCCGTCCGGCACGAGATCGACGGCGTGTGGCATGCCGGCGAAGCCCGCGATCGCGAATCGGCCGACGTCATGCTGGCCGTGATCAAGACGCTGTCGAACCTGTCGGTGAACGAGCGGAAGAAAAAGCAGGCGGGGCAGTTCGCCGCGAAGTACCTGGGAAAAAAACACCTCTGCCCGGTCGTCAGCCAGGGGGTTCCCAGCGGCGAACGGGTGCAGGTGACGTTGATCACCGACAAAAGCCGGCTGACCACGTACGAATCGCTCGGCATGCGCGACGCGTTGCAGAAGGAGTGGGAAGAGATCATGGCCGCCGATCGCGGCCTGGTCGTGTTCTCCGCCCTGCCCGGCGGAGGCCTGACCACGCTGACCGACGTCTCGCTGGAGGAGACCGACCGGCTGATGCGGGATTTCGTGGCCATTGAAAGCGTGCAACGCCGCGAACGCGAGATCCAGAACATCAACGTCTCGACGTTCGATCCGGCCGCCGGCGAAACGGCCGCCGGGTTGCTTCCCAAGCTGATTCGCACCTATCCGAACGTCTACATTCTCCGCGATTTCAGCGACGTCGACGCGGCCAAGCTGCTGATGGAGCAGATCGAGGACGAACGCCTCGTGGTGACGGCCATCCCCGCCCGCGACGGCGCCGAGGCGCTTCTCCGGTTGCTGCAGCTGAAGATTCCCCAGAAGCTGTTCGCCGAAACGGTCACCGCCGTCCTTTACCAGCGGCTGATTCGCAAGCTCTGTCCCGACTGCAAGGTCGGCTACCCGCCGCCCCCCGACGTGCTCAAGAAACTCGGCATTCCCGCCGGCAAGGTGCAGCAGTTCTTCCGCCCCCCCAAGCCGGAGGAAATCGAAAAGCCGTGCGAGACCTGTCGCGGCATCGGCTACTACGGTCGCACCGGCGTCTTCGAACTGCTGAAAGTGAACGACCCGATGCGGCAACTCCTGGTCCAGCAACCGCAGGTCGATCTGCTGCGGAAAGCCGCCCGAGCGTCCCACCAGCGATCCCTGCAGGAAGAGGGCATTCTGCTCGTCGCTCGCGGCGTGACCTCGTTGCCGGAGTTGATGCGGGCGCTCAAGCCCGACGAAAAGAGTTGACCGCTCCGCCCTCGCCCTGCATTCCCCCGTCGCTCGCCCGCCTGCCCCCCTCCCCGCGCTCCGCCCCGCTCGCCATGCTCTACCTCTGCATCGTGCTGGTATTCGTTTTTTTCGCCGGCGTCGCCATGACCGTCGCCGAGGGGCTGTGGAGCAATGCCATCGGCCTGCTCGCCGTTATTTTTGCGGGGGTCTTCGCCGTGGCGGCCGGTTTTCCGTTGGGCCTGGCGGCGCGCGAACAGTTCCAGAAGGAGGAAGTCTTCACCTGGTACTTTCTCTTCGCCGGTTGCTGGATTGCATTCTTCGCGTTCATCGTCGTGTTCCGCGTCGTCGCCGAGCGCATCTCCCGCGTGCGGATGCGGTTCGTCCCGCCGCTGGAGAACGCCGGCGGTCCGCTGATGGGCCTGCTGACCGCCTTGATGTTTACCAGCTTCGCTTCCTTCACCCTCCTGATTCCCATGGCTGCCAAGGAATGGGACCTCCAGAAAGCCGAGTCGTGGCAGCAATCGACCGTGACCCTCTCGTCGGCCCCCTTCATCACCGTCTATAACCGAATCACCGGCGAAGACCTCAAGGCCCGCGTCGGCTTGCAGTAGGCGTCGCGGCGGCCCCCCCCGCGCTCGACGCCGCCTCCCCCTCCGCGGCGGTCTTCCACCGGCGGCGCCCTGCCGTCCGTCCGGGGCCCGGCCGTACCACACGTCTTTCCCTGCCGCCATCGCCCATGACCGACGATCGCTCTCCGCCGCGCGTCGCGGCAGCACCGGTGATGCAAGTCGAAGTGCCCGAATACCGCTCGCTCAGTTCGCTGGCGGTTCTGGCACTGGTGCTCGGTCTGGCCTCGGCCACCGTAATGATCGGCCCCTTCTTCCTGGTCGTCGCCGGCGCGGCCGTCGGCACGGCACTGCTCGCCCTGGCCCGCATCCGCAGCAGCGAAGGCAGCCTGACCGGCTCGCTGCCGGCCCTGGCCGGACTCGCGTTGGCCGTGGCTTTCTCCGTCGCTGCGACCGTGCGACTCGAGGTCCGCAACGCCTACTACCGGCAGCAGATCGACGCGGTCGCCCAGCGGTTCGTCGATCTGCTCGCCGACCAGCAGTACGAACCGGCGATCGCCCAACTGACGGCCCGTGCCGCGGCCCGCCTGCGGCCGCAGACAGGCCGCGGCCAGCCGGCGCCCCCCGACGACCAGGTGCTGGCCTACGCCATCAGTGAACTGCGCGACAACCCGCTCGCCCAAGCGCTCGGCCACGGGCGCCGGATCGAACTCGAATTCGAGCAGTTCGAGAACTTGCCCGAGGAGGAACGCGGCTCGGTCATGACGGCCGCGCGGTACCGGATGCGCGATGAAGGCCGCCTCCTGCCCGAACGACTCGTCGTCCAATGTCTCCGCACCCCCGGCTTCGAGGCCGAAGGGACCCCCTGGCGGGTGGACGGCTGGGGCCTCCGCGCCGCGAACTGACGCCGCGGGCGACTTCCTGGCGACCCCGACGCCCGAGCGGCGTGCGTCTGGCGGCGTCGAACCCGCTCGGCGGCCGTGCCGCCCCGTCTTCCGCCGGCGTCGGTCGCGTGCTTCTCGGCAGCGGCCGATTCCCGCCTCGCGGCGGTCGGCGCGCGTCGCGGCGACCGTCGCGCAGCCCCCCTGCTCGGTGCGGTCCCAGGGCCTCCACGCCCCCGCGGCAACGCACCCGAGCGGCCGCGGCGCGGCAGACGCCCCCCGTTGCCGTCAGGTCTGGGGAGGGGGGCGACAGGGGGCATGCCCTGCGGCGGCAGCGGCGCCGCGTCGTCGGGTCGGCCGGCGCCGCGGGACCGGCGCCGAGAGCGGTGCGGCGTTCCGCGTGCATCAGGTGGAAATCCGCAATTAGGGGATGGGCCGGATTGCGGGCGTGGGGCGTGGTGCGGTCGGTCGCGGGCGGCCCCGCGTCAGCCTACTGTTTTTGCGATCGGCAAAGTTTCCCAGAAAGCCCCGTTGGGCTCGGCAAAAAGGGGCGGAAGGGGCGTTCGACGCTCCACGGGGTTCCGGACGGTCGTCGATACATGACAGCGAGGCGGAATGGAGGATCGGACTTCAGGTTCCTGCTGGAACCTGGCTGCCGTGAACGAATGGGTGCACGCATAGTCTTATTTTTGGGGGGCGCCATCCAGGTACGGCCTTGGCCTCGGCGCACCGCTCAAGCAGAAGGAGCGTAGAAGTGAAAATCAGGACATGGACAGTCGTCGCAGCCTTGACGGCTCTGGCCGGCTCGCCCGCACGGGCGCAGATCGGCACGAGCGGTTGGGCCTACGACAACAACGTGAAGGGCGTCACTTTCGCGAGCGATTGCTGCGAAGGCGCCGGCGATTGCTGTGAAGGGGTCGGCGCGTGCGGAGACGGCGTGGGCTGCGGCGACGGCTGCGGCGGCGGGGGCTTGCTGAGCGGGATGCCGGGCACGGGGTGTGCCGAGGCGTTTTCGCTGGCGGGCCTGATCGGCCTGTCAGACGCCTCGGCGTACCAGGTCGGCGGGTGGAGCCAGTGGGGCTACCACAACAACAACGACGGCGTGTTCAACACGAATCCCCACACGCTGCAGGCCCAGCAGCAGTGGTTGTACTTGGGTCGCACCGTCGACGGCAGCAACGGCCTCGACATCGGCGGCCGGGTCGACCTGCTGTACGGCACGGACGCGTCGAACACCCAGGCGTTCGGCAATCCGGCGGGATCGTTCGACTTCCTGAATGGCTGGGACCACGGCCAGTACGGCTGGGCTCTGCCCCAGGCGTACCTGGAAATGGCCTACGGCGATCTGTCGGTGAAGGTCGGCCACTTCTTCACGCTGCTCGGCTACCAGGTGGTCCCCGCGACCGGCAACTTCTTCTACAGCATTCCCTACACCTTCAACTTCAGCGAAGCGTTTACCCACACGGGCGTGCTGTCGACCTATAAGGCTTCGGACGCCTTGACGTTGTACAACGGGTGGACCCTCGGTTGGGACACCGGCTTCGACCAACTCAACCAGGGCAACAGCTACCTGGGCGGTTTCGCGTATACGGTCAGCGACGACGTGGTGTTCAACTACATCACGACCTACGGCAACTTCGGCTGGCGCGACGGCGGCGACGACAACAGCTTCAGCCAATCGGCCGTGATCACCGTCAACCTGACCGACAATTTGCAGTACGTCGGCCAGTCGGACGTGCTGCGGACCGACAACCCGGGCGTGAGCCAGGCCGACACGGTGGGTTTGAACCAGTACTTGTTCTACACCATCAACGACGTGCTCAAGACCGGCGCCCGTATCGAGTGGTGGAAGGCCGACGGCATCTCGCTGTACGAGATGGCGTACGGCGTGAACATCAAGGCCTTGAACAACCTGCTGTTCCGTCCGGAGATTCGCTACAACTGGTGCCCCAGCGACACGCTGCCGGCGAACTTCATCCCGGTGGCCAGCACGACGGGCAACGCGACCCAGTTCAGCGACTACAAGGACAACACGATCTTCGGCATGGACATGATCTACACGTTCTAAGTCCCTGCCGCGGCCCCCGCACGCGTCGCGGACGCCAGCCGTCCGCACGCTGCAGGGACCACGGGAAAATTCGGAAACCCCTCGCCGGGCGTCGGACTCTCACGGGAGTTCGGCGCTCGGTTTTTTTCGTTGGGGGCCGGAGATCAGGGGAATTGGCCCGGGGGGCGGGGCGTCTTGCCAGGGGGGGGCGGCAGCTTGATAATGCCGGGTTACCTTGGCACGCTCCTTGATTCCCTTCCCGCTTTCTCGCCGCGCGAGGCCCCGTCCGTCATGCAAGACAAGCTTGTGGCCACCGGCCTGACCTTCGACGACGTTCTCATCGAGCCCCGCCTGAGCGACGTGGTTCCCGCGGAGGTCGACGTGTCGACCGAGTTGACCGGTCGCATCGCGCTGCGGCTGCCGGTCCTCAGTTCGCCGATGGACACGGTGACCGAGCACCAGATGGCGATCGCGCTGGCCCAGGAGGGGGGGGCGGGGGTGATCCACAAGAATCTGTCGATCGAAAAGCAGACCGAGGAGGTCGACAAGGTCAAGCGGAGCGCCAACGGCATCATCGTCGATCCGGTGACGCTCCCGCTCGATGCTAGCGTCGCTGCGGCTCGCCGGGCGATGGAGCAGTCCAACGTATCGGGCATTCCGATCACGGGGACCGACGGGCGGCTGGCGGGGATTTTGACGCGGCGCGACCTCCGTTTCCTCGAAGACAGCTCGCTCCGCGTGTCGCAGGTGATGACGCCGCAGTCCCAGCTCGTGACAGCCACGGGGACTGTGACGCTTGAGGAAGCTGAAAAGATTTTAATGGCAAAAAAGGTCGAGAAGCTTCTTCTGGTGGACGAAGATTACAGACTGACCGGGCTGATCACGATCAAAGACATCGACATGATGCGGCGGTTCCCCCAGGCGACCAAAGACCCTCAGGGGAGGCTCCGCGTCGGCGCTGCGGTCGGCGTATTCGACTACGACCGGGCGGCCAGCCTCATCGAGAAGGACGTCGATTTTTTGGTCGTCGACAGTGCGCACGGGCACTCGTCGAACGTGATCGAGACGGTAACCCAGCTCAAGAAGCGGTGGTCGATCGACGTGGTCGCGGGGAACGTGGCCACGGCCGAAGGCTGCCGCGACCTGATCCGTGCCGGCGCCGACGCCGTCAAGGTGGGGATTGGTCCTGGGTCGATCTGCACGACGCGGGTCATCTCCGGGATCGGCGTCCCGCAGGTCACGGCGGTGTACAACGCGGCCCAGGCGGCCGCTTCGACGTCCGTCAAGATCATCGCCGACGGCGGCATCCGTTATTCGGGAGACATTACCAAGGCCATCGCCGCCGGCGCCCACGTGGTCATGCTGGGCGGATTGCTCGCGGGGCTCGACGAGAGTCCGGGCGAGCGCGTCCTGTACCAGGGCCGAACCTACAAGGCCTACCGCGGCATGGGTTCGTTGGGAGCGATGGTGAAGGGAAGCAGCGAACGCTACCGGCAGGGGGAAGAGGCGTTGACCAACGGCAAGCTCGTGCCCGAAGGGGTCGAGGGACGCGTCCCTTACCGCGGTCCGCTCAGTCCGTTCCTGTACCAGCTGATCGGCGGCCTGCGGGCCGGCATGGGCTATTGCGGCGCCCCTACGATTGCCGAGTTGCGCACGGAAGCGCGATTCATCCAAGTCTCGTCGGCCAGTGTGCGGGAGAGCCATCCGCATGATATTTCAATTACGCAGGAAGCCCCCAACTACACGGCCGAGTACCAGTCGGGCGAGGGCAAGTAGTCCCCCTCGCGGACCGCAAGGGGGCTTCGGCCGCCGTCCTCGGCCGCCGCGCGTCGGAGTGCGAGGACTGCTGCTGCTGGCGGTCGTCTTGGGGCCCGGAGTCGCTTCGTCCAAGGCATTGGAGTGGCGCCCGGCCGGCTCGTCCGCGGCAGCCTCCCGGACCGCGTCGCGGCCGGCACGGCATCGCGACGCGCTCGACGCAGCCGCCGCGGCGAAACCGCACCGCTCGCCGCACGCGGGCGCCGCGGCCCTGGCGGCCCGCGGCGAGGGGAGCGGCGAACCGGTGCGGCTGGCAGGGTACGACGAAGCGGCCGATTTCGCGCCCCGGGGCGTTCGCCCCGCGCAGGCGTTCGCCCCGATCGCCGATGCGGGGACGCGGGTCGCCGTGGAGTTCGATCCCTTCGAAGCGGTCGACGCCGACGCTTCGGCCGACGCCCTCGCGGCGTCGCCGACCGACCCGTCGCCGGCGCTGCCCGCGGCCGAGGCTTCGGCCGGGATTGGGCCCGAGACTTCGCCCGACAGGGCGGCCGACGCGACGTCGGCGTCGGCAGTTCCGCCGGCAGCGACCGATGATCGCTGGCAGGCGGCCGACCCGGCGGGCGCGCAACTCCAGCACAGCGTCGTGGCGCGGAACGTGGCGGCCGAGTTGTCGCTCGCGCCGCAGGCGAGCCGGCCCGATCCCGGATTCGCCGAGGAGACCGCCGGTGCGGAGGGTCTCGTCGCGGAAACGATTTCTCCCGAAACGATGCCGTCGCCTGCAGACCGGCTGCTCGAGCAAGCGCGTCGCGGCGTGGAGGAAGAATCGTTGCAAGGCGAGGCGGAAGACGGGTTGTCTGCGGAACTGCGGCCGACCAATCCATTCCGCCGCGACGACGTCGACGACGAGGAGGCCTCGTCCGGCGAGACGCCTGAGGAATTCGCCGACGAACCTTCCGACCAGTTGCCCGACGCCCCCGACTACCTGCTCGAGCAGGCCCCGACCAAGCCCCGCCCGCTGACGCCCGAGCAACTGCGGCGGCGCAGCGCCCAGATCGAGAAGGAGCGGGTGGAGAACGACAAGGGTTGCCGGGAACTGATCGACGCCGTCCGCGCCGACAGGATCGAGAACATCGATCTGAGCATTCGCGTGAAGGGCAATCCCGGAGAAGACTATCCTTTCGAGTGCGGCCTGGGCGACGACTATTTTTCGGGCCGCTCCTGGGGACAGATCACCTACCTGTGGAAGGCCTCGGGGCTGTGCCACAAGCCGCTCTACTTCGAGCAGGCGCGACTCGAGCGCTACGGTCACTCCTGGGGACCGGTCTTGCAGCCGATCATGTCGGGGGCCCATTTCTTCGCCACGGTTCCGCTGCTCCCCTACAAAATGGGGCTGCAGACGCCCCAGGAATGCGTCTACACGCTCGGCTACTACCGCACGGGCAGTTGCGCGCCGTACATGCTCGACCCCTTGCCGTTCACCATGCGGGCGGCGCTGTTCCAAGGGGCGGCCGCCACGGCCATCCCGTTCATCGTTCCCTGATGCACGATCCTGCCGCCATCGTGCTGACGCGCGACCAGTTGCGGGCCCTCGATCGCGCCGCGGTCGAGATCTACGGCATCCCCGGCATCGTGCTGATGGAAAATGCGGGCCGCGGCGTCGCCGAGGCGCTCGTCGCTCGCGATCCGCGCGTGCTCCCGGCCGCGGGACGCGAACCGCTGAAAGTGGCCGTCCTGTGCGGCAAAGGCAATAACGCCGGCGACGGGTTCGTGGTCGCCCGGCACCTGCTGATCCGCGGCGGCGCTCCGGTCGTTGCGCTGCTCGCCGACCCGCGACAGCTCGTCGGCGACGCCGCTGTCAATTACCAGATTCTGGTCCGTGCGGCAGTCCCACGGCACGACCTGTCGGCCACGCCTCCGGACCGCCTCGACGAGGCTCTCGACCGCGCGATCGGCGACGCCGGCTGGTTGGTCGACGCCCTGTTGGGCGCCGGCGCCCGCGGCAACCCTCGCGAACCGCTCGCCACGGCCATCCGCTGGTGCAACCGCCGCGCGGCCCGCCGTTTGGCCGTAGATCTGCCCAGCGGGCTCGACGGCGACACGGGAGTCCCGGGCGACCCCACGCTGCAGGCCGAGGCGACGTGCACGCTGGCGGCGCTCAAGCCGGGACTGCTCGACGCTCCAGCGCGCCCGTTCGTGGGAGAGGTGTCGGTCGCCTCGATTGGCGTTCCGCCGAGCCTGCTCCGCTCGGCGGCGACCGGGGCGTTCTGAACGCGGGGCGGAATCGCCCGGCCGCCGCGCCCCTGCAAGAGGCCCCTCGGGGGAGCGTATAATGGAGTCCGCCGCGCTGGGCGGCCTCGCGGCGAACGCGCTTTTTCTGGCGAACAAGGAAATTCCATGGAACGCGAACGCCTGCTGGCCACGCTCGAGGAACTCCAAGCGGAAGTCCAACGCACCGGCGAAATCCACCCCGATACCCGCCGCGCCTTGCACGACGTGGCGCGGCAGATCGAACGCCAACTGGCCGAGCAGTCGGCCTCCGGAAGCGAGGCGCCCCCCGCCGCCGGAACCCTTCAGGACCTGCTGCGGGAGTTCGACGCGGAGCATCCCGAACTGGCCCGTTGGATCCGTCAGGTCTCCGAGGCGCTGGCGAGTCTCGGGATTTAGCCGGCCGACGACGGGCCGGCTGGGGAGCGGGCCGGCCGACGACGGGCCGGCTGGGGAGCTGCTGCCGTCGGTGCGGCGCTCTCGGCCGGACGCGGCGGGGCGGCGGTCGCCGAGGGAGCGGGCGGCACGTGTTCGCGGCTTCACAGCGGCCGCCTCGCGGCGGCTCCGGCCCCGCGGTCCCGTCCGCGGGACGGGCCTGTCGACCGGCGACCCGCCGATTTCGAGGCGCTCGGCTCTCGGCGCCGAGCGTTGCCTGCGGCCGGAGGGCGGTAGATACTGGAGAGAGAGAGAGAGGGCTGCCGCGGCGTGCCGCCGCGGAGCCGCCCGACGCCTGGGGTTTGGGGCTCGCGGGGCCGACGAGCAGCCGGCGCTTGGTGCGTCGGTCCTGCGGCGGGCCGTCTGCGGTTCCACAAGCTTGGGGAGCAAAGCCATGCAACGGCCAAATAGCCAAGTCGCCGCTTCGCGCGGCAGTTCCCGAGGGGGATGGGCGGGAGGGGGATGGGCGCGAGGGGGATGGCGTCGATGGGGAGCGAAGCTGTGCGGCGGGGCATTGCTGGCGGCGGCGACGGCCAATCCGGCCGCCGCGCAGATCGTGACGGTCTACCGTCCGGTGAGCGTGTTCTACGCGCCGCCGGTCGCCGTGGCGCCGCCGGTGGCGGTGGTTTCCGCCCCCGTTCCCGTCGTCACGTACTATGCCCCCGCGCCGACGGTGGTCTACCAGCCGGCGGCACAGATTCGCACGCGTTACCGTCCGTTGCTCGGGGGAACGGTTTCGCGGGTCCGTTACGGCTACGTGCCGGTGATCTATCCGTGATGACCGTTGCTCGCCTGCCGAGGGGCCTTTCTCGGACGGGCCTGCCGTTGGCGCCGGGCCTGCCGTTGGCGCCGGGCCTGATTGCGGCGGGGGGGCGCTCTTGCCGGAGCGGACTGTCGACGGGCCGCTTTCCCGCCAGGCTTTGCCGATGGCCGAGTTGAAAACATTTCTGTTCACCGACATCTGCGGCTCGGTGCGGCTGAAGGGCGAGATGGTGGGGCGGAGCGGCACGGAGCGGGATCGCGCCTTCGTGGAGCAGATCCTGGCGCCGCACCGGCTGCGGATCGAGCACAAGCTCGCCGAGTACGGCGGTCGCGTCGTCTCGACGGCGGGGGACGGCCATTTTTTGGTGTTCCAGAACACCGTGCAGGCGGCGTTGTGGGCGATGGAGGTCCAGCAAAGCCACGCCGCGCAGCCGATCAGCGCGCCGAGCGGCGAAGCGGTCGCCGTCCGGATCAGCATGCACGTGGGCGTGCCGCAGGTCGATCCTTCCGATCCGGACAATTTCGTCGGCAAAAGCGTCGATTACGCCGCGCGTTTGAACGACTACGCGACCGGCGGCCAGATTCTTGTCAGTCGCAGCGTGATGGCGATTCTCGACGACGTCGGCCTGGAGGGGGTCCGCCTGCATCTCCACGGCCGACGCCTGCTGAAGGGAATCGGCGAGGTCGAGGTCCACGAGATTCTCTACGACGACCGCGGCCCGCGCTCGCTGCGCGAGCAGCCCAAAAGCAACAGCGAGCGGCAGTGGACCGTCATTCCGACGATGGCCTACGCGCCGGGGGAAAGCCGCGGCGTCGGCGGGAGGCCGCCGTCCCGGCCGCTGAAGCGGGTGGGCAATTACGAGCTCCAGGAATTGCTGGGTTCGGGAGGGATGGGCGACGTCTACCGCGCGCGACACCTCCAGTTCGATCGCGTCCGCGCCGTCAAGGTGATCAAGCCCGAACTGGTCGACAGCGGCCACGAGGAGATCGTTCGTCGCTTTTACCATGAAATCAAGGCGGTCGGACGGCTGGAGCACAAGAACATCGTCGTGGCGATCGATTCCTCGGCCCCCGAGGACCGGATTCACTATCTGGTCATGGAATACCTCGACGGCCTCGGGGTCGATCGCCTGGTCGATCTCCACGGGCCGCTGTCGCCGGCCGACGCCTGCGAAATCGGGCGTCAAGCGGCCCGGGGTCTGCAGTACATCCACGATCACGGCCTGGTCCATCGCGACATCAAGCCCTCGAATTTGATGCTCACGCTGGCGTCCCCCGACCAGCTCGCGGCGGACTCGGCGCCGCTCGTCGAGGGACCGACGGAGCGGGCGGTCGTCAAAATTCTCGACTTGGGCCTGGCCCTGCTGGTCGAAGACGACCAGGACCGGCTGACGCGGTACGAAAACCGGGCGATGGGCACCGGAATGTACATGTCGCCCGAGCAGTGGCGCACGACGAGCGTGGACATCCGCGCGGACGTGTACAGCCTGGGTTGCACGCTCTACCACCTGCTGGCGGGCGCGCCGCCTTTTTACGATTCGGATCTGCGGCCGGAGAAGGCCCATGAGAAGCTCGCGGCGCCTCCCATCCGTTCCGGTACGGCCCCGATTCCTCGCAAGCTGAACGACGTGCTCCGCAAAATGCTCGCCAAGCGTCCGGAGGATCGCTTCCAGGAACCGGCGGAAGCGGCCGAGGCGCTGGCCCCGTTTTGCGCCGGACACGACCTGCCGGGGCTTCTGCGCGCGTACCGCAGCGAGGGGCGGGCGACGGCGCCGCGCGGCCGGACCCCGACCCGGCGGAGCGTGCCTGCCGAGACCTGGCGATCGCGGGCCCGGCACAGCACGGCCGAGCTGCTTGCTTCGCGGCAATGGTGGCTGGGTGCGTTTCTGCCGATGCTGCTGTTGGGAGCGTTCGCGGGAGCCGCGGTGTGGGTGCTCCACAATTCCAGCCAGCGGGCCCGCGATCGGCTGGAGCAGCAGGCGCGCCAGAATCTGCCGACGGTGGCCCGGTCGGCCGCCCGACGCACGCTGAGCGAGGAGATCGCCAGCCGCTTTGAGATTCTCCGCGCCGCCGCCGAGGAACCGGAGTTGGGCGAGATCCTGGCGACCCTGGCGGCGGCGACCGCCGACACGCCCCAGTGGGGCAAGGACCATCCCGAGTCGCCTCTGCAGCAATGGCTGACGAAAAAATACGCCGCACGCCAGGAGCAACTGCGCGCGGAGAGTTGGTTCGTCGTCAACGAGCAAGGGGTGCAGGTCGCCCGTTTTCCCTTCAATCGCCAGAGCGTGGGCGAAAACTATCGCCACCGCGATTATTTCCATGGCCAAGGCCGCGACCTGACGCCCGCCGAGGCGGCGGACGTCGCGCCGATCAGCTCGCTGAACCTGTCGGCCGTTTACCAGAGCAGCACCAGCCGCAAATTCAAGGTGGCCTTCACCTCGCCCATCCGCGCCGCCGACGGTCAACGCGTGGTCGGCGTGCTGGGCATGTCGGTCGACCTGGGAGACTTCCAGGTGCTGGAAGGGGAATTCCGCGGCGGCAACGAGGTGGTGCTGATCGACGGACGATCGGACTACATCGAAGGCGCCGGGCGACGCGGTCTGATTCTCCACCATCCGCGACACAGCCAATGGAGCGAAACGGCCATTCCGCCCCGGGTCGCGACGGAGGTGCTGGCCGCCATCGATCAGGCGCCGAGCGGGTTTCTGCCAAGCTATACCGACCCGTTGGCTCCCGCGGACCGGCGCTTTTGGGGAGCGTACGAACCGGTCGTGTTCCAAGTGTCGGACGATCCCCAGACGCGGCCGACCGGCTGGGTGGTGCTCGCACAGCACGAGCGCGCGCCCTAGCGTCGGCGCGCGTCGGCAGCCGCCGCCCGTCGAACACGCGTGCGCCGCGCGCGATTAACGCTGCGCGCATCGCCGGCTGGAGCGTGCTTCATCGGTCGCGCTTCCCGCCTGTCTCGAGCGGCATCGCCCCTTCCCCGCGGACTGCGATCGCCTCAGGACCGCGTCCCTGCACGAGGAGTCGACGGACCGAGCCCCCGCCAGCCCGTCCCCCGCGCCGCGTGCGGCCCATCCCCACGACCGCTTCGCTGGCCACCGAAAACCAGACGCGGTCGCCAGGCCAGCGGCCGATCAAGGGCGCGGCTTTCCTGGTCGATCGCCGGGCCCGTTCGCTGCCGCGCTGGTCGGACCCGCCCCGGCAGCGCGGCGATCGCCCCGCGCGAGGGACGCGTCGATCGCGGCGGCAACCACGTGCTGGGCGAGCGTCGCCAGCACGATCACCAGAATCACCCGCGGCTGGTCGGAAAGCACCTCTCCCGCCAGCACCAGCGCCAGCCCCGTGTGCTTCATGCTCAGGCCGAACAAAAGCGCGATCCGGCCGTCGCGCGCAACCCGCAAGGCCCTGCCCAGGACGATCGCCAAACCGACCCCCAGCAGGCTCACCGACAAGCCCAGCCACGCGGCGGCTCCCGTCGATCGCCAGGGCTCCTCGCGCAGCACCTTGGGCAGCGCGAGGGCCGCATTGGCGTAATTCAACAGCAGCAAGTCGACCAGCGTCACCAGCCGCAGCCACGGTCGCAGGGCAGCCGCCCGCGCTGCGCCCAGCAGCCACGCCGCGCACGCGCCGGCCAGCGAAGGGAAAATGACCCAAACGATGAACCGAGCCCCCGAAAACTCCGCCACCAGCCGCTCGATCTTCTCCGTGTCGCCTGCCGACAAGGCGAGGCCCATCCCCCGCAGGACCTGCGGAGTCGCCAGCGGACACAACACAATCGACAGCACCACCAGCCCCAGGCTCAACGCCACGTTGCCGCCGGCGCTCTGGCTCCAGCCCGCTGAAGAG
>Ga0169931_10003573_pt1 | contig 24622 bp, 19 predicted proteins | sample Kivu_15m_20L_FD_129675 | JGI IMG/M metagenome (GOLD analysis project Ga0169931, IMG submission 129675) | Freshwater microbial communities from Lake Kivu, Western Province, Rwanda to study Microbial Dark Matter (Phase II) - Kivu_15m_20L... | ecosystem: Environmental > Aquatic > Freshwater > Lake...
GTCTTCCGACGGCAAGCGTTACTTCGAATTCCAGCGGGGCCCAATCTTCACCCAGATCTGCCTGGCCGACGAAATCAACCGGGCCACCCCCAAGACGCAAAGTGCGATGCTGGAAACCATGCAGGAAAGCTCGGTCAGCGTCGGCGGCCACGTCTACGAACTCGAACGACCGTTTTTCGTGATGGCGACGCAGAACCCCATCGAGCAGGAAGGAACTTATCCGCTGCCCGAGGCACAGCTCGACCGCTTCTTCTTTAAGCTCGTCGTGGGTTACTCGACGCGCGACGAATTGGGGACGATCGTTGATCGCACCACGCGCGGCGAGCGGATCGAGGCTCGCAAGGTGATGGACGGTCCCGAGATCCTCCAGTGGCAGCAGCTCATCCGCGAAGTGCTCATCGCTCCGCATGTGCAGGACTACCTGGTGCGGCTGGTACTGGCCACTCATCCCGATGGGCCGCTGGCCCCGGCCGTCACCAACCAGTACCTGCGCTGGGGATCGAGCCCGCGTGGAGCACAGGCAATCGCCCTGGCTGCCAAGGTTCGGGCGCTGCTCGAAGGCCGCTATAATGTCAGCTTTGAAGACATCCGGCGTGTGTATCTACCGGCCTTGCGGCATCGCGTAATCTTGAACTTCGAAGCCCAGGCCGAACAGATCGACACCGACCGGGTGCTGCTCGAGATACTGGAAAAGGTGCCCGAGAAGGCGGAAGCCTGACGCGGCGGAGGATGCGCGACGCATGGCCACGGACACCGCCCCGCTGCTTTCGCCAGCGTTTCTTGCGCAGCTCGAACGCCTGGAGCTCGTGAGCCGCAAAATCTTTCGCGGTCGCTTGAAGGGCGAGCGCCGCAGTACGCGCAAGGGGCAGAGCGTCGAGTTTGCCGACTTTCGCAGCTACGTGCCGGGCGACGACCTGCGATTCATCGACTGGAACACCTATGCCAGGCTCGACCGCTTATTCCTGAAGATGTTCTTTGAGGAAGAGGATCTGCACTTCTATGCATTGATCGACGACAGCGCATCGATGGGATTCGGCTCGCCCACCAAGCTCCGCTACGCGACGCAACTCGCCGCGGCCCTCGGCTTCATCGGCCTGATTCGATCGGATAGGGTTCGGATTGAAACCATTAGCCAACCAGCAGGCCTCGTCGGCGCAGTCTACCGCGGACGAGCCAGTAGCTGGCGTCTGCTGGATCAACTCGGAAGCCTGTCCGTTGCCGAAAATCCCTTGCCGCTCAATCAAGGGATTAAAAACTTCTGCGTTCGCAACTCGGGCAAAGGCATCGCGCTCATCATTAGCGACTTGCTCGACAAGGAAGGCTATCAGGAAGGTCTGAAGTACCTGCTGTCCCGACAGATGGACGTTTACGTCATTCAGGTACTCTCTGCCGAGGAACTCGATCCGGAATTGGTGGGCGACCTCAAGCTGGTAGATATCGAGGATCAGGACGTTGCCGAGATCAGTGTCAGCCCTACCCTGCTCCGGCGCTACAAGCAAACGCTTGCGGCCTTCACGGGCGAAGCCAAGGAATTCTGCACGCGGCGCGGCATCAGCTACCTGTTGGCCAGCAACCAGGTTCCCGTCGAGCAGCTCGTCAGCAGTTACCTGCGGACGCGAGGACTGGTGCGCTGATGACGTTCATCAACATGCTCACCTGGTGGCAGTGGTTGGCTCTGGCCGCGGTGCCGCCGGCCATCGTCCTGCTGTACTTCCTGAAGCTCAAACGCACGCCACTGGAAGTCTCCAGTACGCTCCTTTGGCGAAAATCGATCGAAGACCTGCATGCCAACAGTATCTGGCAGCGACTGCGAACCAGCCTGCTACTGCTGCTGCAACTGCTGCTCGTGGCCCTCGTGATGATCGCCTTGGTGCGCCCGGGCTGGAGCGGCAGCCGACTCGCAGGCGACCGTTTTGTCTTCCTGATCGATAACTCGGCGAGCATGCAGTCGCGCGACGTCGCACCCTCGCGTCTGGAAGAAGCCAAACGTCGGGCCGGCGAACTGATCGACCAGATGGGTTCTGGCGACGTGGCCATGATCGTGACTTTTTCCGATACCCCGCGCGTCGAGCAAGTCTTCACCGACAACCGCCGCGAACTCAAACGGCAACTCCAAGCCATCCGGCCGACTGAACGGCGAACCTCCGTCGAAGAAGCCCTCCGCGTGGCCGCCGGCTACGCGGTTGCTCAGAGTGCCGGCGCGGACGATGGCCCCGCCCCTGACAGCCAGCCTGCCACACTTTACTTGTTCAGCGATGGCCGGTTTCCGGACGTAAAGGACGTTAAACTGGGCCGGCTCAAACCCGTGTTTGTGCCGATTGGTATACCCACGGCCGAAAACGTTGCCATCACTTCGTTTACTACACGCCGCCGTGAGGACGAAAAGTCGAAGCTGCAAGCCTTCGGACGAGTTCAGAACTTCAGCACCGATAGGCGAAGGATCGATGTGGAGTTGTATCTCGACGACGCCTTGCTTGATTCCGCCCAGCTCGAGATCGAGGCCCGCGATTCAGCAGGGGTCGTGTTCGAGCTTGGCGATATCTCCAGCGGCGTCTTGCGACTGGCGACTCGCGCGGGCGGTGCAATGGCTGCGGACGATCAGGCCTGGACGGCCATTGATCCGCCACGTCGCAGTCGCGTCCTGCTGGTGACGGCGGGCGATCAGGCACTCGAACTTGCTGCAACGACTGCCAGCGCGAAGGACATCGCTGAGGTCGAAGTACAAGCGCCCGCGATGCTCGAAACAGACGATTATCGGAAGCGTGCCGCGACTGGATACTGGTCGCTGGTGATCTACGACAATTGCACTCCGCGCGAGATGCCCCAGGCCAACACGTTTTTCATCGGTAAGTTGCCACCGGGTGGCGAATGGCGCAGCAAGAGCGACTCGCCCGAGCCCGGCCCGCAGATCATCGACGTCGAAATCACGCATCCCTTGATGCAACTGATCGACTTGGGAAACGTTCGTTTTGTAGAGGGTCTGACGCTAATTCCACCTTCAGGCAGTTCGTCGCTGATCACGACCTCAGCGGGCACGCTGTTGGCAATTGCGCCGCGCGGCACGCACCAGGACGAGGTCCTCGGGGCCACGCTCGTCGGCACCGACGAGAAGGGCGAGCGGTTTGCCAACACCGACTGGCCGCTCCGGATCAGTTTTCCGGTGTTCGTCTTGAACACGCTTCGATTTCTCACGGGCTCCGACAGTGCCGGCGCGGTGACCACCGTGCAGCCGGGCCAACCGGTCACTCTACTGGCAGCCGCGGGTTCAGGCGTGACGACGATCCAGATGCCAACCGGCGAGAGGGTCGAGCTTCCCGCCAATGTGGAGCGCCGCCAGTTCACCGAGACGGGTCAAATTGGCCCTTATCGCATCGAGGAAACCGGCCAGCTCGTGCGACACTTCACGGTGAACCTTTTCGATAGTGCGGAAAGTGATATCGTGCCCCGCGAAGAGGTCCGTCTGGGCCTCGAAGACGTGACCGGTCAGGCAAGCTGGGCGGGGGGCCGAACCGAGCTTTGGCACTGGCTTTTGTGCGCGGTACTAGGCGTTTTATGCCTGGAATGGTACATATATAACCGTCGCGTCTACCTGTGACTGCCGGCCATTCTGACGGCGACTAAGGTGCTGCGTACCACTCCCCCAACCAACCGTGCCCAAACCAATAGCGCTCAACAGCGGACGCATGTTTACATGCTTCTGGCGGATCGCACTCAGGAGTAACACATGATTCGCAAGGCGCTGGTGGCCCGCGATCCGAAAAAGTTGCCGCGCCGCCGCAAGCGAATTCTCAAACTGGTTGAAAACGACCTCATTAATCGCGTCAGTTACGATCAGTATCGTGACAAGGTGCGCGATGTCTACGGCGGCCCTCAGGGCGCTCTTTTGGCGACGGCCAGTTTCCTGTCGCTGCACATCCAACTCGGCGATAAGTTGCTCCGCCAGCGACGCTTCGACCTCCGCGGCGTGAAGAGCATTCTGGACGTCGGTAGCGGCGCCGGTCAGATCGCCAAGCATCTGCTTAAGTATGCCGATTCGGGTACCCAGATCACCTGCTGTGACCTGTCGCCAGAAATGCTTCGCCGCGCTCGCACTCGCATGAAGAGCGACCGCCCGAGCCACGTCTCAGCCGATCTCGCACGGTTGCCGTTCGCCAACGAGAGCTTCGACTGTGTTACCTGTGGTTACGTGCTCGAACACCTTCCCGATCCGCGGCCGGGACTCGCTGAAGTTTCACGCATCCTGCGTCCCGGCGGTCGGATGCTGCTCCTCACAACGGAAGACAATTTCTCGGGCGCCTGGACAAGCCGCTTCTGGTGCTGCCGAACGTATAATCGTCACGAGCTAAAACGTACCTGCGATGAACTCGGGCTCGTCTGGAAGAACGAACTCTGGTTCACGCGGATGCACAAGCTACTGAAGGCCGGCGGGATCTGTGTCGAGATTCAGAAGCAATAGCTTGACTTTGGCCGATTCCGCTCGCTTACTCGAGTAGCAACCACCGCTGGTTGCGGTTCTCGGTCACAATCCGGCGAACTGCCGTTTCCTGGTTCTCGAGGGCCTGCTCCGCGGAGGCGTACACCCGGCGGTCGGCGATTCCATGCGCAAACCAGGGCGCGTCGGTGAGAATCTCCTGCGTGAGCTGCTGGCGAACCAGTGTCTTTCCATCGGACTGTCGCTCGAAATGAGTGACCATCGCATATTGCAGCAGCCGCTCACTTGGTTTGGTGAGCTTCACATCGGATAGGATCTGATCCGGGTCAATATGCACGGTCTGCCGGAGCGTGATCTCCTGCTCGCCAATGTAGGGATCCTGGGTGCGCACTTGCAGCGTGCCTTCCAGTCCGAGCTGCCACTTGAGGTCCCATAGACGCTCGCCTTCGAGCCCGGCGCCAATAGTGTTCCATTGCTGATCGATGAACTCACTGTCGCCGGTCATCGTCACGATCTGTTTCGTGGCGTCGGTCCGGACGAGAATCTTTCGCACCTTGGTGAAATCTTCGTCGATCACAAACGTGCGTTCGACCGTCTGCGTCGTGGGGTATTCGCCTCGCATCGTGAAAGCGGCGATAATTACGATGGCGATGAGTAGCAGCACGGCCAGGGCCAAACCCATCAGCCACCGCCTATTGCGCACCGGCGAATCGGTATTGGTACTTTGCATGCTCCACCCGTTGCGGGAATCGGTCGCCAAGCCGTGCTAAAGCTTACTTCTCAGGACGAGTTTCACGACCTGAGGCCGGCAGTTCAACCGGTACGGAAATAGACTACCCGTTCCGCGGCTGACGTGTAGCAGAGTCGGACCGGCCTCGAAAAAACCACTGGCATATTTCGTGCCGTGCCGGCTGGGACAAACGATTGGTCCCAGCAGCGGAAAGCGAATCTGTCCGCCATGTGTGTGCCCGGCCAACATCAGGTCAAACTGATGCCGCTGCGCCCAGCCGAATTGATCCGGCGAGTGCGACAACAGCAGTTTTAACGATCGCGCCGGAAGGCCATCGATCTTTGGGACCGACTGCGGAAACCAGGGATACTCGTTGCCCGCGACTGTCAGCGGCAGACCGGCGACTTCGGTGACGCGGCCCCCCACGTCGCAAAACCCTGCTTCCCCCAGCGCCGCGCGGACTTGGGGAACGTCGCCCGTTCGCAGATCATGGTTTCCCAGCACCGAAAGTTTCGTGACGCGTGCCTCGAGCGGGCCCAGGGTCGGCACGATCCAGGGAATGCGATCGAGCTTGTCGCACACGTCTCCGGTCAACGCGATGATGTCGGCCTGTGTGGAATTGGCCAGCCGAACGATTTCTTCATAGTAAGGACGTTCGATGCGGTAGCTGAAGTGCAGGTCCGAGATGTGGCAGATCGAGAGCCCCTCCAGTTCTTGCGGCAGCCCCGCCAACACCACCTCGAATTGCGAGACGTGAATCTCCCACAGATGGTTATACGGCAATTGGCAGAAAAGCTTCGTTCGCGGACTGGACGTCGGTACCGCGCCCAGCACCTGCGCTATGTCGACGACGCATTCCGAGGTGTGGCGCACGTTCTCGGGCAGACTCAGTTGCTGCCAGCGGCGGAACGCCCAGATCGGGATATGAATGATCCCCAAAACGGCGCAAACGCAGACATAGATCGCGGCCCAGTCCAATCCCGCGTCAGAATCGAAGCTCGTCAAGTGCGGCCAGTCCCCAATGAGTCGCCGGACGATCATGATCGGCAACCCCAGCAGCGCGGCGTAGAGTAGCAGCGACCCGGACTTGATCACCTTGCGCGGCAGTCCGACGCCGTGCCAGCGATTGTTGATCCCAATCCAGAGAGCGCCATGCCCCACGCCTGAGAGCAAGCTCAACACCACCGCGGCAACTAACATGCACGTGTACCGATTGACGTTCCAGCGGCTTGGGGTTCAATCAACGCCGAAAGTCGCGCTTTCGGTCAGCATGGGCTGACGCTAGAGCCGTCCATCACTACCGCTGTCGCACCGGTTCCCCTTGATGGGCGGATGAATTTTCGTCCTTGTGCGCCGCCCCGTTGCCGGCGAGCATATCCTGTCGCGTTTTCAGAATGCGCTCGATCGTATCGAGCAGTTGATCCAACCGGAACGGCTTGCACAGCTCGCCATACAGCGGAAGTTTGGCCTGCCGCGCTTTCACAATCGAGTGGCCCGGATCGTACCCAAAGCCAGTCATCAACACCAGCGGCACCGGATCCATGATCTCTTGCAGCTTGAGCAGAAGTTCGTAACCGCTCATGTCCGGCAGGCGAATGTCGACGAGGATGATATCGTAGTTCCCCTCCATCGCCATGTTACGGACCATGTAAATCGCCTCGCCGCCATCGTGAGCCGTCTCGACGATGCAGCCATATCGCTCGAGCAAGTTATGGGCAGCGCTGCGTACGCTCTCGTCGGCGTCCACCACCAGAATTCGAGCCCCGCGAAGCAAAGCCCGCGATTGCCCCTCATCCAGGTCCGGATGGGCCTGAACCGGGGTCATCTTCTGGCCCACCTTCTGAATAAGCTGCTTGATGTCGCGGGCATTTCGCAGGATCGATTGGAGTCGCTCGACTACCTCGGGCTCGTGGCCGATGTAGCGCTCCATGATGTTCACTGCGTCGTTCAGAATCACATCGACCGGCAGTGCCACCGCACTGTGAATGGCCTCGACGCTTTCCTGGGCGGTGCTGGCCTTCTCGGCCCGTAGCAGTTCGAGAGTATTCAGCGCCACCGCCACGTCGCGCGTAAAGATCTCCAGGAACTGCAAGTCGCTCTCGCTGAAGGCCCTCAGCTCGGGACTTTCGACATTGAACGTGCCGATGACCTCGTCGTGCAATATCAGCGGCACGGTCAATGAACTGCGGGCCCCTTTACACCCCTCCAGGTACAGAGGGTCCGCCGTCGTGTCCTCGCACAAATAGCTCTTGCCGGTCGCGGCCACGAACCCGGTCACGCCGTTGTTCTGTGGCCTGGCGAACAAGTCGCGGCCAGCAGCTTCGGGAACGATCCCGACGGCGAGCAGCGGTTCGAGCTTGCCCGAGCGGCTGTCGAGCAAGCGGATCTCGACGACGTCGAAATGCAGCAGGTCCTGCGTGAAGTGGAGGATGTTCTTTTTCAACAGCTCGATTCGCTCTTCGACCGACATCACCGAGACTTCGTCCGGCAGCAGGTCCGCCAGTTCGACGCCCGCCTGGTGAATGGCCGCCAGCTTCTGCTGTTGGAGCATCTCGGTCGTGACGTCGCGAACCGTAACGATCAGGTGTTGGGGGGCCTGATCCGAGTCGAACACCGGCGCGGCGTGTACTTGAAAGTAACGGTTGTCGCTGGACCGGAGCGTCGACGTGCTGGATCGCCCCGTTGCCAGGGCCGTGTGGAAAGGGCAGAAGTCGGGCCCCAGGATCTCCGGGCTGTTCAGCACCGTGTAGAAATTTGACCCGACCACGCTCTCGCGGCTCGTCCACTCGCGTAGCCGACCGTTGCCCCAGACGATGGTGTTTTCCGCGTCGAGGACCACGATTCCGTCGGGCATTCCCTCCAGAATCCGCTCGTTCTGCAGCAACCGGCCAATCTGAAAGGCGTCGCCAAGGTGCTCGGCGGCCACATAAAAACCGGCGAAGGATTCGCGCGCTAAACGGCTCAGAGCCCTCAAAGGGCTTTGTGCCTGCACAACTTCAAATGAGTTCTGCAGTTCGCCCAGGAGCTGTTGCTGCCGGGGTTGCGAGTCGCCGACGAAGAGAAGTTTGGGTTTTGCCGACAAAATCGGATACTCCAACCGAGAACCTCCAGCGTCATTATAGGAGTGACGCCGAAGCGGAACAACCGGCATTGCCGGCAGTCTGGGCCCTCGGCTGCGCCCACCTAGAGAATCGGTAACTATCAGGGCCTTTATTGACGAGATGGCCAATCTCGTTGAATTTTCCAGTTACACCTCTCGCGCGCCCCGCGTGCGCGAAACCGGCGGCGCAGGGCATTTTCTCGTGCAAACCGGGCCAGCCAGATCCAATCTCAAATCACTTCCCGCCAGCATCCCTCGCTGCTTACGGTAGCCGAAGAGCATGCGCAACAGCCGTCACATTGCGTCCGCAGGCGGGCTCGGGCCAAGCCGCAAGCGCAAGTGGCGCTATAGTCTGCGCGTCTTCGGCGACGATGTACCAGATGGTTCAGCCGACTGCCCTGCAAGGCGTCGAGCAGCAGTAGCGTCCCCAGTTTTGGAGCCGCCCCATTACCATGTTTCGCGCGTTTTTCCTGGCCCTCGGCCTGTCAACCTTTCTGCTCGGTCTCGAATGTCTCGTGCTCGAGCGGGCGGTGATCAAGGCGCGCAGTGACAGTGCCGTCGAAAAGATGGCGGTCTCCTACCGCGAGGTGCGCCCGCCAGAATGGGCCCCGTGGAGCCTCCTGTCAGGCGGCGCCGTGGTAATGCTTTACTCGTTCACCTTGCCCGCCAAAATGCGCGGCTAGACGCGGGCGGGGGTTTCCACGCCTGCAAGCTCGCTACTCGTCCACGCGCCGTCCGTTCTCGTAACGGGTCGATGATGTCACTTGGCCGGCCTCGTTCCACTCAGTCCAAGTGCCAACTCGAGTGCCGTTTTCGTGGATTCTGAGCGTTGCGGGTTTTCCGTCTTCATAGAAATAGCGAGTCTCGCCGTGCGGCTGATCGGCCAGATACTGCCCTGTGCCGCGAAGCTGGCCATTCTCGTACCACTCATTCCAGGTTCCTTCGCGCCGGCCATCGACGAGCGGCAGTTCCATCCGCTTCTGACCGTTGGGATGCCAATAAACTTCGGTCCCATCGAACTGACCATGTTTGTAGTTAAGTTCCGCGGCCTTGGATCCGTCCTCGTTGAACTCCCGCCACGGGCCATGTTGTAAGCCGCCTACGAAGCTTCCCTCGACCTGTTTCTGCCCGTTGGGGAAATAGGCGATGGCCTCCCCCTCGCGGTTTCCTTTTCGATAGACGATCGTGGATTTGGTCTTCCCGTCAGGATACCAGTCCGTCAAAACGCCATCCTTCTGGCCGCTGACGTAATTGACCTCGCGGCTCTTCTGGCCATTTGCGTGGAAATACGTTTCTAATCCATGTCGCTCGCCTTGCTCGAAGTTCGTCGTTGACTTTACCTGCCCGTTGGTATGCCATTCGGTCGCAAGTCCCTGCTTGAGGCCGTGGACATAGCTGGTTTCGCTCCGCTTTCGCTGAGCGTCAATCCACACGGTTTGCGTACCGTGCTTCACGCCGTTCTCATAGTTGAACTCCGTCAGCAGCGTGCCGTTGATCAAATAGCGGCGTTCGGGACCGTGCTTGTGCCCTGCCAGATAGGTCCCTTCGCCCGCCCTCGCTCCGGTGGGAAACCAGTCGCTCCAAGGACCCTCTTTCGCGCCGTTTACATACGTTTCCTCGCGCGCGGGCTTCCCATTGGCATAAAACCGCGTGCGTTTCCCGTGCGGCGTCTTGACGCCTCGTTCATCGACGACGACTTCAGTCCGCGTATGCACGCCGCCGCCAGGCGATTTGTCCTCGATGACGTCAGACCTGGCAGGTCCGGCCGCAACGACCAGAGTGGCGAACACTTGGAACCAGACGTTCATGGAAATCCCGTGAAACGTGAGCGAAACGGGTATCTCTTTAGTTTACCCTATCGCGCCCGAACGGAGAAAAGTGAACCGACACAGGAGGGTCAATCGTGCCGATCGCAACGAGTGCGCAGGCAGCGGCACGGCTTCAGTTCAGGTTTTCTGATAGCCCGGCGTACCACACTAGGTAGGCCACGGGCGCGGCAAATAGAATCGAATCCAAGAGATCGAGGAGACCGCCGAAGCCCGGCATCCAGGTGCTTGAGTCCTTGCGCCCCATATCGCGTTTGAAAAGCGATTCAGCCAGATCGCCGATCACGCCCGCGACTCCGACCGCAATTCCGAAGACAAACCAGTTCCCGGGCCGTTGCGGTAGTTCGAACCCCATTGCTCGCGGCAGCAGATGGAACGCCACCCAGCTGCCGAGCAGGGCAAACGCGATGCCCCCTGCGGCGCCTTCCCAGGTTTTCCCCGGGCTCAAGAGCGGTGTCATTTTATGGCGGCCAAAGAGCCGCCCGAGAGTGTAGGCACCCGTATCGCCCATCTTGACCACGATGACGAGTGCCGCAAGTGCTACCAGCCCTGCCTCACGTCCCCCTAACAGGCGAAGCTGCGCGCAGAAGCTCAGCGTCAGGCCGATGTAGGCCACGCCAAAAACAGCCATCGCCACGTTCACGATTACCCCACCCGGCTTGTGATAGCGAAGCATCTCGCCAACGAAGGCAGCGAGAATTATCAGCATGAAGGCCAGCAGCGGCCAGGCTGCCCGCTCCAGGGCCTGCGACTCGGGCACAACGCGCCACAGGAGCGGGATCGCATTACTCGCAATTACGAAGAGAGTGCCGCCATAGAGAAGTGCGGCCCGGGGGCGAAGCCCGCCGGATTTACACAATTCCACGACTTCGTTAGCGCCGCCGAGCCCGGCAATGATCGCCAATCCCAACAGCCACACGCCAGAGGTTTCAGCGTGGTGATCCAGCCACATCAGACCCGCCAATGCGGAAATGAACAAGGCACCGAGGAGCAGACGCCAGCGGAGCAAGATTACGGCTCCTGTCTGTGGCTAACCGGTCAAGCCGCCAAAGCGGCGGTCACGTGCAGCGAAGTCGCGAATCGCCTGATGCAAATCCCCTTCGCGAAATTCCGGCCAACAGTGATCCGTGATCCAGATCTCTGAGTAGCTGATCTGCCAAAGGAGAAAGTTGCTGATTCGCATTTCACCGGCGGTGCGAATTACCAGATCGGGGTCGGACATTCCGGCGGTGTACAAATGCGAGTGTACGGTGGCCTCGTCGATGCTCGCAGCATCGAGTTCCCCGTCGCGAACTTTCTCGGCGATCTCGCGCACGGCGTCCACCAGTTCCAACCGGCTGCCATAGTTGATTGCCAGGCACAGCCGCAGGCCCGTATTGGCCGCGCTCATGTCGATCGTCTTTTGCATCTCGCGCTGCACGGCCTCGGGAATGTCGTTCCGCCGGCCGATCACATTCACGCGGATGTTCTGCTCCATGATCGTCGAGCGTTCTTCGATCATGTACTGCTCGAGCAGGTGCATGAGGAACTCCAATTCCCGCTGCGGCCGCTTCCAGTTCTCGCTGGACAGGCAATAGAGCGTAAGCTGTTCGATGTCGAGTCGAGCACACTCCTCCGTCACGCGGCGAACGCTCGCCACGCCGCGACGATGCCCTTCAATGCGGGGCAGCCCCTGCCGCTGCGCCCAGCGACCGTTGCCGTCCATGATCACGGCAATGTGCCGTGGCCGGGCCTCGCGGGGCACGTCCAGCACTTCGACTGTTTTGGTCAGAGATTCCGCCATGAACGGCTGATCCACACGTTTTGAGAGGGGCCTTGTCCCGAGGGGGTATTCGCCGCGACCCCTGTTTTATTCTAGCTGCTGCGGCCCGCAAAGATCGTTTGCTCTCGATCAGGACCGATAGACACCACTTCCACCGGCCGCTCGATCAACGCACTCAGCCGATCCAGGTAATTCCGGGCTTCTTGGGGCAGATCGGCAAGTTTCCGGACTTTCGTGATGTCCTTCTGCCAGCCGGGCATCGTCTCAAAAACCGGCTTGGCGTGACGAAGATCGTCAACGTGGCTGGGGAAATCGGTCACCCGCTCCCCGTCAATCTCGTACGCCGTGCAGATCTTCAGCTCCGGCAGTTCCGCCAGCACGTCCAACAGCATCACGGCCAGGGCGTCCACGCCGCTGAGCCGGGCCGTGTACCGTACTGCCACCGCGTCGAACCAACCGCATCGCCGCGGGCGCCGGGTTACCGTGCCATATTCGTTGCCTCGATCGCGGATGTGCTGGCCGATCTCGTTGTCCTGCTCGGTGGGGAATGGCCCGCCGCCAACGCGGGTGCTGTAGGCCTTCACCACGCCGATCACCTTCTTGATCCAGCGACCAGGAATGCCCGAGCCCGCCGAAACGCCCACGCCCGAACTGTTGCTGCTCGTGACGAACGGATACGTACCGTGATCGACGTCAAGCAGTGCGCCCTGAGCACCTTCGAGCAGGATTCGCTTGCCAGACTCCACGGCATCCAGCAGATAGGACGTCGTATCGCGAACGAACGGCTTGAGCCGCTGAGCATAACCCAGGTATTCCGCTACGATCTCCGTCGAGTTGAAAGGGGCGGGCGTGAGCAGCGGACCAATCGTGGCGTTCTTCGCCTCCGTGATGTACTGCAGTTTGTCCTTGAAGTCGCCGCCATACATATCCCCCAACCGCACGGCGAACGATCGCGCAACCTTGTCGCGATAGCAAGGTCCGATGCCACGCATCGTGGTGCCAATGTTCTCGCCGCTCGAGCAACTCTTATCGAGGATCGCGTCCTCGGCGACGTGCCAGGGGAAAATCACGTGCGCCCGATCGCTGAGCATCAGGTTATCAGAGACTTTAATGTCGCGGGCCACCAGACCGTCGATCTCCTGCAGGATGCTGGCCGGGTTGAGCACCACGCCGCCCGTGACGACGCACTGCACGCGTGGACTCAAGATGCCGCTAGGGATCAGCGAGAGCTTGTACGTCTGGCTGCCCGTGACGACTGTGTGCCCGGCGTTGCTGCCCCCCTGATAGCGAACGACGATCTCGTGGTCGTCGGTCAGCAGGTCGACCAGCTTGCCCTTGGCTTCATCACCCCACTGCAGCCCAATCACACAGGTTACGCTCACCGCCGTTCCTCACGCACTGGTCGTTCAACGGAGCGGCCAAAAAGTCCCCAAAGTCGAGGTCAAACGCCGCATCCAAACCCACCAGTGTAGGGCTCACCCTGCGCAATGGTCAAGGGAGCGCCGGAACCGCGAAATACGCCCTCTCAGAAGCTGCTTGCTAATTCGCCGACTGGCCTCTGTTGGCCGTCGTGTACTACCGCCTACCGCCACTCGCCTCGTTCCATCGCGGCCAGACGCTCAGACTCCGAACGCTCGTTCATCCTCGTCAGCACGGCGGGCAGCGCGCACACCGCGATCGCCACCACTCCCGCGGCAACAGCCAGCGGCGCGTGCCACACTCTCAAAGCTTCGGCGCGGGCCCTTTGGGCCAGACGTTGCGAATGTGCTGGGTCATTTGCTAGCGCCCTGGCTCTCACAACCTCGCCCAACAAGTTGCAGCTCCCGAAGTACAGCACGATGAACAACACGATTCAAATCACGCAGCGCATTGGCCATGTCTCCTGAATGAGGAGGCCGCGGTATCCTGGAAAACCTTAGCATGCAGACACTTCCACTCCGCACACCGCCGCAACGCAACAGCCAGCGACTCAGTGGCACTTTTTCGTGCTAGCAGCCCGCAACGAATGGCCCAGCTTGACGCTTCACGGCCCGGCCACTACAGTCCCCGCCCATCAGGCGGTTTGAGTGCCCTTCTGTGCCGCGACTGACCCCCTCTATGCTTCTCTCAATTCGCACGGCATCTCTGACGTTGGCCGCGATTGCGGCATGCGCAACGTTCGCGCGCGGAGCCGATTTGAGCGAGCCTGCGCAGAAGCGACCTAGCGGCTATCAGTCCGTGAGACTGTTCAAGCTTGGCTTCGACAAACCAGACCAACGGCTTACAGAAACCGTAAGCTTGGAGCCGTCGCTATCCAGCCGAGAAAGCCTCGTCGCTCAGAATCCGGAGATCGAGGCCGATCTCAGCGATCCGGCTCAGTTTTCGTTCGCATACTCGCCACCTCCGGAGCAACCGGGCACGCGTCTATACGAATCAAGTTGGTACACCCGCATCGAGTATTTCCAGTGGCAGGAGACACTCGAGGGCGAGCGATTCATGCAGAATGAAGGCGTCGCGCCGACCGTCGGCTGGCAGCAGCGATACGGACGGCAGCGGTATCGATTCGATTTCTTCGGCCGCACGTCCCGACTACGTCGCGCCCATCGACGGCGAGGTGGTCAACAACGTCACGGACTATCTCGGTCTGCGCGGCGAATACGAGTTACTGTGGGAACCGCAAACGCTTGCGAATCACAGCCTGTTTTTCGGTGTCGGCACCCGCTTCTTCGTCCGCAGCATCCCCGATGTGATTGTCAACAACAACCTTTACTTCGGCTACCAAGAGGCGTGGTGGACGTTCTATCCCTACCTCGGAATCGAACGCCGCCGGACTCTCCGCGACGATTTCGAGTTGTACTCCATGATTCGAGTCGGGATGACCGCTTTCACGCGCGAACACATCACGCATGGAGACGTCACCTTGTTTCCGCGTCCGGGGGTGACGTATCAATCGGAACTCGGCGTCCGCGGTCCGAGGTTGTCCATAGCTGCCTTCAGCGAGCTCATGGCCTGGTCCATCTCGCCTCAAGTGCTGAATTACGAAGACAACCGATTGTTTCACGTGCGGCAACCGCAGTCCACGCTGCTCACCATTGGAGGTCGCGTGAGCTGGAGCTATTAGCGAACCAGCCTAACCGAGTGCTCTCCGCGAGCCGGTCGAAAAAGCCACGATTGGTGATCACGACGCTTCCGGTTTGTTGCCCCTGGCCCTCTGCCAACCCGCCAGCAATACATAGCCCACGATCGGCAGCAGAATATCCATCCAGAACGTGACGCCGGCGTTCCCCGGCGCGAAGTTGCCCTCACCGATCATTTGCTGCACGTGTCCCACGGCCGCGCCCCACAGGAACATGGCCGGCCCGGTGATCGCCGCCAGCCGCAAGCCAAAATCGCTTCGGAAGGCGAGCAGTCCCACCACACCGAATCCCAGGCTCGCAGTGCCGACTTCGAATTGAAACGGGCTATCCGCCCAGCCGATGAACTTCGCCGCTGTCTCTCCGAAGAAGACGTGCACTACGAAGTTCCAGCAGAGATACACGCCGATCCCGATCAGGCAGTAATAGGCCAGCAGGCGATCGAGGACTTGTTCGCGACTGAGCGGCTTCGGCTTGCGAGCCAGAGCGATGCCGGCGGCCGCCAGACCGATCACGAAGCAAGTCAGCGTGTAGTTGCTGAGGACAAAGCGGATGATGGATTCGATCATGGTTCGGCTTCTCAAGAAAAACGTCGGCTGCAGGCAGCCGTGCGACGGGTGAAACTAACTGAGAAAGCCTAGCATTCTGCTCGCCGCATCGGCCGTACGTTTCGGTACAACTACGGCAAAAAACGCCAACAGGCCGGGAGATACTCCCGGCCTGCGCGAAGACGATTCCGTTGGTGCGGACTAACCCGCTTTCGCCCGATACCGCCCTTCGCCATCGTCCTCGGCCGCGGGACGGCGAAGTTTCAGCGTGGCGGTCGGCGGCACGCGGCGTTCTTGCACGAAACCGCGCGTGCCTTGCGAGAGGAACGGGAGAAAGTCGGCGGCAGGTCCCGAGCGGAAGTCACTCTCGAGTGCGGCGAGCACGCCTTTCCAGTCCAGTCCACTGCGATAGATCGTGCGATAGGCCGCTTTCAGATCCGTGACTTCCTGTTGCGTGTAACCGTTCCGCCGCAGTCCGACCAGGTTCAGGCCCACGATCAGGCCGCTGTGGCCATCGACCATGACGTATGGCGGGATGTCTTGCACCACGCGAGCGCACCCGCCAACCATCGCCATCCGGCCAATGCGACAAAACTGATGCACCGCCACGGCACCGGACACAAACGCGCGGTCGGCAACCGTAACGAATCCACCCAGGAGAGCGTTATTCGCGAAGATCACATTGCTGCCGACGGTGCAGTCGTGAGCCACGTGCGTCCCAACCATCAGCAGGTTGCTGTCGCCGATCGTGGTCTGGTGCCCTTCATGCAGGGCTCGGTGCACGGTCACGTTTTCGCGAAACGTGTTATGTGATCCGACGACCAGCCGGCCCATCTTTTCGGGCATCTTGACGTGTTGCCCGAACCCGCCGATCACGGCTCCTTCATACAGATTGTTGTCGTCGCCCAGAGTGGTGCCACTCTTCACGACCGCCCGACTGGCGAGCGTGCAGTTGGCGCCCAACACCACGTCGGGCTCGATCACACAGAAGGGACCCACCGTGGTGCCTGGTCCCAACTTTGCGTCAGGACTCACGATCGCGAGCGGATGAATATTCACCGTGGAGATTCTCCGAGGCAGGTCTGCGTCCGGCTGCCATGGTGGCGACGTCCCTTGCGGGGGGACCCTCGCGCGGACGAGTGCGAGGTAGCAGGGAGCTTCGAGACACGGGCCGCGTCGGCGAATGCCCTCGCGGTGAGCCGAGCTTCACCTGCTGCTTTCCACTATCGGATTTTCCAGGCGTGCCAATTCAACCCAAAGCATGGCATTTGAGGAGCCTGCCGAGTGTACCGATTGCGACGTTTGCATCGACAGAATGCCGGGTTTCCACCTCCGCGGCACGTGTGCTGGATTGGCACGCCTAACTACCGCCAGCCAAACCTGCGTCGAGTTGGTAAAATCTCCTGCTGCTAGCGGGCTGGTTCCCGCTCACTCAAACACTACGTACACCAAGCATCCGTCGAACGAAAGACTGTCATGTCGACCAAAGAAGAACTCTATCGCCAGTACGAACAACTCAAGGATGCGGGCCAGCTAGCCGAAGCGGCGGCGCCGCTCGAAGAAGCTTTGGCTGCCGATCCCAGTTATGCCCTCGCCCATTCGGCCCTGGCCGTGCTCTATGGCCGGCTGGGCCGCCATGCGGAAGCCATCCAGCACGGCCTCAAGGTCTGTGAACTGGAGCCGAACGATCCGTTCAGCTTCACGGCGATGAGTGTGACCTTCCAGCGCGCTGGGAAGATTCCCGAGGCCGAAGACGCCATGGCTCGAGCCCGCATGCTGCAAGGCCAGGGACATTAGACCACGGCAGGCGGCAATCCTCTTGCCCTAGGATTCGAGCAGTCGCAGGCCGGCATCGTCGATCGCATAGCGCAGAATCTCGTCCGAGCAGGCGCTTCCGCGATGCTTGGCGATGAACAGCCCCCGCGCGAACTTGTTGCCTTCGCGAATCTTGCCCATGTAAATCAGCGTGTTTGCCGTGGCCAGGGGATCGCCATCCACCAGCGGTCGCTCGATCAGGTCGTCGAGCAGCGTCTCGTGAGCCGTGATCAACAGCATCCCACTCACCAGCCCCGCATCGTAGTGGTGGGCTGCGATGGCCGCCTGTTGCGCCCGGAACGACTGCCGAAACAAATCTCGCGCCACCCAGTCCGCTTCTTTCCTGAGCACCTGGTGATAGATGTACTCGAAGAGTTCGAATTGGATCGACTCGCTGGGCCGATCCGCCGGTTCGATGCCGTCGACCACCACGCGGCGAGCTCCGCGGGAAAAGTTTGAGTAGAAGAAATCAATCGTATTTTCAAGTCGCGCGTTCAGCTCCGCCTGCCAATCGTGCCAGGCATCAAAGCCCATCTCCTGTTGCGTGACTCGGCGACCGCTGCGTTCGAACACGTGGAGATAGTCGCCGACAGGACGATCGCTTGCGAATGCCGTGGCCGCATCAAACCGATCGTGAGCATGCTCGGCAATCTGCCAGTCGAACATCCGCTCGGCATAGGGAGCGTGGCTCTGCGGATCGATCCGCGCGCTCATGTCGAAGAGCACCCCGCGGCGTCCCTCCTGCGACAATCCGGCGTTGGCGAACTGCAGGCCAAGTTGCGTCTTCCCAATCCCGCTGGCGCCCACGATCGCGGTCAATGTCCCGCCCAGCAATCCACCGCCCAGACAAGCGTCGAGCCCCGGGACTCCGGTGCTGTATCGAACAGGTTGCATCATCGGCCGGCAGGGGTCTGTGCGAGGTAACCCGCGGGAAACGCTACTTGCGACCGGGAGCGATTGAGAAGCCCAGCGGTTGAAACGCCTTGGCCTTCAGCACGTCCACGATCTTGAGTGCCCGAATGTCCTGATAGGCAATCAACACCATGCGTCCGCCCAACGTGTCGGGCGAGCGGCGTTCGATCAACAGCAGATCAGGACTCGCGGAAAACGACTCGAACGGAATCTGCTCTTCGAACGACGTCACGAGCACGCCGCGACGGTCGACCTCGGGCGGCCACGAATTGAAACAATGTCGCCAAACTTCCGAGGCGTCCGCTGCCATTCTGATCTCGATCCTTCGCTTGGGGTGGCGTCAGTTCATTTCGCTTTTGAGCCGCTCGTATCCCTGTCGCTCGAACGGCGTAAAGGGATTGTGCTCGGGATGTAATTCCTGCGCTTTCGCGATCGCTTCCTTGGCTGCTTGGTCGTTGCCAAGCTGCTTCTCAATCTGGGCCAGGTGATAGTACTTGGACGTGGTCGGACGATCTCCCACGGCCAGGCGAATGTCGGCTGCAGCTTGATCGTACTTTCCTTGCGCCAGGTAAGCCAGCGCCCGGGTGTCGATCAAATCCGAGCTGGGCCCCAAGACGGCAATCGCCGCGTCGATTAACTTCAGCGACTCGGCGCCCCGAGCCGGAGTCGGATTGGCGCCCGCCAATGTAAACGCCAAGTTGTTTTGCACAATGGCGCGGCCCATGCGAGACAGCTTTGGATCAGTCAGCATCTCTCGATAGATTCGCTCCACTTCGTCGTATCGGCCTAGCAGATCGTACATCTCGGCCTGAGCGAGCTGCAACCGTTGTGGATCGCTCGATTCGCCCGGTGCCGACTTGCTCCAGGTTTCGAGTTGTTTTCGCTGAGCATCGGTGACCTTATCAGGATAGTTTCGCAGGTTCACCAACCCTACCGAGATAATGTCGATCAGGGGAATCTGCCCTTGAACCTCATCCAGCAATCCGAACGATTGTTCAATGTCGCCGCGCCGTCCAAGGAAGCCGGCCATGGCCACCTTTCCCGAGCTGGGCGACAGGCTCGCATACTCCTTTAACAGTCGCTCGGCGTCGGAATATAGTTCCAGGGCTTCCATTTGACCTGCCACGTCGAGTAACAGCGGCAATTGGTTCTGCGGCAACGGCCGCGGCAACCAGCCTTCCAAGACCTTAGCTGCTTCGGCCTGCTTTCCTTCGTGCGCCAGCAACCGAGCCCGCAAGACTCGTGCACCCCGGGCGGCCGGTGAAGTCGGCGGTGCAAGCGTGTTCTGCAACAACGACTCCGCGCGATCAACGTACTGCCGCGCTTCGTCGAACTGGTCGCGTTCGAGCAGCATCTCGGCAAAAACCGTGGCGACTTCGGGGCTATTTTCAAAGCGAACCAACGCGTCGGACATGACCGTGCGTCCCGACTGCCAATCACCTTCGCGATTGTACAGTTGAGCCAGTGCCACAGCCTGCTGCGGCGACTCGAGCGGTTGTTGAGCTCGCAGCTTCTCGAACAGCTTAATGGCCTTCTGACGCGACGCCGGTTCCTCCAGACGCGAGGAAAGCAACGACAACACGGCAATCATGTCCGGCCGAGACAGTTCGCCATTCTCGGCGTTCTGTTCGACGAGCTTCACGGCTTGCATCGTGCCCGCGTAGTCGCGATCGGACGCCACGCTCTGCGCCTTCTGCGTCCGCGCCCAGGCCAACTGCGATTTCGCGACCGGCTCTGCGGATTTGCCGGCCAATTCGATGATCTGATCCAGTTGTTGCTGCGCCTTGGCGATTTCGTTGGATAATAGATAGAACTCGGCCAGATGGCGCATCACCACCAGGTCGCCTGGCTTCTCCGCCAAGGCCTGCTGATACGACTTCTCGGCCAGATCATTCTTGCCAATTCGCTGATACAGTCGTGCGACTGAAAGCGGCTCCGCGCCAAGGTTCTTAAGCGCTTCCTCGGTCGCTGCTGCAGCGTCCTCCGGCTTGTTGTTCGCCATCAAACGCCGAACCAGGAACTCCCAGGCACGGGCCAGTTTGGGGCCTTTCTCCGTGGCTTTGCGAAACTCCGCTTCGGCTCCCGCCCCGTCTCCGGTCGATTCCAGCAGTTCTCCCAGCCATAAGTAATTGGACGGGTTCTCAGGCTCTTTTTCGATATCCTTTCTGACCATCGCAATGGCTGCCTGGGAATCGCCGCTTTTTAGCTTCGTCGCTTGAGTAATGCGACGCATCGCCTCGGGCTGATCAAAATCGCCCAGAAACTTCATCGCTTCGTTGGCTTCTGTGTACCGTCCGGTTGCATACAACAGCGTCACCAGCTTGCGAGCGGTGATTTCCTGGCCCGATTGCGAATATGAAAGCGATCGCTGCAGGTCGGAAATCGCACCATTGAGGTCACCCTCGATCTGATTTATTTCGGAACGCAGCCGCCACAATGGCGCCCACTCCGCCCGTGTCGCAATTGCTTCATCCAACAGCTTGCGCGCTTCAGAAAGCGTGCGGTGATCTTCCGCTGTCAGCGGGATCGACTTTTGGGCACGTACGGCTGGTAAGTGTTGAACTTGACGCGATACCAGCCCGTAACGGTATAGCGTGCTTTGGGGTCCAAAAACCGGCGATGCTTTCAGATCGTTTATGACCTCATCGACGGTGTCGTCATCGCGGCGCTCCAGCGCCAATTCCAGCAAAACCTGGCGAATTCGCGCATTGCTGGGTTCCGCCGTCATGACCGCCTTAAGACAACGTTTTGCATTATCGTAGTCACCTGCTACCAAATACGCGGATCCGAGCTGCCCGAGTATCGCCTGCTGCTGGGCCGGCTCAAACTGCTTGATCCCAGCCTCGATTTTTTGCAATTGCTCCGAAGCGTTCTCGCCGCCTTCGCGCGAAACCACCTTGATTCTCTCGATCACCAGCGGCGCCGACGGGCCCAACTCCTTCTCAGCCAGCGTAAGCAGTTGCGGCAAACGGTCGCGGTACTTCTCCTCGGACGCCATGAGTCTGCTTAACATTAACCAGACCGAGACGTCTTTCGGGTTCTCCTTTCGCAGAGATCCAAGAATGCCGAGCGCTTCGTCTACCTTGCCCTGGGCAAGTAGCAAATTGGCTTGCAACATGCGGTTTTGCAACGCTGTACGCTGGCTCCCGCTTTCGACCAGCTTGAAAAGCTTTTCGGTCCGCTCCCAGTTGCGCTCTTCGACCGGCTTGCTCAATTCCTGATTCACCACAAGCTGCAGGATTTCGCCTTGAAGTGGACCCGCACTCTCCGCCGCCTGTGCCAGTAGGTTAACCGACCCCTCGGCTTCCTCGTGACGTCCCAGTGATTGCAGCGCTCCCACTTCACCCAGCCGTGCTTCAATCAGATTGGGGAAGTCTCCCAAGATGCGCCGATAGACTTCCAATTGCCGATCCGACATGCCGAGGATGGCGTAGCAGCGGCCCAGGAGCGTATTGATCGCATTCATCTGGACGGCTCCCTGCCGTTCCATCGCCGGACGAATTCGCTCGAGTTCGCGCGCCGCTTCCAGAAATTTCCCACGGCCCACGGCAATGCGAGCTTTTTGATAGGCCACGGTCTCCGCTGGAATCGACGGGACCTTGCCCATCTGCTCGCAGGTTTCGCTGGCCGCGTCCAAATCCCGCAATTGGAACTGCAGTTCCACCAACTGTTCGAGCAATTGTCGGGGATTATCCGCCGCCTTGATGCCTGCTTTCAGTTCCTTGGCCGCTTGATCCGACTGCTGCTGGACTTGGGCGAGCATCGCTCGTCGCAGGTAAACATCTGCCCGCTTCGGATGCAATTTCACCAGGCGATCTAACAATTCCTGCGAGGTCTTAAAATCCTGCTCGACCATTGCCGTCGATGCCAGCAGAAGCAGGGCGTCCGCATTCTCCGGTTCAATCTCCGTAGCCTTCTTCAATTCGTCTTGGATTTGCTCGAAAAGCGTCTTCTGCAAATCCTTTCCTTCGGGCGTGTCCGGTCGAACCTTCTGCCATGTCTGAGACAAATAGTTAGCGCGGGCAACGTGAGCCTTCGCGGAATCTGGATTCCATTCAACCAGCTTTTCCATCACCGCGTCCGCTAGGGCCGGGTCACCGTCCTTGCCCTGCAGTACTCCCGCCAACATGACGAAAGCATCAACCTCTTTGGCAGTCGAGGGCGCCTCGGGCGCGAACTGCTTCGTCTCGGCGTCGTAGCCCACCATTTTCTCAAGTTCACTACGGGCCTTCTGCGGCTCCTTGCTGTAGAAGTAGCAGGCCGCTTCCTTCAGCGGAATCGTCGTATCCTTGCTCCCCTGCTCTTTCAGGTAGCGGATGTGGTCCTGCGCATCGGCAACTCGGCCCATGGCGATCGTGTAGTCAATAAGTGTCATTCGTACGCTGTCCAGATCGGGATAGCGTCGGACTGCCTCTTCGAGAACCGTATACGCCTTAAAGAAATCGTTTTGCGTCGCCTGGGGATCCTTCGCCACCTCGACTGTCAGTTCGGCCAGTGACTTGTAGCCCTCACGATCATCCCGGTGTCGCAGGTACTGGCTGTAGAGCTTCACTGCCTCTTCTTTGTTGCCCGCGGTTCGCGCCACCTCCGCCTGAACCTTCAGTGATTCGGCATTCCGATCAACCTGGTAACCATGGAGGAAGTGGACTCCGACAACGGAGAATACCGCGATCCCAACAAGCCACAGAGCCAGTTTCACGTTCAGGCGTTTCATGTCTTACCCTAAGTCAGAAGGATGAGCCCGGCCGATTCGATTTCAGATCGAGCTAGAAGGGGGGCACGGAATACCAACAGTCATCAACGGGCAACAATACGCAGAGTTGCTGAAGAATCAGTCGCGACAGCGACTGATTCCATGCCCGCTGATGGCTCCCGCCCAGGGAATCCTACAAGTGCGTGCAATTTCTATCCTACTTGTCCCCATAGCGCTGTCAACGAACCTCACGTCGCCTAAAGAATTGCGTCTCGAATGCTTCCACAACGATGCAAATCATGCCATGGATCAGCCACACATCGCGGCAATTCAGGCAATCCAGGGCAAGGAGAGAACCCCCAAGCTGAGCAAGCTGATAGCAGTTCAGACGCTTAAGGCGGCAAAGTTAGTAGCCAAAAACAGCGCTTTTCGCGATCGCAGCAAAGAGTTGGGGGGAGTTTGCCGATTAGTAGGGCTGTAACGGTCGGGAGGACGGTGCGGGCGGTACGTGCGCTCGCTGCCAGCAGTGCTTCCGCCCAGGGCCCTTTTCGGTGTGACGGGACACATGGTCGCTTCGACGCCTTACCTGCGACGGACCACGCTCGTGGCGCTGCTCTGCCTGGTCACGACCAGCAGCGGCTGCTATTCGCTGGTTACCCGGCCCCAGCCACGCCTGGTCGGCGGACAAGCGCCCGACCACACGGGCCTGGCCGTCCCGACCGAGAAGGATAAGACCACGCTCCCGCCCTACACGGTCGAGCCCCCGGACATCCTGTTCATTGAAGCCATTCGCGTGGTGCCCAAGCCCCCCTATCACATCCAGGGCTCGGACATCGTCAGCATCCAGCTTGTCGGCGGCTTCCCCACGGCGCCCACCGGCGGCGGACCGGCCGGCGACCAGTACGTCGTCAGCCCAGCGGGTAAGATCGATCTGGGACCCGTTTACGGCGACGCCGGGCGGGTCAAGATCAGCGGCCTGACCGAGGAAGAAGCCCAGGAAGCCATCGAGGAGTCGCTCCGCCAGGTGCTCAAGGCTCCGCAGGTCTCCGTGCAACTGGTGATGTCGGCCGGCATGCAGCCGATCACCGGCGAGCATCTGGTCGGACCCGACGGCACCGTGAACCTGGGGAGCTACGGCTCGGTGTACGTGGCCGGCATGACGGTCGAAGAAGCCACCGCGGCCATCAACCAGCACCTGTCCGACTACCTGGACAATCCCCAGGTCTCGCTCAGCGTGTTCGCCTACAACAGCAAGGTGTATTACGTCGTGACCGAAGGCGCCGGGCTGGGCGACACCCTGGCCCGCTTCCCGATCACCGGCAACGAAACCGTGCTCGACGCGCTCTCGCAGGTCAACGGCCTGACGCGGGTCTCGAGCAAGCGGATCTGGATTGCCCGACCCGTCGAGGGGGGCGCCGGCTGCGACGTAATCCTGCCGGTCAACTGGAAAGAGATCACCGCCGGCGGGGCCACGGCCAGCAACTACCAGGTCCTGCCGGGCGACCGGATCTTCATCGCTCAGGATCCGCTGATCGCCCTCGACTCGATGCTCAACCGCTTCATCGCTCCGATGGAACGCGTGTTCGGCGTGACCTTGCTCGGCACCCAGGCCGTCCAAACCATCAACCGCAGCCCCCTCGGCTTCAACCCCGGCACCGGCTTCTAAGCGCTCACTCCTTTGACCAGGTTCA
>Ga0169931_10003574_pt1 | contig 24620 bp, 23 predicted proteins | sample Kivu_15m_20L_FD_129675 | JGI IMG/M metagenome (GOLD analysis project Ga0169931, IMG submission 129675) | Freshwater microbial communities from Lake Kivu, Western Province, Rwanda to study Microbial Dark Matter (Phase II) - Kivu_15m_20L... | ecosystem: Environmental > Aquatic > Freshwater > Lake...
AAGCCTTCCGTCAGGGCGCGCCCGTGGTCGCGCGCCGCCTGGGTCCATTCCCTGAGATCGTCGAGTCCGCGCGCGCCGGCGAGTTGTTCTCGACGCGCGACGAACTGCTCGCCGCCTTGCGCCACATGCTCGCCGATCCCGCGCGCGCCGCGCTGCTGGGCCGCAACGGTTACGAAGCTTTCGCACGCCACTACACCGAAAGCGCGGTCGTGCCGCGTTACCTCGACATCGTCGCGCGTGCCGCTGCACGCAAGGGCGTCGCGCTGCGCGCGTAGACTTTCTTCGAACCGGCGATGCGCGCGATCCTCACCTACCACTCGATCGATCCCTCGGGTTCGCCGATTTCGGTCGCGCCCGAGCAGTTCGCACGGCACGTCGCGTTCCTCGCCAGCGGCGCGGTGCGCGTGCTGCCGCTCGAGCAACTGCTCGACGACTCCGATCCGCGCCCCGCCGTCGCGCTCAGCTTCGACGACGGGTTCGCGAACTTCGCGAGCGAAGCCTGGCCGGCGCTGCGCGAGCACGGAATGCCGACGACGCTGTTCGTCGCCACGCAGCGCGTGGGCGGCGACAACCGTTGGGAGCAGCACGACACGCCGGGGATTCCGACCTTGCCGCTCCTGAATTGGGAGCAGCTGGGACGACTCGCCGCGGACGGGCTCTCCCTCGGCGCTCACTCGCGCACGCACCCGCACCTCGCGCGCGTGAGCGCAGTCCAGCTCAGCGACGAGGTGGAAGGCTCGCGCAGCGACCTCGCGGCGCGTCTGGGCATCGAGGCGCGCGGCTTCTGTTATCCCTTCGGAGAAGTCGACGCTCGCTCGCGCGCCGCGGTGGAGCGTGTCTTCCGCTGGGCCTGCACCACCGAACTGGCCGCGCTTGCGCCGCAGCTCGATCGCTCACGCCTGCCGCGCCTGGACGCCTACTACCTGCGCGAGCCGGGCGCGCTGGAAGCCTTCGGAACGGCCCGTTTTCGGCTGCGGATCTTCGCGCGGCGCCAGGCGCGGCGCGTGCGCGGCTGGTTGCCGGCCCAGGGTTGGGCCTGAGCCGGCGGCGGACTCCGTGCAAGTCCGCATGGAATCGCGTGCTTCGGCCGAACTAAGATGCGAGCCACGCTCCGCGAGCCCACGAGACATGCCCCAAGACCCCGCCCCGCAAGCCAGCGAGCAAGCGCTCGAGCCTGAACTCGAGCTCGCCTTCGCGCCGCTGCACAAGCGTTGCCTGGGACTTGCCGTTGGCGCGGCCTTCGCCGTGCTGACCTTCGCGGCGACAGCGGTGCACCTCGTGCGCCAGCCCGACGACCCGTTCCCGCTCGTGCTGCTGCAGCAGTACTTCGTGGGCTACAGCGTGAGCTGGGGCGGCGCGGTCCTCGGCGCGCTGTGGAGCTTCTGGCTGGGATTCGTGCTCGGCTGGACCTTCGCCTTCGCGCGCAACTTGGTCCTCGCCGCGACGGCGCTGGTGTTCCGTGCGCGCGCTGAGCTCGAAGCCACACGCGGCTTCCTCGACCACATCTAGACCGATGAACGCCACCGGCTCCGTGCAGACCACGCTGGAGCGCGCCAACGCGCGCGCCTGGGGCATCGCAACCGGACTGGTGCTCGGGCTCGGACTGTTCGTCGCCACCGCGTGGCTCGTCGCCAAGGGCGGCAACGACGCCGGCGCGCACCTGGGCCGCTTGAGCCAGGTGCTTCCCGGCTACAGCGTGACCTGGACCGGCGCAGCGCTCGGCGCGCTGTACGGCTTCGTGATCGGTTACGCGCTCGGCCGCCTCCTCGCGCCGCGCCGGCCGCTCAGCGCCGCCGAACGCAGCAGCGAACGCGACAAGCACCTGCGCCTGAACGGCGCGAGTTGGAGCACCACGCTCGGCGCGTTGCTCGCGCTGGGCCTGGGCGGCACGACGGCGGCGCTGGTGTTGCGCGGCGGCGACGACGTCGGCGACTTGCTCAAGCACGCGGCGATCTACTTGCCCGGTTACACCGTCAGTTGGGCCGGCGCCGCCTTGGGCGCGCTGTACGCCTTTGCGCTCGGTTGGTTGCTCGGCCGCGTGCTGGCGTGGGTCTACAACGCGACGGTCGTGCGCGCCGAGGAGCGCGTCGCGCGCGGCTGACCTCGCGTTCGCGCGCGCGGTGCTCGTTCACGGCGCGGGCTCGAGAACGAACAGCGTCAGGTACCCGTCGACGTGCTGCTCGTCGACGATGCGGCGCCCGGCGAGCACCGGCCCCCAGCCCTCGGTTCCCACCGCGATCTGGCCGCGGCGCAGCAGGACGATCGGGCGCGCGAACTCAGGGGCGCCGGGCGCAGGCAGTTCGTCGGGCTCGCGAAACTCGAGGTCGCGGCCGTAGGCGCGGTACGGGAGCACGTGCTCGAACACCGACGGTTGCGAGAGCAAGGCGCTGTAGAGCGGGCGCTCGAGTCCGGCGCCCAGCTTGCGCGCTCGTTCGACGGCGCCGCGCATGTCCTCCACGCTGCGGCCGCCTGCCTGCGCGACGCCCAGCACCAACGCCGCGGCGCAGGTGAGCGCAGCGAGCCAGCGTGCTCGACCCTCGAGCCGGTCGCACAGCGCCGCGACCAGCACCGGCACGGACCAGGCCACGGGCGCGAAGTACTGCAGCGGCAGGCGATCCCAGGTCCACCAGGCGATCAACACGACCACGGCGTAGTGCGCGAACGCGAACACGATCAGTCCGCGCAGCGTGAGCGACTCGGTGCGTGGAGCGCGCGAGGAGCGACGCGCGGCGAGCGCTGCGCCGACGGCAGCGCCGAGAGTCGCGACGAAGAGCGCGACTCCAGCCTTGGCGAGCAGCGCCCACGCGCCGCCGAGCGCGCCGAGGAAGGGCGCAGCCAAGCGCAGCGGAAGCGCCAGGAATTCCTGGATCAACGCCGGCCGCAGCTCGAAGCCGCGGTGCGCCTCCTGGTACTCCAGGCGCGCCGTGGTGGCGTGCTCGGCGAAGCTCACCACCCACAGCGCCATCGGCGCGAAGGCGAGCGCGCCGCACACGATCAGGCGCCACAGCGGAACGAGCGAGGGCCCGCGCACGAACAGGCGCGCGACTCCGATCGAGAACACGCTCACCGCCATCAAGCGGTGCGTCCAGATGCCGGCGAGCGCGCACAGGAAGAACACCGCGGTGCGCAGCGCGAGCGAGCGGCGTTGGCTGAAGGCGGCCCAGGCCGCGCAGGCCGAAAAGAAGCCCCAGCAGGCGTACGGACGCAACTCGGCGCCCCAGTGCACGTGGTAGGGCAGGCAGGCGAACAGCCAGGCCGCGACCACCACGCTCGAGCTGCGCTGCGCGACTTCGCGGGTCAGCGCGAGCAAGGGAAGCAGCGTGCACAGGCTGGCGAGGATCGGGATCCAGCGCAGGCTCGCGCCCTCCTCCCACCCGCCGAAGAGGTGTGTGAACGCGAAGAACAGCGGCACGTGAACGCGCTCGAGCTCGACGGCCTCGAGCAGGGCCGCGAGGCTGGGCTGCGAGGCGTGCGAGAGCGTGTGCAACTCGTCGAGCCACAGGCTCGACTCCCAGGCCTCCCAGCTGCGCAGCGCGAGAGCGACAGAGACGGCGCACAGCAGCGCCGTACGCACTCCGACGCCGTGTTCGGTCGGTGCGGGTGAGGAAGTGGGAGTGGGCATCGACAAGCGCCGGGGAAGCGCTCTGCACCGAGGAACGCAGGCGCCGCGCCCGCCCTCGTCCGGCGCGAGCAGCGCAACGGAGCGCCACCTACAGGCCCGCCGCGCGCAGCGCACGTCCGTCCCCGTGCAGTCAGGCACCACAGTACGTTTCGCGCGCGCCGCGAACAGAGCCCATCGCCCCTGGTGACGCACGTTCCGCCTCGACCCGCTCCAAGCGCTGCGTACAGTGCCGGCGCTCGATCTGCCGATCGGGCCCGTGCCCCACCCGACCGCGTGCCGACCGAACCCGCCCACAGCCCCACGGCGAGCTCCACCGTCGCGCGCCACTTCGCCGCGCTGGCCTCCGGGGACGCCATCGCCCGCATCGTCGCCTTCCTGGCGGGCGTGTTCGTCGCGCGCGAACTGGGCGCGGAGATGTTCGGCGTGATGGCCTTCGGCCAGGCGGTCGTGCTGTACGTCAACCACCTCGCCGCCTGCGGGGTCGACCTGACCGGGATCCGCGAGGTCGCCGCCGACACGACGAACGTCCGGCGGCTCGTCCCTTCCCTGCTCGTCTTCCGCACGCTCGTCGCCGCGGGATTGTTCGTCGTGCTGTGCGTGGGCGCGCTGCTCGTCCTGCCCCCGCTGGAAGCCGCCGTCGTCGCGCTGTTCGCGACGACGCTCTTCGGCCACGGTCCGAACGCGAAGTTCGTGCTGATCGGCCTGGGCCGCCCCGGCCCCGTGGCGCTCTCGCGCAGCCTCGGCGAGTTCCTCTACGCGGGACTGGTGTTCCTGCTCGTGCGCGAGAAGCTCGACGTCGTCTGGGTCCCCTGGGCCCAGGCGCTGGGCGACGTGGCCTGGGCGCTGCTGATGCTCGTGTGGCTGCGTCGGCTCGGCCACAGCTTTCCGCTCGAGCTCGACTGGGCGCGCATCAAGCCGCTGCTCGCGCGCTCCTTCCCGCTGGTGCTCAACATCCTGCTGGGACTGCTCATCTTCAACTGCGACTTGCTCGTGCTGAAGTACCTGCACGGCAACACGAGCGTGGGACTCTACGCCGCCTCGTACCAGCTGATCAGCTTCCTGATCAACATGGCCTGGGCCTACAGCCACAGTCTGTTGCCCGCGCTCACGCAGGCGTCGGCGGAAAGCGGCGCGCGGCAGGCGCTGTACCACACCTCGCTCGCCCAATCCTTCGCCGTGGGAGCGCCCCTCGCGGCGGGCGGCGCGTTGCTCTCCGGCGCGCTGATGGCGCTGGTCTTCGGCCCGCAGTTCGAAGCCTCGGCGGCGCCGCTGGCGATCCTCGTCGCGAGCGTTCCCTTCATGCTCTACAAGGACGTGGCGATGGTCGCGCTGATCGTGGCCGGCCGCGAGAACGTCGTGCTGCGCATGACCGCCATCGCCGTGCTGTTCAACCTCGTCGCCAATCTGCTCGTCGTGCCGCACTACGGAATGGTCGGCGCGGCGAGCACGACCCTCGCGACCGAAGTGCTGCGCGCGCTGCTCGCCGCGGCCTACGCGCGCGAGAGCGGCTTCGCGCTGCTCCCGGCGCGCCGTATGTGGCGGAGCGTGCTCGCCACGGCGGTGATGGCCGGCGTGCTGCTCGTGTACGACCAGGCGCTCCCTCGCGCGTCGCACAGCACCCTCGCCGCGGTGCTCGCGCCGCTCTCGGTCGGTGTCGTGGGCTACGCGCTCGCGCTCGCTGCGAGCGGCGGGATCGAGTGGCGCCGCGGCCACGCGCCGGCGCTGCGCGTGTGAGTTTCAGCCAGGATCGGCGCTGACGTAGCCGACGAACTCGCCCAGCGCCCACACGCACTGGAGCAGCGCGATCAGCGGCAGCGCCGCAAGAAAACGCCCCTTGTGCGCGCCGCGTCCAAAGGCCGTGCGCGCGAGCCGCGCGGTCATCAGGAACGGCAGCACCGGCGAGGCGACGGCCCAAATCCAGCGCTTGGGCGCGCCGGACATGCGGGCGCGCGTGCCCGCGAACGAGCGCGCCCACACGAAGCGCTCGCGCAACGCGGCGCCGAGCGCGAGCTCGCCGCGCGCCTGCCACACCACCACGCGCGGCGTCGTGCACAGCTCGAAGCCAGCTTCGACCATCGCCCAGTGCACGGCGGTCTCGTGGTAGTCGCCGCGCCACACCGCTTCGACTCGCTCGAGCGCCGCGCGGCGGTAGGCGACGTTGCTGTCGCTCACGAACTCGCTCGAGCCCTCGGGCAGAGGATTCTGGTAGCGCCCGAAGTCGCAGAACCACACGGCCCAATTGAGCAGCGACGCGCTGTCGCACTCGACGGCGCCGCCGACCGCAGCGGCCTTGGGATGGCGCTCGAGCGCAGCCACCATCTCCGCGCACCAGGTGTTCGCCGTGTGCGCGTGGTCCTCGGTCAGCGCGATCACGTCGCCGCTCGCCGCGCGCAGTCCGAGCGTGCGCAGCGTGTCGTGGTGCTCGCGGCTCGCGCCAGCGCGCGCGACGGCGGTGTCGAGCCCTTCGGCGCGCAGGAAACGCACCGCGGGAAACTGGGCGGCGAGGCTCGTCACTTCGGCGCACGGATCGTCGTAGGGCACGAGGATTTCGAGCTCGAGCGCCAAGCTCTGCGTGTGCAGGGCGCGCAGGCAGCGCTCGAGATCGGACTTCTTGCCGGAGATCAGTCCGACGACGACCGAGAGTTTCTGCGGAGCGTGCACGCGCGCCTCACTCCACTTCTTCGAGCGCGTCGCCCGGCCCGACGAGGTACCCCAGCCACTCGCCGAAGGAGTAGCAGACCCACGCCGGCGCAAGCAGCGGGAGCGTCGCGACGTAGCGGCCGACGTGGCGCTTGCGCTCGAACACGCGCGCACTCACGCGCGCGAAGAGCAGCAGCGGGAACACCGGCCCGAGCACTAGGTGCGCAATTCGTTTGAGCGGCGAAACGAGGTCTTTTTGGGTTCCGCCCCACACGCGCGAGAGCAGGTAGCGCTGGCGCAGGTAGTAGCGGTAGTCGAACGGTCCGGTGTGGTGCGCGCCGAGCGCGTCGAGCGCGCGGAAGCGACCGTCGCGCGCGAGCAGCGGGTGCAGAACGACTTCCCAGTAGCCGCTGTCGAGCACCGCGCGGTGCGCGAGCAGCTTCGCGCGGTCGTAGGCGATGTTCGCGCCGTTCAGCGCGAAGCGCTCCACGTCACCCCAGGGCGGCATGTAGTTGTGGTATTCGCTGAAGTACACGCACCAGTCGCGCAGGCGCGTGTAGCCGTCGTCGAGGATCGGCCCGCCGAGCGCGGCGTCCTGCGGCTCGAAGGAGTTCGCCACCGTGGCGAGCCAGCCCGACGGCGCGGTGCAGTGCTCCTCCAACACGGCCACGATCGAACCGCGCGCGGCTTCGGCGCCCATGCGGCGCAATTGCGGCACCGACGCGCGCGGCGGCCCGTCCGCGACGAGCGTGCGCACGCTCGGGTAGAGCTTGGAGATGCGCTCGCGCGTCGCCGGCCCCATGCGGTCGACGACCAGCACCTCCGCGCCCAGGGCCTGCGCCTGCGGGACGATCGAACTGAGGCAGCGGAACAGGAATTCGCCGCCGGCGCCGGAGGCGATGACGACGGAGACAGTGCGTTGGGGCATGCGGGAGAAAGCGACGCGGCTGGGAGAAACCAGACAGAGCCTAACCGCGCGTCAGAAGCGCAGTTCGAGCGTGAACTGCTGTCCACGCTCCGCCCCCCACTGCACGACCACGAACAATTTGTCGTACTCGCTGTCGTCGATGGCCGTCTTGGCTCGGCCGAGCGCCAGCTTCTCGACCAGCGCGGGCACGGTGTTCGAGTGGCCGGCCACGACCGCGACGGAACCGCGCGGCAGCGACTCCAGCGCGCTGAGCAAGGCGCCCTGTTCGCGCGCGGGCACGCTCACGATCGAACGCTGGAGCGCAACCGAAAGCGGCGCGAGCGTGGCCTTGGTGCGCAGGAACTCGCTCGCGAACAAGTGGCTGACGCCGCTGGCGCGCAGCATGTCGGCCAGGCGCCGCGCGCGCCCTTCGCCCGCGTCGCTGAGCGCCGGATCGTCGCCGCCGGAAGCCGCCTTCTCGGCGTGCCTCACGAGCAGGATGCAGCGCGGGAAGCTGATGGCTCGGCGCACCTCCGCATCGTCCTGCTGCGGAGCGCTCTGCCCCGACTGTCCGGCCGCCGCCCCCGCGAACGCCAGCGAAGCGAGTCCGGCGAGGAACTCGCGCGACGTCCAACGCGGCGCCTCGCCGCTCACAGGTAGCCCAGCGACTTGAGCGCGCGCTCCGTCGCCCGATCCCGCGCAGCCGTCGAGTTCCCCGTCCGTGCTTGAAGTTGTTGTGCCAGCCATGTGTCGAGCAGCGCCTCCAGGCGAGCCGCGCTGTGCGGCTCGGATGAGCGCACATCTCGCCGCTCGGCCGGGTCGTTGTCCAGGTCGTAGAGGAACTTGCGGCCGCGCGTCACGTCGTGCACCAGCTTCCAGCGGCCTTCGCGCACGCAGGCGGCCTTGATGCGCTTGCCCCAACTGAGCTGGGAGTCGTCGAGCCACACGAGCGAGTACGCCGGCGGCGGCGCCGAGCCGGCGGCGGCGGAACCGCGCAGCAGACTGGGCGCGCCAGCGGTGCGCCGAACGTCGACACCGAGTGCGTCGAGCACCGTCTCGAACACAGCGCGCGTCTCGACCACGTCGCTCACCCGCGCGGCGGAGACCCCCGGCGCCGCGACCACGAGCGGCACGTGCAGTTGCTCGGCGTGCACGCTGATCGTGTGCCCGAACATGCCGCGTTCACCGAACTCTTCGCCGTGGTCGGCGACCACCACGATCAGCGTGTCGCGCTCCAAACCTCGCGCGCGCACGTGCTCGAGCAAGCGGCCGATCTGCGCGTCGGTGTAGGCGATGTCCTCGTGGTACAGCGCCTGCAGCCAATCGACCTCAGGCGCCTCGAGCAGGTGCCGGATCTTGATCAGGTTTTCGAAGTCGTTCTGCTCGCGCAGCCAGCCCGTGTAGCCGTCGGCCCAGGCGTGCTCGGCGTGGTCGCGGTACTCATAGTGCGGATCGAAGTAGTGCGCGAACACGAAGAACGGACGCCCGTCGTCGCGCTCGAGCTGCGCGATCGCGAGGTCGGTCACGCGCTCGGACGTGACCGCCGCGTGCCCCAGCGCGTTCGACGCATCGAAGTGCTCGAAGCCCTGCTCGAGCCCGTGGCTCTTGTCGAGGTAGTAGTGGCTCGTGACCGCGCTCGTGCGGTAGCCGGCTTCGCGCAGGATCTCCGCCAAGGTGGTCTGCTCGAATCCCAGGCGCGAGGTGAGCCGGTGCGCGCCGTGCTCGAGCGGGTAGCGGCCCGTGAACATCGACGCGAAGGCCGGCAAGGTCCACGGCGCCTGGCTGACGGCGTTCTCGAAGACGACGGCGCGCTCGGCGAAGCGGCGCAGGTGCGGCGTCGTATCGCGACCTCCCGGACCGCCGCCCGCGAGCGAGGTCGCGTCCGCGCGCAACGTGTCGACGCCGATGATCAGCACGTTGAGCGGCCGCTCCGCGCGCAGGTTCGGCGCGCCGGGCCGGGATGCGGCCCAGGTCGCGGCGAGGCTTGCGACGCACAACGTGGCGACCGACCACCACGCCATCCGCGCGCGGCGTTCCAGCAGCCACGCGCCGACGCCGGCGCACGCCATGGCGGCGAGCGCGCGCAGCCAGCTCTCAAGTTCCGTCGGACGCCAGGCGAGCTCGCGCGCGGACCACAGCGCCGCGGGTGCGGCCGCGGCGAGCAAGACCGCGACGCTCGCGGGCCAGGGCCGCTGCCGACGCGCGCCGAGCAGGGCGACGGCGACGAGCGCGAGCGCGCCGCACAGTGCGAGCGCGCAGTCGCGGCCGCCGATCCAACCGCGCTGCTGGTGCAGCCCGAAGAGTTGGGTCGCCACCAACGGCGCCGCGAGGGTTCCCAGGGCGAGCCACGCGCCGACGCGCAGCGCGAGCAGCGCGACCAGCAGCGCGCAGGCGGAGCAGGCCAGCACGGGCGGCACAGACTCGCGCAGGCTGTGCGCCACGGCGCTCTGCCGCAGCGCCGCCGCGCCGACCTCGTACGCGCGGGCGTCGTAGCCGTTTTGGGCCGCGAGCAAACTGGCCAGACGCCAGCCGTCGAACACCGCGACCAGCGCGCCGAGCGCCAACGCCGACGCAGCCGCGAAGGCGCCGGCGCGAACCAGGGAGTGGAAGCCCATCGTGTGCCACGGCGCTATCGGCGCCCGCGCGGCGCACTCTACTGGCCGAGCAACGGATAGCCGCCTCGGGCGCTCCGGCCGTCGCGCAACTCGCGCGCGCGAGGTATGCGGCCCGAACGCGGCCACGGGCTAACATCCGCACGCATATGCAACGCGCCTTAAGCACCACCGCACTCGTCTCCGCTCTGGGCCTGTCCGTCGCCGCGTTCGCCTGCGGCGGCTCGGAGTCCGCGGTTGCGCAACCGGCGGGCGAGCGGCTCTACGCCGAGAAGGGCTGCACCTCCTGCCACGGCCGCGCCGGCGAGGGAACCTTCATGGGGCCGCCGCTGCGCAACCTCTCCGCGCACTGGCAGCGCGACGAACTCGCGAAGTTTTTTCTCGATCCGAGCGGCTACGCCAAGGGCCAGCCGCGGCTCGCCGAGATGATGAAGGCCTACCGCATGCCGATGACGCCGATCGTCGCGAGCGAAGCCGATCGCCTCGTGCTCGCCGACCACGTGCTCGGCATGAAGTAGCTGGGGCGCGCGGGCGCAGGCGCGCCCAAGGCGCTCAACCGAGGCGCGCCCAAGGCGCTCAACCGAGGCGCGCCCAAGGCGCGACCAGCACCCCACCGTCCCGCGCCTCGATCAACAGGTCCGGCCCGTACACCTCGCGCAACAGAGCCGGCTGCAACACTTCGCGCGGCGCGCCGACCGCGCGCAGCCGTCCGCACACCAGCAGCGCGATCGCGTCGGCGGCCCGGCTCGCCAGGCTCAGCTCGTGCGTGGCGAGCACGACACAGCGTCCTTCGCGCGCCAGGCTCGCAAGCAGTCCGAACACCGCCACCTGGTGCGCCGGATCGAGCGCGGCCGTCGGCTCGTCGACGACGATCACCGGCGCGGACTGCGCCGCGGCGCGCGCGAGCAGCACACGCTGGCGTTGCCCGCCGGAAAGTTCGGTCAGCAGCCGTTCGCGCAGCTCCGCCACTCCGCACGCACTGAGCGCAGCGTCCACCGCCTCGAGGTCCGCGCGCGTCGGTCCGCGCCAACGATCGATGTGCGCGTAGCGTCCCCCGAGCACGAAGTCCTCGACGAGCACGTCGGGAACCGCCGAGAGGTACTGCGGCACATACGCCACTCGCCGCGCGCGCTCGAGCGGACGCAGCGCGCCGAGCGGCGCACCGTCGATCTCGACGGCGCCCGCGGTCGGCGCGAGCAGTCCGGCGAGGCAGCGCAGCAAGGTGCTCTTGCCGGCGCCGTTGGGGCCGACGATGGCGAGCATCTCGCCCGACGCGAGCTTCAAGTTCACACCGTCGAGCGCGCGCGCGCCCGAGGGGTAGGCGAGAACGAGCGCGCGCGCTTCCAGGCGAGTGGAGGGCGTGCTCACCAGTGCGCGATCTCGCGCCGTTGGCGCAGCAGGAGGAACAGGAAGAAGGGACCGCCGACGAGCGACATCATCACGCCCGGCTGCAGCACGCCGTCCCCCAGCACGATGCGCTGGAGCACGTCGGCGCCGAGCAGGAACACCGCGCCTGCGGGAATCGACAGCCACAAGAGGAGCCGATAGTTGCTGGTGCAAGTCAGCCGCAAGAGGTGCGGCACGACCAGCCCCACGAAGCCGATCTGCCCCGCGGCGGCGACGGCGGCCGAAGCCGCGAGCGACGAAGCGACGAGCGCGATCGTCTTCACGCGCCGCGTGTCGACGCCGAGCGCTTGAGCGTCGTCTTCGCCGCTGCGGAACAAGTCGAGTTCGCGCGCGACGAGCGGCACGCACAGCGCCGCGAGCGTGAGTCCGATCCACACCGTCGCGGCGTGCGCCGCGGAGCGGTCGTCGAGCGCGCCGAAGGTCCAGGCGAGGATCGCCTTGCCGACCTCCCACTCCGCGAGCGTGAGGTACTGGATCGCCGCGAACAGGCCCGCGACGCACAGATTCACGGCGATGCCGACCAGGAGCAGTGAGGTGACCGACGTGCGCCCGTGCAGCGCGGCGACGAGCGCGACCACCGCCGTCGTGGCCGCGGCGCCGGCGAAGGCCAGCGTCGGCACGAGCAGCGCGCTCCAGGCCGCGCCGAGCGCGAGGCCCGTCGGAACCACTCCGCCCAGGATGAGGAAACCTAGCGCGGCGCCCAGGCTCGCGCCGCCGGTGACTCCGATCAGCGACGGCGAAGCGAGCGGGTTGCGGAACATGCCCTGGACCAGCGCTCCGGCGAGCGCCAGCGCGCCGCCGACGCCCGCGGCGCACAACCCGCGCCAGGCGCGCAGCTCGACGATTGCCTGGTGGTTGGGCTCGAGCGGCGGCGTGAGTCCGACGATGGCTAGCAGCCCGCGCGCCACGCTGGCGCCGCGCAGGCCGCTGGGGCCCAGGGCCGCCGACTTGAGCAGCAGGGCGAACAGCGCTGCGACGAGCAGCACGCCGAGGATCCAGGCGCGCTTGCGCTCCGAACGGGGATTCATCGCGCGCGTGAACCCGCATCCGCCGGCGTCGCGGCGCTGTCGGCGGCGAGCAGGTCGACCTGCTCGCGCAACAGCTCGGCGGCGCGCACGATCTCGAACGAGTTGGTGGCGAACAGCCAGGCGGGCAGGGCGACGATGCGCCGCTCGCGCACGGCGCGCAGTTCGGCGAGCGCCGGCGAAGAGAGCAGCACCCGCTCCGAGGCGCCGCCCAGATCGCCCTGCGCGCTCGGCGGCGCCTTGAGCGGCGCGCTGACCACGATGAGCTCGGGATCGAGCGCGATCAGCGCCTCGAAGCTCAGGTCGGAGTGCCCCGTGCGCCCGGCGAGCGCCGCGGCGTTGTCGAGCCCCGCGAGCCGCAGCACGTCGCCGATCGTCGTGTCCGCGCCGGCGGTCGATCCGACGCCGCCGAAGCTCGAGTACACCACGGCACGCGGACGCGGCCCGCTCGACGCGCGTTGTTCGAGCCGCGCGACGCGCGCGTCGAGCTCGGCGCACAGCTCGCGCGCGCGCTCGGCGCGGCCGAAGCGCTCGCCGAGTTGCAGCAGCGCGGCGCACGCGTCGCGCCACGAACCGATCACCGGCAGCGTGAACACCTCGACGCCCGCCTGGACGAGTCGCTGCGTCGTCTCGGGCGCCTGGAACGCATCGGCCAGCACGAGATCGGGCCCGAGCGCGAGGATCGGCTCGGCGAGGTACACATCGAAGCGCGCCGTGCTGGCGAAGCTCGCCGGAAGCGTGTGGAGCACCGAGTACTCGAGCGCCTGCTCGGGCAAGGCGACGATGCGTTCGGGCTCGAGCAGCGCGCTCGCGAAGTCCACGGCGCTCGCGCTGGTGGGAATCACGCGCACGGCGCGCGTCGCCGCCGGCGGAGCGCCCGGCGCTTCGCGCTGGCACGCGCACAGCGCTGTCAGAGCGGCGAGGCCGAGCAGCGCAGCTCGGCGTGGCGCACGAAAGGTGAGGTGGAACAAGTCAAACGACCCTGCGACCGAAGGAAGACGCGGCCCGGTGGGCATTCCGACTCGCCGCGCGCAGCGGCTCACGGTTGCGGGCCAGTCCCGGAGTTGCACCGGGTTCCCCCACCCGATCCGGGCGGACCCGGACCGTCGTCGCATCGAAAGTTGCGCCCCGCGGGACATCCCACGGGGCGCTGTGAGCATGGGGCGCGGGCCCGCTGCGGTCAACCGCCGCCTGGCGCACGCCGCGCACGCGCGGCCGCCGGGATCAGCCAGCGGTGCTGAGCCACTCGCAGAATTCGCGTTCGAGCGTCTTCGCGGCGGCGTCCTTGCTGGAGAGCGGCAAGGCGTAGATCTCCTGCACCACTTCCTCGAAGCTCGCCGCGCTCCCGGCTTCGACCACCTGCTTCATCAACGCGCTGAAGCGTTCGCGAGCCTCCTTCGAGCCCTTGCCGCGCACGTCGCGCAGCCAGCGCGCGAAGGCCGTCTTGTAGGCGCGGAAGAACTCCTGATAGTCGCGCAGGAATTCGGCCGCGGGCACTTCCTTGTCGCGCGCGGCGAGTCCGAAGAACGGCGCGCGCATCGCCAGCCGCTTGGTGGTGTCGTCGGACACGATCTGGAAGTAGGTGTGCTTGTCCGCACGGTCGTCGGCGAGTTTGGCGCCCGCCTTCTGCGCCGCGCGCAGCGGCTTGAGGAAGTAGTCGGCGCCCAAGGTCGCGCGCCACGAACTGTCCGCGTGGTTGGGCGGGAGCGCGCCGCCGTTGGGATTGCCGCCGGGAACGAAGGCCGTGATGCCGTCGACCGTGTTTCCGCGGCTCGCACCGCCCGAACGTGTGTTGTTGCCCTTGTACAGATCGACCACCAAGGCCTGCGCGAGGGCGATCTCCAGCGCCGGATCGAGCAGCTTGTCGCAGGTGTGCCAGCACAGCTGCACCGCGCAGCGCTGCGCGACGTGCTGCGCGAGGCCCGTCGGCTCGCGCTCGTTCATCGACAAGCCGTCCTTGAGCTTGTCCGCGTCAGGCTTGAGCGGCGGGTACTGCAGCGCGACGACTTGGATCGCGTTCCAGCCGAACTCGGTCCAACCGAGCAACTGGTCGTTCCAGTGCACGCTGCGCGCTTCGGGCTCGAGCTTGCCGAACACGCCGGCCAGTTCGAGGAAGTCGCGGCGATCGGGCGAGACGACCAGCATCTGCAGCTTGCCGCCGCGCGGCTCGAGCCCCAGCGACGCGCCGCTGCGGAAACCGTCCGCCACGCGCGCGATGCGCGGGGCCTGCTCCGCGCCTCCGACGAACACCGCGAAAAAATCAGCCGCCTTCTCCGGCTCGGGCGCGGGCTTGGCGGTCTTGAGCCACTTGATGAGCTCGAGCACGTCGGCGCGCGCCGCGTCCGTCGCCGGGCCGCTGGCGCCGACGACGTCGAACCACGCGCCGTGCACCTGAAGAATGGCCGTGACAACTTCCTTGAAGCTCGCCAGCGCCGCCTTGTCCTTGAGGTACGTGCGCGGAAAGCGCAGGTCGATCGCGCCCACGCGCGCCGGCGTGAAGTGCGCTTCGACGAGCTTCTCCATGCTCAGCGCTCCGTCTTCACCGGGCACAACGTGCGCGGCGAGGTACGTGTCGGCGAGCTTGGCGAAGTCGACGGTCTGCACCGCACGGAGCGGAGCTGCGAGCAGCGCTAGCAGCAGCGCAGCGCGAGCGGCGAGGCAGACGAGAGCGCGAGCGGGAAGGTGCATGGTCGGTTCCTCGAAACTTGGGCGCCGTCGAGGGGGCGTGAGAGTTTTACCCCTGTCGTGGCGCCCCGCTCGTAGCGATTGCGTTCGAATCCACGCGCCTTGGGCGCCGCCCGACGAACAGCTTTATGCGCGCTTCAGAGCGCCTTGCCCAACCACTCGATCCGCACGGGGAGCGCGACGTCGGGATGCAAGCTCTTGTGCACCGGGCAGGTGTGCGCGGCGCGTTCGAGCGTCGTGCGCGCGCGCTCGTCGTGGTCGCCCGCCACGTGCAGCACCACGGTCAACTCGCCGATGCGGCGCACCGGTTGGCTGACCATGATCTTCTCGACTTCGGCGCTCGAGCCGCGGATGTCCCAACCGTGGCGCTGCGCCACGATGCCCATCGTGGTGAGCATGCACGCGCCCAGCGCGGTGGCCACGAGGTCGGTCGGCGAGAAGCTCTCGCCGCGCCCCATGTTGTCGACGGGCGCGTCGGTGGAAAGGCGCACTCCCGAAGGAGTGTGCACGGCCTCGCAACGCAATTCGCCCGGATACGAGAAGGTGATTTTGACCATGGTGGTGAAGGCCGCGAAGGTTAGTCGCCGGACGGCGCGCGGTACACGACCTCGCCGTTGATGATCGTCGCCAGCACGCGCGTGCGCAGCAGCTGCGCGGGCTCGACCGCGAGCGGGTCGAGGTCGACCACGGTCAGGTCGGCGAAGTAACCCGGTTCGAGACGGCCGCGGCGCGCCTCCTGATGCGCGGCGCGAGCCGCACCCCAGGTGAACGCCGAAAGCGCCTCCTCGGCGGCGAGGCGCTGGTCGGGGCGGAACCCATCGCGCGGCTCACCCGAAGGCGTCGCGCAGGTGATCGCGGCGTACAGGCCTTCGAACGGATGCGGTCGCTCGACCGGGAAGTCGCTCCCGAAGGCGAGCTGGTGCGGATCGCTCACCAGCTCGCGCCAGGCGTAGGCGCCGTCGATGCGCTCGGGCCCCAGACGCCGCGGCGCCCAGGGCATGTCGCTGGTCGCGTGCGTGGGCTGCATCGACGCGATCACGCCCAGTGCATCGAAGCGCGGCCAGTCGGCGCGCGCGACGACCTGTGCGTGCTCGATGCGCGGCCGCAGCGCGCGAAACGACGCGTCGGCGCGCACGCGCTCCTCGAACAGATCGAGCACGACGCGGTTCGCGCGGTCGCCGATGGCGTGCACCGCCGGCTGCAGACCGGCGCGCGCACAAACCTCGAGCGCGGCGCGCAGCTCTTCGGGCGCCATGACCATCAACCCGTCGTGGCCCGGCTCGTCGTGGTACGGCTCGAGCAGCGCCGCTCCGCGCGAACCGAGCGCGCCGTCGGCGTAGAGCTTCACGCCCGGAACGCTCAGGCGGTCGAGCCCATCGGGCGCGAGCGGGAAGCCCTGGACATCCTGCGCGCTCATCCCCGCGCCGCCGGCGAGGTACTCGACCAAACGCAGCTTCAAGCGCCCCTCGGCGCGCAGGCGAGCGAGCAACTCGACCGTCGTCGGCGGAACGCCCATGTCGTGCGCGCAGGTGATCCCCAGTTCGAGCAGCAGCGCCTGCGCGGCGAGCCAGCGGCGTTCGCGCACAGCGGCGCTCGGCGCCGGCGCGTGCTTGTCGACCAGCCCCATGGCCGTGTCGACGAACACGCCCGTGGGACGGCGCTCGGCGTCGAGCAACACCCGGCCGCCGGCGAGTTCCTCTTCGCTCGCGAAGGCTCGGTCGAGACCGGCAGCTCGAAGCGCGGCGGCGTTGGCGAAGTTCGCGTGGCCGTCGACGCGCTCGAGCAGCACCGGATGGCGCGGCGTCGCGGCGCTCAGCGCGGCGTGGTGCGGGAACTCCTTGGAGGGCCACAGGTTCTGGTCCCAGCCGCGGCCGCGGATCCACTCGCCCTCGGGCGTGACACGCGCTCGCTCGACGACGCGCGCGATGAGCTCTTCGTAGCTCGCCGCGCCGCGCAGGTCGACCGACTCGAGCGACTCGCCGAGCGCCTCCACGTGCCCGTGCGCGTCCTGCAAGCCCGGCAGTGCGACGGCGCCGTGCAAGTCCATGCGCTCGGTGATGCGCCACGGAGCACCTTCGAGCTCGCGCAGCGCCCCGGCGGCGACGACGCGCCCGTCGCTCACGAGCAGCGCTTCGACCGCGAGCCAGCGCGGCGCGCCGAGGTAGATGCGGCCGTTGTGGATCAACGTGGCGGGCGGAGGCGGCGCGCTCGCCACGCTGGCGCAGGTGGAGGCGAACGCGGCGAGAACGAGCGCGAGGAACTGGAGCGGCTTCATGCGCCGAGCAGGTTACGTCGGCGCAGCTCGCGGGTCTGCCTCGAGCGCGCCGCCGATATGCTCCGCGGCACGATGAGCACCACGAACAGCTCGGAGTACGCACGGGACAACTCTCTCCAAGGCCAATGCGCGCTCGTGACCGGCGCCTCGGCGGGCATCGGCGAAGCCATCGCCCGCGCGCTGGCGGCGTCGGGCGCGCGGCTCGTGCTCGCGGCGCGGCGCCGCGCAGAGCTCGAGCGCGTCGCGCGCGAACTCCCCGACGCCGAGGTGCTGCCGCTCGACGTGCGCGACGCGCCCGCCGTGCAAGCCGCGCTCGGTTCGCGCCAGTTTGACATCGTGGTCGCCAACGCTGGTCTCGCGCGCGGCCTCGAGCCGCTGCAGCAGGGCGACCCGGGCGATTGGAAGGAGATGCTCGACACGAACGTGCTGGGCGTGCTGCACGTACTGCGCGCCACCACGCCGGCGATGGTCGCGCGCCGCCGCGGCGACGTCGTGCTCATCGGCAGCGTCGCCGGGCGCCAGGCGTATCCGGGCGGCAACGTCTACTGCGCGAGCAAGGCCGCGCTGCGCGCGCTGTACGAGAGCCTGCGCTACGACCTGTTCGACAAGGGCGTGCGCGTCGCAACGGTCGACCCCGGCATGGTCAAGACCGACTTCAGCGACGTGCGCTTCAAGGGCGACCGCGAGCGCGCCGCGAAGGTCTACGCCGGCGTGGACCACCTGCTGCCGCAGGACATTGCGGACATCGTGCGCTTCGTCGTCACGCGGCCGCGGCGCGTGAACCTGGGCGAGGTCGTGGTGTGGAGCAGCGATCAGGCGAGCGCGATGCAAGTCGCGCGGCGCACCTGAAGCGCCTCGCGCTCACGCACTCTCGAAGAAACGCGCGTGCAAGGCACGCAGCGCGTCGTGGGCCTGTTCGGCCTTCACCACCACGCTGAGGTTGATCTCGTTGGCGCCCATCGAGAGCATCTCGACGTGGAAGGGCGTCAACGCGGCCAGCGCCGCCGCAGCGACGCCGCGGGTTTCGCGCAGCCGCTCGCCGACGAGCGCGACGATCGCGCGTTCGCGCGCAACCTCGCAGCGCGCGAACGGAGCGATGCGCGCGACGAGGCGCTCGAGCGGAGCGTCGGCCTCCACGGTCAGCGAGACGGACACTTCCGCGGTGGCGACGAGATCGACGCTGACCCCTTCGTCGCCGAACACCTCGAACAGGCGCGCGAGGAATCCCGCTTGCGCGAGCATGCGCGACGACGTCACGGTCAGCACGTGCACCGGGCCGCGTGTCGCCAACGCCGTCACCGAACGCGCGCCGCGCGACGCGCCGCGGATGGTCGTGAAGCGGCCGGCGGGCCGCAGCGTGTGGCGCACCGTCACCGGGATGTTCGCTTCGACCGCGGGCTGGATCGTCGCGGGATGCAACACCTTCGCGCCGAACGCCGCGAGTTCGGCCGCCTCGGCGAAGGACAGCTCGGCGATCGGCTCCGCGCGCGGCGCCAGGCGCGGATCGGCGGTGTACACGCCTTCCACGTCGGTCCAGATCTGCACCTCGTGCGCGCCGAGCGCGGCGCCGAGCAGCGACGCGCTCCAATCGCTGCCGCCGCGTCCGAGCGTCGTCGTAGCTCCGCTTTCGTCGGCGCCGATGTAGCCCTGTGTCACCAGCGCGCGCCCCGGCGCCAGGCGCGGCGCGAGCCGTTCGAGCGCAAGTGCACGCACCAACTCCATGCGCGGCTGCGCTGCGCCGTGCGCGCTGTCGGTGCGCACCACGCTGCGTGCGTCAAACCACTCGGAGTCCGCGGAGCGCTGGCGGAAGTAAGCGGCGAACAGCGTCGTCGAGAGCAGCTCACCGCGCGCAGCGATGGCGTCCATCGAACGCGGCGAGAGCTCGCCGAGCAGCGCGAGGCCCTGGAAGATGCGCTCGAGCTCCTCGAGCCGCGCGCGCAGCGCCCGCTCCAACTCCGCCGGCGGCGCGGCGTCGAACAGGCCGCGCGCGGCGTCGAGATGCCGCGCTCCGATCTGCTCGAGTTCCGCGCACGCCGCATCGACGCGGCCGTCGCGCGCAGCCCGCGCGCCGCGGAACAGCGCGTCGGTGGTCTTGCCCATCGCGGAGAGCACGACGAGCGGCGCGTGCGGCAAGGCCTGCTCGACCAGTTGCGCGGCTTGCCGCATGCAGGCTGCATCGGCGACCGACGAGCCGCCAAACTTCATCACGATCGTCACAGCGCCTCGCTCAAACGAGTTGGCCACGGGCGTACAGCAACTCGGCGTTGAGCACCGAAGCGCCCGCGGCGCCGCGCTCGAGGTTGTGGCCGAGCGCGAAGAGTTTGACGCCGAGCACCGGGCACGCGCGCAACCGTCCGACGTGCACCGCCATGCCGCCGCCGACTTCGACGTCGAGCCGCGGCTGCGGGCGATCCTCAGCGCTGTGCAGGATCAACGCCGGCTGCGGCGCCGTGGGCAGGCCGAGTTCTTGCGGCTCGGCGCGCCATTCGCGCAGTGCGCGGCTCACATCTTCGAGGGAAGGCGCGCCGCGCAAGCGCAGCGACAACGCCTCGCCGTGTCCGTCGACGACCGGCACACGCTGGCAATGCGCGGAGACCACGCAGTCCGCCGACGCAACCGCGCCCGACACGAATCGTCCGAGCAACTTGCGCGTCTCGGCCTCGACCTTGGGTTCTTCGCCGCGGATGAACGGCACGACGTTGCCGAGCACGTCGAGGCTCGCCACGCCGGGATATCCGGCGCCCGACGCGGCCTGGAAGCTCGCCATGAGCACCGCTTCCACGCCGAAGCGTCGCTCGAGCGGCGCGAGCACGCTGACCAGCACGGCGGTCGTGCAGTTGGGGTTGCACACGATGGCCCCGCGCCAGCCGCGCCGCGCGCGCTGCACTTCGAGCAGGCGCAGGTGGTCAACGTTCACCTCGGGGACGAGCAGCGGCACGTCCTCCTCCATGCGAAACGCGCTGGCGTTGGAGAACACGACGGCGCCCGCGCGCGCGAACTGCGGCTCGAGCTCGGCCGCCGCGGCGGTGTCGAGGGCCGAAAAAACGACGGGCGCGAAGGCGCTCGTCGGCGTGCAGTCCACCACGGCCCGTCGCCCCAGATCGGCGTGCGCCGGCGAACCCGGAACGCGCCAGGTGCAGGCCTCTTCGTAGCAACGTCCGGCGCTGCGCTCGCTGGCGGCGAGGTGCGTGAGCTCGAACCAGGGGTGCGCCGCGAGGCGCGCTACGAAGCGCTGGCCGACGACGCCGGTGGCGCCGAGGACGGAGACGGAAATACGCGACGGCACAGTGGAGGGCAGGGGCTGGAAAGTCCGGCAGCTTGCCAGGGTGCTGCGCCGCGCTCAACAGCGGCTGCCGCGCGAAGGAAATCGCTTTTCAATCCAGAAGCGCGGTACGCGGCGCCGAAAGGTCCAGGAACCGGGCGCGTGTGGCGCAGCCAGCGACGCTCTGTGGCGGATTGAGGGCCGCCGCAAACATGGGGAATCTACGTTCGACCAATCGCGCGGCGCGCCGTCGCCGCGGCATGAGCCCCTGGAGGTTCTATTCTCCGTCGCGGTGCTCACGATCGGCCTGGCGGGTTTCCTCCAGACGATCGTGATGGTCACGGCGCTCGAGTCGAGCAACCGAGACCACGCGGCCGCCAACGCCGCCGCGCGGGCGGTGCTCGAGCAACTGCGCTCCACGACGTTCGGCGAGGTTTTTTCGCGCTTCAACGCGAGCGCCGACGACGATCCTGCCGGCGGCGCTTCGCCGGGTGCGCAGTTCGACGTCGTCGGTCTGCGTCCGCTGCCTGGGCAGAATTTCGCTGGAGCGATCCGCTTCCCCGCCACCTCGGCCTCGCCCGAGGTGTTGCGCGAGGATCTGGTCGACCCGCAGTTGGGAACTCCGCTGGATCTCAATGCAGATGGCGCAGTCACCAACGCGGACCGCTCCGGCGACTACCGCCTATTGCCGGTCGTCGTCACGGTCGATTGGCAGTCGAGCCGCGGTCAGGCGAGCCTGGAGATTCGAACCATTCTGGGCGGTCTGCAATGATCCGTTCGCGTGCACCCCGCCGCCGCGCGGGTTTCAGCCTGCTCGAACTCTCCATGGCGGTCTCGCTGTTCGCCCTGGTGATGGGCTCGGCGCTGACCCTGGTGCTGGACGGTCGCGACCTGGCGCGCGACAGCCAGCAGCGTGCGAGCGCGACGCGCAAGGCGCAGGCGGCGCTCGACCGCGCGCTGGACGAGTTGCGCGAAGCGAGCGACACCGTCAACCCCGACCCATCGGGCGCGGGCGGCGCCGACAACCTGCAGTTCCAGACGCCGCTGGCGGTGAACGGTTCGGTGGTGAATTGGAGCGGTGCGCGGCAGTTGCTGTTCGATGCCGATCCAGCCGACCCGCTCGGCGGCGGCGACCAAGATTCCGACGGACTCATCGACGAAGGCCGCTTGGTGTTCGTGCGCGACCTGGGCGCGCTGAACGAGCGGCGCGTCGTGCTCGCCAACAACGTACCGCGCCGCGATCCCAACGAACTGGCGAACAACGCCGACGACGACGGAGACGGGGTGATCGACGAGGGCGGATTCAACGTACGGCGCGTCGGCAATGTGTTCACGCTGCGACTGGTCATCAGCGAACCGGGCGCCGGCGCAACGCGGCAGATCGGTCGCGCGGAGGCGTCGCTGGTGCTGCGCAACTGAAGTGGAAACGAGGGCCACCATGCAACCCAGACACACGATGAATCGGATGGCGTACTCGCGGCGCGGCGGCGCACTGGTCATGACGGCGGTGAGCCTCACCTCGTTGTCGGTGCTCTCGCTGTCGCTGCTGTCCGTGATGATGGCGGGCTCCACCGAGCAGCGCATCCAGCGCGAGAAGCTGCGGGCCGAGTACACCTGCGAAGCGGCGTTGCAGCGTGCGGTCGTAGCTCTGAACACCGGCGGCACGGGCGCTCTGGGCAGCGCCCAGATCCCGCAAGTGTGGGGCGACGCGCGCTACTGGGTCACGAGCGCCGCGCCCTCGGCGAACGTGCGCACGCTCATCGCGACGGCCGAAGAGGACCGCGCCGGCGCCAGCGTCGAACTGACGCTGCAACGCCAGCTCAACGCGCTATGGCGCTACGGAGCGTTCGGCGAGGCGTCGATGCACATGGACAGCAACGCGCGCCTCGACAGCTACAACTCCGCGTTGGGGACCTGGAACTCGCAGGCCGAGAACAACTCCGGTTCGATGACGTACGCGCTGTCGAACGGCGACATCGGCTCGAACGGCCACGTGCTGATGGAGCAGAACTCGAAGGTCTGGGGCGACGCCACGTGCGGCGTGAACTCCACCACGACGGTGATGGGCAACGCCGTCTGCAGCGGGTCGACCTCGCCGGCCGCCTCGCCGCTGGCGCTGCCGCCTCTCGCGCTGCCCTTTGCACTCGGAACGACGAGCATCAACGTCACCGGGTCCTTCACGATCACCGCCGGCAACAACGCCTACGCCGATTTCGTCGGCCGGGCCAACTCCGTCACGACGATCGTGGGCCCCGCCACGGTCGTGTTCCGCAACTTCCAGCTGCGCTCGGGCGCGCAGCTGCGCTGCGACACGACAGCTGGCCCAGTGAAGATCTTCGTGCAAGACAACTTCGTGCTCAACAGCAACACCTCGATCCACCCGCTCAACCAGCTGCCCAAGGACCTCGAGGTGAACCTGCTCAGCAACAACATCGTCAACCCGGCGGTCGTGGTCGCGCTCGACACGGTGGACTTCGACTCGAACGCCAAGTTGTACGGCACGTTGTACGCACCCAACGCGCACGTCGAGATCGACAGCAACTTCGAAGTCTTCGGCGCGATCATGGCCAAGAGCGTCGACCTCGACAGCAACTGCAGCATCCACTACGACGAGGACCTCGCGCTCTCCAAGGGCGGAAGCTGGGGCGACTACACGGTCGTGTGCTGGCGCGCGCTGCCTTACCAGCACTGATCACAGCTCGCTATGCAGTCCCCCTACTTCGCCGCGCTTCTGTGGTTCGCGCCATGCGCCCCCTCGCATGCCGACGAGGCCCCGCCGGTCGTGCGCAGCGGCGCGCCGAACGCACACGAGACGGCGCTCAGCGCGTTGCTGCGGCGCTCGCGCGACGCCGATGCGCCCAAACCCACGGAGCTGATCGCTCAAGCGGCCGCTCTCGGCGCCGGGGCCGTGGAACCGGCGCTGGGAATCTTGCTCACGCATTCCATTCCGCCGACACAGGAAGGCCAGGCCGTCCAGCAGCTGAACGAGCCGCAGCGTGAGCTGTTGCTCGGCGCACTCCAACAACTGCCCCCCGAGCCCGCGCTCGCGCGCATCGAACTCGAGCTGAAGGCGGGACCGGGCTTCGAGCGCGCCTGGGCCGCGCTCCACGTGTGGAGCGCGGTCGGGACGCCCGAGGATCTGGTGCGCGGACTCGAATTCGCCGCGGCGTCGATGGACGGAAGCGCACGTGACCGCCTGCTCGAGCGCGCCGCCGAGCAGGCCGCACAGCGCTCCCTGCTGCGGCGCCCCGAGGGGCACGAGGCGCTTCGTCGCAACTTCCAACGCATCGATCCGCGCCTGCGCCTGGAGCTGATTCTCGCCGTCGGAGCGACGCGCGACGGCCGCGCGGCCGGCCTGCTCGCCGACGTGCTCGACTCGGATCCAGAACTCGCGCCGGCGGCGCTCGCGCAGGCGCAAGTCATTCGCCGCAGTAACGACGCGCGCGTGCACGCCGCGCTGCGCTCGGAACTGCGCGAACAGCTCAGAGCCGAGTCGGTCCCGACGCGCACCGTGGCTCTGCGGGCGCTGGGGGTGCAGCGCGACTGGCAAAGCGTCGAGCGCATGCTCGAACTGCTCGACGATCCCGACGAACGGGTGCGCGAAAGCGCGTTGTGGGCGCTGGAGCGAGCCACCGACTTGCACTGGCGAGGCCCGGATGCGTGGCGCGCGTGGAACGCCGCCGAGATGCGCTGGGGAGACGAGCGCCTGGAGCGCGTCATCGAACAGCTCCAGTCGAGCGCGCCGGGACAACTGCTGCCGGCGCTGGAGGAGGTTGCTCGTCACCCCTTGTTCGCCGAAAGCACCTCGTCCTGGGCGGTCGACGCCCTGGGCGCGGCCGCCGCCGAGGTGCGCCGGGCGGCCGCCGAAGCGCTCGGGAAACTGGGAGACCCGCAGGCCTGCGCCGGGCTGGTCGAGGCGCTCGAGGACGCGGAACCGGAGGTCGCGCGCGCGGCGCACGTCGCGCTCAGCCGCATCTGCGGACTCGACCTGCCGGCCGAGGCCCAGCTATGGCGCGCAGCCTTGGCGCTCTAGTGGGTTGATTCAAAATTTTGCCGCAGATGTCAGGCGCCTCGCCGCCCCCCGCGGCGTTGCTCCGGTTCGGCGACCTATTCAGGTCGCCTGGAATCCTCGCGCCTTGCGGGGAGCGCCGAACCACCTGACATCTGCAGCGGACTTTCGAATCA
>Ga0169931_10003575_pt1 | contig 24616 bp, 17 predicted proteins | sample Kivu_15m_20L_FD_129675 | JGI IMG/M metagenome (GOLD analysis project Ga0169931, IMG submission 129675) | Freshwater microbial communities from Lake Kivu, Western Province, Rwanda to study Microbial Dark Matter (Phase II) - Kivu_15m_20L... | ecosystem: Environmental > Aquatic > Freshwater > Lake...
ATTGCTAAGTTGTAACCGACGAATCCGCAAAGAAGCCTTCTTCCCCGTCCCAAAGACCGACGTAGTCATCCAGACGGCTGTGTGATCTGATGAACAAACAGAATAGAAGGGAAAAATTCCGCCGCCTGTAACAGGGAGAGTGTGAGATGTAAAGAACCCATCAATTGGGTCTGAACCACGTTGATAGGTAGGACCATTAGCAAACCTTGAGGTAACCTCCCTGACTCCCTGGATGCGCAATTGCCGTATATCTTCGTTGAAATCCCCGCCCAGGATAACAAATGAACCATCCTCCTTATATCGTGCAATAGTCGCTTCAAGATCCCGGAGCAAGGCTTCTCGAGGAGGTAACCTCTCCTCATCGAGGTTCAGCCTACGGATATGTTGTTGATACACAGTATCCGGCCCAAAGGATACACAGGGTCTATATACCACCATCACCCAAACCGTCGACGCCTTCAGTTGGTATTGTACCGAGCACCACCTCCCCAAACCTGAGCTATCCATCTCTGTTGACAGAACCTTCGCCGCCGCCTGACCCAGAGACACAATTGCCACGCCCCCTGGTTGATAAAGCCCTTTCTTGCTATCAAAGGTGTTATGAGCAAAATGAACATGACGATGTTGAGCCCACCTCGTCATGACTTTAAAAGATTCGAAAGACTCCCTCCAATCAACATTGATTTCCGTTAATAACACTATCACCCACCCTTCCTGACCATGGTCATTAAGATAACTCCGTATCTCCTCTGACCGTTCATGGGTAAAACCATTGACATTATGTAACATAATCCGACCTACACCTTGGTATACCTCCGCACCAAGGTCCCCTGAGGCTGACACCGAACGGTCGCGTGTCCGAACTATCCGCCCCAAACCCCCCACGGTATTAATAGCCTGCTGCACTGACCCCACCGCTACAGAGCCAGGCTGGCTGATAGATGTCATTTCACTTCCCCAGTCACCCCTTTCGAGGTGCCGGGTACTTGATCTTGAGCAAACCGAGGGCGTTTGCTTAATGCCGATGTAGTCTTGACCGATCCAGGATCAAAGGAAAAATTGCTCGAATATGACGCCGCCTCCCCTTGAGTGCTATTAGTGTTATCATCCGAGGAGTCTAGAATGAATTGAATATCCACATGAAAAAAGGTTCTCAGTGCCTCATTGGCCGTCTTTTCGTCGTTGTTGATCACCGTCTGCGTTTCAAGATCATAAACATCCGACCTACCCTGTAACATAGCCTGCTTGTCGAATAGGGTCCGTAGAACATCTTCCTCAAAACAGTGACGAAAGAAGGCGACTGGAGACTGAAGAATAGCCCGTGCTAGCTTTACTCTTGGGCCCGAAGGCATAACTAGGGCAAGAATGTAGCTGTCGCCACTGTAATCAGTGCACTGTAAAATAGAATGAAAAACCGACCCCCCTGCCACCATAACGCCGAATCTAAACAAGTCACGCAGAGTAGATAGCTTCCCTTTATCCGGATGCATTGTAATCGGGCTCTCCTTAACAGTAAGTTTCTTATCCAAATCCCGTTCAAGGAGGCACCGAAACTCCAATGCCAAAACAATCTTGTTGAACTTGTGTTGACTGCCACCCGCATTCAGGATAAGATTTTTATCCACGCACCGAGCCACCGGAGGAACATAGACCATAGGAACTCCCAACGGATAGGTTTTGGACTGATTATATATATAAGTAAGAGTACGTTTCAAGTTGTCATAATTCGACAAACCTACTTCAATCTGCAGAGTATAAAAAGTTGGTCCACCGAGACTGATCAAATTTATAGGGCCCCAATAGATCGCCACCTCAATCGGTCTACCTTCCGTAAGTGAAATAGCACTTGAAATAGACTGGAGGAGAGTCGAGGAAGTGGCAAAAGCTCTATGCGAGTATACAAAAAACCCTCCTTTAATGGGATCCTCAGACTCTTGTAAACTTGCCAAATACAGAGAAAAATGGAAGGGCCTCACAACATTGTTCAGAACCAGGCTGGTCGAAATTTCATGGCGTAATCGAAAATAGAAGTACAAGTCCGGCTGATTGGAGTAATAATTGATAGAATAATAGTACTTCTTCGCCTGATCTATATGAGTCGGTAAGGGGCAGATAGAATTAGGTAATCTAAGGGTTGACTCCCTGTCTTTGAGTGACCAAGGAGCAAGAGCGAACGTAGGATCAATCTTCGCACCCTCATTAAGAAACTGCTGGATACAGTCGCGAACGCATTCTGCCTTGATTGATGCTTTGTTACCTCTCGATTGATAAAAATCCGGAGCAGTGATCTTGACACGGAACCGTGTAAACACGTAATCTCCCATAACTTCCGAACTAGCCATCCTTTAAAAACAGGCACACCGCCCACGAAGTCTGTAAGTAAAAAGGGATACGCAACGATAGAATACTGATCGGTTAGAGCATGAGGATCGAGAATAAGAAGTGAATTGAATTTATGAAAAAAGGTATCTTTTGATTGCTGCTGCTGCGTAGAAACCAGTAGAAAAACGTAGTACTGAAGAACACCGTGAAAACCGAGGACTGACCGTAAAAACTATATAGTTTCTTGAAAGCAATTTGACCATCATCGAAACGATCAAAGACAAAGCCTCGATGTAGACCATCAACGTAATAGTAAGTGACACCATTAGGGGCCTTGATTGAAATGGATCCATCAACCACAACCCCTTTCATGACTGTCTTAAGATTATCAATTTTAGCTGAAAGTTTATTGTTTGGGATACATCGATACCCAATATTGCTCATGGATTGAATGACAAAATGCTCTGTAGAGTATGAAGTCATTTGCAGATCTCTTTCACACACGTAACCGTAGTTCTCAGCGGCAACAAAAATTTCATCTCCATATTGGTACCGTGCAGTTGTCCACAGTACATCTCCCCTGCAAAAGATCAAATCTTACATCCACAAAGTCCCAATGTTTATAAAGAAGAGCATATTCACTCTTGACAACGTAAGCCACGGTATTCTTCGAAAGAAGAATAGGTCGAGTTCGTAAAGACGAGGGAATGTCATCATTCATAGAATCTAATGAGCCATCTTTGTAAGCTTGAATAATTTTCTCAAGACTGTGATTACGAATCCAACGAGTGTTTGCTAAGGGTAAATTCGTCATGGGACTGGTCGAGTGCCTAGCCATGTCGAAATCGATTCCTTTTCGTATGAATGTCCATCAGATAAAATGACAGGTTCCTCCATAATTTCGTGTGTTATTGGGCAGGTTATTAAATCTTTCAAGCTACTTTTAGTGATTTGTCGAGATGACGCCGAAAACCCCGATGTAGTAGATCGGCTTGGTGGCGATGATGAAACGAATGCGAATCCAGAGCGAATCATCGTTGCATACAGTAGCGTTGGTTTTTACGCTATAGCTAAATCAGTTGACTCATATGGGTATATATAATAGCTCAGATATATCATCCAGCAGAAAGAATTATTTTTTAAGACGTCATGTTCCTTTCTGTATTGATTTGAGGACTTGAAGGCTACGTATTTTTGTATTTTTACGACGGGATTGTACATAAAAAATAAAAAGTCACGTAACGCTTTGGCACGACTGAGCCCTTCACCTTCAAGATCCTGAACCTTCTGCCTCAAAGAAATCCCAGTTCATTTCGCTATCCTCTAACTATACTTCTACACGATCTGGATGGTTTCTACACGGATGCACTATCATCAGCTGGATTATATGCTCATGGGACTAGTTGAGTGCCTCTGTAACCATGTCAAAATTGGTCCTTTTTCATACGTAGGTCCATCAGATTTCATGACATATTCCTCCAAAACATCTTGAGTGTTCGGAGAAATGATGATTTCTTCTAAAATTATCTTTGGATCATGTTGGGGAACAATCAACGCCGAAGGAGATGATCGCGACGGTGTCGGTGATAATAAAAAAGCCAAAGTCCTTGATGAGGATAGTGAAATAGCGATGAGGTCTGATAAACGAGACATTCGCTTCTAGAATATATCAACCGTTACTGAAAGGAAGAAGAGTCGAGTATAACAAGAGGCCCATTGACGACAAAACACATGCAGCAATAAATCATTTGAACTTATACAGTATGTACTTTAAATATTGAAATCTACTGTATGTATGTAACGTAGAAAAGTCTGATATGTTTTAAAAAGCTACGGACTGCATCAGCCGTTGAGTGCAGGTAGGACGACTGTGTAGGTATTTGTACTGAAATCCAGCATACTGCTGATAGAGTATTGACCACATGAGACTGTTCTCTTTCTGTCGGCTGTTGTGTACAGTACCGACTGGCACATCATCATAAAAATCACATCATTGTTCTTGGATTTGACAGTATCTCTCATCTCTTAGCTCATACTCTAAATACAGTAATGTCCAAAGAATCTGAAGATAATCACCCCACAGAAGAGACTACAGCTGATGATGGAAAAAATGCTCAATTGAAGAAGATTGGGTACGTTCTACTGTCCAATGCTTTTGGGTCCATGAATCCGTAACAAGACATATCACAATTTGACAAATCCATGTGTATACAGGGCAGCTCTAGGTCAGTTTGGTTCTAAGGTTGCTACTGTAACTAAGGAGAGTGCAGTGAAGGTTGCAGCGGCAACAAAAGAATTTGATGCCAAATATCATGTTTCGGAAAAGACCAAGGATGCAGGAGCGAAGGTCGGAACATGGATATCGGAAACAGCCGCAAACGTCAAAGAAAAGGCAGCCAATTCCAAACTTCTCAATCGTGGTAATAAGAAAGATGGAAGCGAGGGACAAGATGAGAATGATGCTTAAGAAGCATTGGTGTAGTGTGAATTCAACCTACATGATCATTATTTTTTCATTTCAGTCAAGTCTGAGGGGTATTTAGGCTCAGACTTATTAAACCGTTAGAAGCTCATAGTCTTCTTTTTAACCTTATTGAGTATTATTTTTAAAAGCTGTACAATCCTGTGTGTTTCATTTTAAGTAGTATATTCTTCACATTCAGTCTGTTGTATCCCACCATTTTCTCCCATGTATCACCAGTTGTGCAATCATGCTCCATTATCCTTACTTTTTTTCTTCTTCTTCTTTTTCTTCTTTTTATCCTTCTTATCACCCTTGTCATCTCCATTGCCGTCATCATCCTGAATGTTAGAATCATTCTTCTCGTCATCGCTACGTTCATCTTCTTCATCTACATCCATATTCTTGTTGGTGTTAGTTACCAATGAGGCATGAGTACTTGCTACAGTTGATGTCGAGACTTTGGATTCCTCTATCGTAGATGCGGATTTCTTTAATTCAGTAACAAGGAGAGGAGCAACTACCTGCTTACTGTCAAATATTTGCTTGTAGCCTTCTTGAAAATCCTTCGGTGTTTGATCATTGGGTTTACCATGTTTATCCAGCTTCCCCTCCTTGATTAAACTCTTTTTTCTCTGAGCCATCGGACCAAGTCCCCAACGACGAGGATAAGCATCTCTTTCCATGATAACACGTTTAATCTTGGCAACGACTCCATGATCGCATGTGGCCATAACAACGGTAGTCATTTGTGCGATAGCCACAGCAATAGCTTCACCCTTGGTTGTCATTAAGACTACTTCAGTTCCAATATCAATATCATCGGCGAATCTCAATAAACCAGGGATCATAAGTTTAGCTCCATAGCAAATAGCATTGACGGCCGAATCCTTAACAACAATACGTTTATAGTTGGTCAATAAAATTTCCAAGGGCATAATAACTCTTCTTAAGTAGGTTTCATCCTTGGTAGTATCATAGACATGTTGGGCATCCATAACATCATGCATCGTAACAAGATTTTCAGATTCAGAAAGGACTCCAGATCGGACACGTCGGAGTTCTTGCATATGACCGCCAGTACCGACAAGTAAACCCAAATGCACACAAAGTGTACGAACGTAGGTCCCAGCCTCGCACGAGACCCAAAAAATACCTAGATTTCTCTTGGTATCATACTCAATTAACTTGGAATCATAGATGGTACGGATTCGTAGTTGTCGTTTTACGGCAGAGATGAGAGGTGGTCTTTGAAAAAGTGCGCCGGTCAAGGTTTCTACCGCTCGATTCAAAACTTTCGAATCTGGAAGCATAGCATGCAATCGAACAACACCGACATATTCCTTCCCCGCAGATTGCTGTGCCTTGACTAGTCGTGTGGCTCGATCAATACAAACAATGAGACAACCAGTTACCTTTGGATCGAGTGTACCTGAATGTCCCGTCTTTTCTACACGTAATATTCGTTTGATCCAGGATACCACCTCATGGGAGGAGGGATTGGCTGGCTTATCCAAGTTGATTACACCGTAGGAAATATGATCCTTTAATGATCTGTGCAGTGGAGATGATCCAGTGGGAATAGGAGTGTAATGAGACGTCCGCACATGTAAATCTGAGTAGTTCCGAAGTAGGAGAGGCCATTGAGATGTATCGATTTTGGGTGTCCGACTGTGCGGTGCAGGAGCAATCATGGAGTTGGGTGGAATGTTCGTCGCACCACCATTGGAGTTAACTTGTTCTGCAGTAGATGAAGATATTATGGTAGCAACAGCTTGAGCAGAACCATCTTCCGCCTTGCGTTTTTTCTTGGATTTATGTTCACCTAATATTGTTAAGGGGATGTGTGTGGTCGATGTCAATCATCATGAAAAAACAAGCCAGGTTCAAAACGCGGTTCAGTTTTTCTTCGTATTTTTAAAACAGTTCAAGGAACTACACTTAGTTACTTACCACCCATGGTTAAGTGTGGCTGAATGAACAATTAAAGGTGAAAAGTTACCCTCGTCGTCATCCATTATTATAAACGAAAAATTTGCTGCTCGTTTTTCACATCGGGATTTCATATTTCATGGACGCGGTAAACATCAATTATAAGCATGAGTGAGACAGAAATTATAGAATTTCTGGTGCGACGTGCGACGCGCGACGGCGTGACCGACCCATGACCCGTGACGCACAAAGCAGCATGCAAGAACGGCGCAAACAAGTCCGTATGTACGCCACAGAAATAAGAAATAAGTTGTCATCAAATCCATCAGAGCAGGATCTTTTTTCCTTATAAAAGGGGTCGTCGATGTTAACTGATTAGGGAGGATATAGATTCTTTGAAATGTCTCAATCTCAGGGGGAGATGATTCCTTTCAATCAAGGAATCTGCAATACGAGAAAGAGATACTTATCTCATTTCAAAATACTATACTTTTCAATTAACCTACTCACAACCCACTACTTCGTATCCTACTATCCCCTCACAGATGCATTTTCATGGGGAATATCTCCATGTCTTAGAAAGCATCAACAGAACTTTGTAAAATCCAAAGACAGTTTACAAGAACAGTATCGTAACGATGAAAACACTCGTGCATTGAGATTAGCTATACTTCCTACATGGAGAAAAACAAGATCGTCCTCTTCTATTTCCGCAAGAAAAGGCGAATCTCCTCCCCCTCCACAAGATTTCTTTGGTTCAAGTGATGACGAGGAAGAAGGAGAATTTTATGATGCCTTTGCAGAGGATGATAGCGCTGCCATGAATGAGAACAATGCACTTTTATTTGGTGATGATTTCATAGAGGGTTCTGAGGAGGATTACGACCTTTATGATGAGGAAGAAGAAACACAACTAAATAAAAATGAGGGTATTCGTATACCTGTACAATCTTCTCTTTATAAAAAAGATGTTATTCAGAGCCCTACACGAAGAAATCCCTCCTGGGATACTTCAATACGTCAAGAGATGAATTCCGTAAACGATGATGACGGTGAAACCAATGCCGATGTGAGCAAATATGTGTTTAGACTAGAAGAAGAGGAAGATGATCAGGACACAGAAGATGGATATCTAGAGGATGATTCACCTGATATTCCTGTACAAGATGATGTTATGGATCCTAATTACATGAGTCGAAAGAATGAAATTGAAAAGTCTATTCAAGATCGAGACATCATAAATGATCTACGAAACACTCTTTCGAGAAGTGAAGAATCACCTGAATTTTTGCAGCGTACAATGGCTGAATTCTTAGATGAGGAATTGATTAGAGCAGGTATTGATCCAAAGTTAGTGGAGGAGAATTTTGAAAAACTGAAAATTGATGAGAAAAATGATATTCCAGAAATACTTGATAGGTTAAAGGCTGAAGCAGCTAAAGCATCAACCATGTCCTCCTCCCAAAATACACTTGCTTTTCTCCGAAATTTGGGATCAGATTCAGATGCCTTCCCATCGGATGACGATCCTATCCTCGCAGATAGAGTTGATCCGGATGATATAGGTCAAAACACCACAGCCATTCATAATGCTGATCTGCTGCAACTTCAAAAAGCTTTAGAAGACTTGGTTGGAACAATAGATGGTTATGATACAGGGAGACTCATCGACAATAAACAGGCCATGATCCAACCGTATTACGAACTTGAAAGACTCGATCCAAAAACTGTGGATGAAATTTATCTTTGCCTCAATGCCTCTGCTGTTGATGAAGAGGGTGATGAATACGATGAAGAGGTCAAGTCCGATGATCCCTTACGGATTCTTCTTTATGATCTTAATTTCAACATAAGCAACGTAATGTTGGCGGCATTCAAGCACAATCCAGAGGCACCAATTATCATGAATCATTGGATGCCTCAACTAGTAACATACAGTCGTTACGCTCACATGAGAGAGCGAAAATTCCAATTCACATGGGAGGATGTAGACGCTGCAAACGTGGACGAATTACACCGTTACTATCAGGGACTTGGTCATAGCGAAATTCCAACAAAAACACCGAAAGAAACCAATCTTGTAGAGTTGGAGACTGATCACGATCCAGAGGATATTTATATGTCCGCCTTTGAAAACTGGATAGAGGAGGTGTATCAGGAAGAAGACGAAAATACATATTTTGACGATGAGGATTTTCAACCAGAGCAAAACGTTTATGATCCTAATTATGGGTTGGAAGATTCGGATCATATCAAAGGTTTCATGTCAGAACTCAGAGAGTTTGAAGCTGATTTCGCCAACGAAACGCAAGCGTTTCGTGATACGTATGTCACCGAAACCAACTACACCCATGTGATTGATGAGGAAGCCACTAGGGAATTTCGTGGACATTTGATAATTGCTTGCTGTGCATCGGATAAAGATTTGGATCTGGCTGAAAAAATTACTCTTCGGATGGAGAAAGAATTCGGAAAGAAAATATACGTTGAAACACGAGTATACAATCATGCACGTCAAGAAGATAATTTGTATGAGATTTGGCTCGAAAGCTATGACATTGAGCTGATACATAGTCGTAGAGGAGCTATCTATAATAAAAGGAAATGGGATGGTAAGGCAGATGTGGATGATGAGCAACTAGATTACATCGTTGGCAAAGTTGGACACATGATCAGCGATGATACTCGTTACAGCTATTGGCTTCATGAATTTTATACTGAGGTTTGAGGATTTACATTATGTTACAATAAATCGATCGTAATCTGCGTTAAGGTTTTCGTCGCGTCCTACGGAAAAATAAAAAATACCATTATCTTTATTAGAGATATACGTTTGTATTTATTCATATAAATCGTCAGATGGAAGTTGTTCATTTCCATCAATATCATTTGCTGACGATGAAGAGTTTTGATCAACAAATTTAAAGTTCGACGCCGCTTCTCCTCTCCCAGCTTTTTGTTTCTCAGCAAAGTCATCGAACAAAGCAAGGTCTTTTTCGCTAACACTACGACGGGCTTTCGACATGGCATAATTAAAGTGTCGCTTCAGCACTTGAAATGATGCTTCATCGGCTTTACCCTCATCTTCTTCTAGTTCTCCAGATGCAACTTTTTTCAGTCTATCTTCTTCAGCTATGATTGCCTCGCGAATGGCTAATTTTTTAGCGGTAGTACAAACCTCAGTGATATCAGCACCACTGAATCCATGAGTAGAACGAGCCAGCACCTCAAGGTTTATTTCAGGAGATAGAGGGGCTTTTTTCAGCGCAGCTTTGAATATTGCCAGACGACTTTTCAAGTCCGGAAGTGGTATATAAATAAGTTGATCAAGACGTCCAGGACGAATGACTGCAGGGTCAAGAATATCTGGTCGATTCGTAGCACCAATAACGAATACGTTCTTGCGAGCACCAACACCATCAATTTCAGTAAGAATTTGGTTGATAACTCGGTCACCGGCCTCACTGCTTCCAGGACCTCCGCTTCCACGTGTTTTTGCAATTGAATCCATTTCATCAAACATGAGAATACAGGGACTAGCTGCACGAGCTTTGTCAAACAGCTCACGAACATTTGCCTCAGACTCGCCGAACCATTGCGTAAGTAACTCAGGTCCCTTCACGCTGATAAAGTTAGCTCCACACTCATTTGCGATAGCTTTAGCTAAGAGGGTCTTTCCGCATCCTGGGGGTCCGTAAAACAAGACACCTTTACTCGGGCTCATGCCGAATTTTATGTATTTATCAGCGTGCTCGACGGGATATTGAACAGTTTCATGCAATTCTCGCTTCACATCTTCTAAGCCTCCAACATCCTCCCAATGAACATTAGGAACCTCAACCTTAAAGAGAAAATGTAATACAATTATCCAGACTTTGTTCAGGATATGACATTTGTATGTGATTTGTTGAACACTTACCTGATTTTCTCTCAACGACGATGGATGCACAACCCCCAATGCATGATCAAAGTGTTTACCCTCAATAACTATACTATCTAATATTTTCTTATCGACCATGGTCTTATCAAAATCAATCAAACCCATCTTTGCTCTGATACATTCGAGTGCAGCTTCCATGCAAAGCTGCTGCAGATCAGCTCCAACAAAACCATGGGTTGAGCGTGCTATAGAGGCCAAATCGACATCTTTACCTAGACGCATATCCCGTGCTTTTATTTGAAGTATTTCTAGACGTCCATTTTCATCAGGAATACCCATATCAAGCTCACGATCAAAGCGACCAGGTCTTCGAAGAGCCGAGTCAAGAACTCCAGGACGATTCGTAGCTGCCATAACAATAACCTTGGATGTTGGTTTGAGGCCATCCATTAACGTTAAGAGTTGAGACACAACCCGTTTCTCAACTTCCCCTCCAGCCTTTTCTCTCTTGGGAGCGATGGAGTCGATTTCGTCGATAAATAATATAGCACCACCATAGTCATCTGAATTGGCTTCTGCATCTTCAAAGGCTCGGCGTAGATTCGTCTCACTTTCACCAGCTTTTTTGGAAATAACCTCAGGCCCATTAATGACAAAGAAATAAGCTCCAGTCTCAGCCGCTACGGCTCTGGCCATAGCTGTTTTACCACAACCCGACGGCCCCGTAAGAAGTACTCCCCGAGGAGGGTTTATCCCAAGCTTTTGCCAAAGTTCCGGATGACGGAGTGGTAACTCGACTAACTCACGGACTGCAGCTAGATGCTTGGTTGCACCACCAATAGTATCATAGCCTGCATTGTCGAGATCGGACTCTTCTCGTTGAAGAGCCTCACCGTCACTTTCGATTACAGTATCATCAACAACTACACATGAGCTGTCGCCGCTTACCTCGACACTATCAATTTCTACACATTGGAATTCAATACTTCCAAGGCTTCCATTAATGTTGAAGGTATCTCCCCGATGGAGTGTGCGAAATTTCCCCTCAAAGTATGGCTTGATGTATGTCTCAAATAGGTTAGCCTCTTCTACATTGGTTATACCAGCCGAGTCCAACGATTCTTGAAAAGGTAGTATCAAAACATTTTTCCCAAATTTCACATCCAAAGCAGGAGTGACTTTGACGGAGTCTCCTACTCGCACCCCTGCATTCTTCATTGTATCTGAAGACATGCCAATCATCAAAAACGCATCATCGGGCATGGATAACGAGTCTTTAATTTTTTTACCAGCACTACTAGAAGAGGCTGTAGAGCTTGATGATAAGACTTTAGCATCTACATCTGATACCATGGATACAGTAGCAATTGTTAACTTCCCACGTTTCCCTTTTATTGAAATGGTATCACCATCAAATATTCCCAATTGTAACATGGCTGACTCTGTCATGGACACAACGGAATGACCATAATTTTGTTCATCTCCAGAATACTGATAAACCTATAAAAAGAATAATAGAATTATCCTATGGAAATCCCAATCAATCCAGTCAGTTGAAGTATGATGCATACTTACCTTCAAATTGCTCTTGGTTTTCGCTAGAATGACCTCGGACAAATCGGTATTGTCTTTCTTTTTCGACTTACTTCCTGATGGCGAATGTATCATATCTTTAGTCGTGACTTGTTTCTTACTGTTAGATTTCTTTTCAGTGTTTGTATTGGATTGGTCAGAAGATGAATCTGATTTCTTCTTTGTTATTGAAGCTTGTACCTTGTCATCCTTGACATCGATTGTGGGTTTCTTCTTTTTCTTCTTTGATACCTTATTGGAAGTAGTTTCTTCTGCAGCCGCTGTCGAATAAATACAAAAATTGTTAATTTTAGATTTGATGTGACTAGGTTCAGGAAATGTACGCAATGAAAACGACGACTGAAAGCAGAACATACCGGTTGACCCTCCACGGACATTTTCAACCAAATCGAGCGCCAAGGAATTTGACGACCAATTCTTTGGAAACAAGCCAAAAGGATTCAAATCGTATCGATTATTTAATCTATCTAAGGTGTTTCGTCTATAGGCATCTGTAAATAAAATTATATTACTCGATCCAATGAAAAGTATTGTTATGGATGTAGGTGATAAAATCTCCCTTATATATCTCATTTCCAAAGTTACCAAAATGAATTCTTCAGCTTCAGGAGGATGATACTTTGGGGATGAGCCGAAGTGTAGATCTACGTCTCTGTGTGAAGAGCTTTAATTCAGTGTTTGATAGAACACGGCTAATGGACACTACTTGTTGCGATTTGTTGTTTGATGATCATCGGTGCCCACAGAGTTCAATGAGAGACATCAAGACCAAGTCGTACGCACGTACAAGCTGCAAACACGCGCAAGAGACGAGCATGTAGCATGTAGTATCCTAACCCTGCGTACGGTCAGCATACAGACGCGAAAGATTTCAACAAGACGCGAAAGCGCGAGAGTAAAAAAGTCAGGACGCATTGGTATTTTGCTGCTGCCCGCCTTTGCTGCTATTACTGCTGTTAATGAATAATCTTCGATTCGTACCGGTGGTATCCGCACTCTTCTTTCAAAATCATTTCCGACACGATTGAGTGATAATTTGATCGACTCATTCCTTCATAAAATCAAAACTTTGTTCAACCTTTTCACAGCTAGATAGCAAAGTCAGATCTAAAAGATGGAAGAAGACCCGTATTTTCAACCCTTATCCGCGGATGATCAAATGTTTATGATGCCACCCTCTGAGACACAACAATTTTACTCTTATGGTGGAGAAATGGAGGAAGCTCAGTATTTAGGAGACATGGATGCGTCTGTTTCTGCTTTTGGGAATCCAGAAGTAACTTCGAATGAAGCCGTGGCTACTGATGCAATTATCTTAGCCCCGCCCTCGGCTGTTGTAATTACCGGATCCGTAAAGGGAGAGGATGCCTTGAGTCCCATGGCAAAATGGAATAATGAATGGCAAGTTATTCTAAAAGAACGTAAGGATGAAGAGAATAAGAAAATGGCTGTAGATGCAGAAAAGGCACGAATTGAATTGGAAGAGTTTGAAAAGGAACGTGTGACCCGTATCGAAGGAAAACATAAGAAAAATCGTGCTGATGAGCAAGATAATCTTCAATCTATGAAATCCGATCTTGCCAATGACAATTCGTGGCAAAAGGTTGTAAAGATGATTGATCTTACCCATGATGAAAAGGCATCCGATTGTGGACGAATGAGAGATATACTTATTTCACTGAAGAATGATACGACTCGTGCTACGGCTTTGGCATAAAGTGTATACGATCTATCGTCATCGTCCAACTAATCACATGTATTCTTTCATTAGAAGAAGAATCAAAGTAATCAATGGAAGAGAACTCAAAGTTTCGAAAATTTGATCGTAAAAAAATAATTTAGTATAAAAACGTTTGTAGTACTAAAATGATTCGAATGCTTGATGTGCTTGTATGATACACAGACAAGAGGGTATATTAAGCGCGGAAACCTTTTATTCATTGTACTATCTAGATCCTAGACCATGCCTTATTATGATATTCATTTGTCGTATCGTCCAGTATCCCCATCGTGTCAAACATAATGGATAGGGTTGAATATTTCTATTAAGTTGTTATGGGATCAGATCCTCTCACAATATAACCTCCAATAGACTTCAAAAAAATTCTATTTTGATGAAAAGAAAAACGAGATTATAATTATCATTTACTTTTTCGTCATACAACGAACCATGAGGCATCTACGATTCCACGCCAGTTGAGCAGTATCATCGTGTTTCATAACAATTAATGATGGGCTCCACCTACATAGGCAACACCGGCCTTCTCAGCACGACACTTCTTCCAACATTCTGAATTAAAGAGCTCACAATCATCACATTCCCAAGGAAACGCTTTGGTACGGATTCTCATATAATCCGGTTCCGGTTCTTCCAAACGATGAGGATGTGCTAAAAGTTGATCCTTCAAGAAAGATAAGACGCAAATAGGTGTGGCTACGAGGATTGATATTTTAATCCATTTCCACATTTCATTAACCTCTTCGGCATGAGATGTATGAGTACCATCCATAATTTCCTTTTGACGAGCAATCCGTGCTTTGATTTGTTCAATGGCATCACGTTTCATTTCTTCTTCTGTCGCTGCACGTGGGACTGTTTGTGCCGATCGACGTGAGAAGAGATTCGGTCCCATGGCTTTAGTACGGGATACAGTCATCACCCGTAATGAGGAAGAGATTTTTGATGCAATCTAATTTTAATTTTTTTTCAAGGAGATGTGAAGTGTGGTGTTTGGGACAAGGTGTATAGATCATGTCAAAAGAAGAGTACAACATAATATTGAGAGATTCAAATTAGGATTCAAAAGCGGGGAAAACAAAGCGTTCATAGAAAGGAGGCACAATTATTGTATTCGCATCATGTCAACAGAGAGCCATCAAAAGTGAAGACTGTTTTCTTTACTTCACACCATTTTCGTAAAAACAGCATCGAGGTCTCGAAAGGTCTCGATGAATAAATCAAGTATGGCAGCAGGCAGAAGATCAAGGTCACGTCGACTTACCATGAGTTTGATTAAAAAAAACTACAATCAAAGGGAGAAAAGTATAGGGGATGCCGGTAAAATCAATGTAATATTATATACTATGTAAAGTATAAGGAAGTGCGATTCGGCTTGAGGCGGTGTGCTGTGTTCTGTGTACAGTACGTACTGTAGGAGTATCCTATTGTAGCGGCGATCTGCTCTCGTATAGACAACATACGTACACTACAAAACATTGTGCACGAATAACATGCGTTTTCCTATGTAGCGCCCCGCCGCCCGCGCTCTATCACTATCATGACGACATTATAATGATTTTAAAATTCCCTACATACTTTGAAATGAATGGTTCTAAACCTTATCGATGGGATCATCGAAGTATATGCACCGCCATGACGGATATGAAATTGATGCTTATATTTTGCCTACATTCTAGCGTCCTTCGTTACACAAGGAAAGGATATAACTGATATCAGTAATGATAGGTGCCCGTAGGGTCTTCCCAGCAGACATCTTCAGATATGTTGGTATTAAACGGAGGATTGCTCATCATATGAAATCTACATGGTCTCTTTTCAACGCTGATAATCCGCTTCTGGATAAATCAAAGAACCATTCCACCTCACTAAATAGTACTCCCTTACTTTCATGGATTAAACATAAAATCATACAAGCATCAATTACCGGTGATTCAATGAATAGGAATGATACAGAAACGCAATCTACTATTGATTTCGATTCTATACAACCTTCACATATCCTGGAGGCTGCTCAGGCTGTGCAAGCCGACAATCATGATCGTATGAACAAACTCGTGTCATTTATACGAACTATGAACGTTGATGAGCCTACGACTATTTCAAATATAACTTTATTAAAATTCTATGATACGATTGTCAATGAGGGGATTCTGTCTGTACATATCTCAACAACAAATATGAGAAATATTATAGCCTTGTTCGCGATTACACAACAGAATCACTACTCTTTCATGAATTATTATTTGAATGAGGCTAGTCAAGTTTTGACTTCTTGGATAGATTACCCGCATCAATCCTTGGTAATTTATCAAGCCTTGTTTTGGCTCAAGAATCATTTTGAGACTGCTCTTTTACAATTAGATGCCTTAGACTCTAATTTACAATTGCAAGGATCATCACAAAGATTCTTATTGAGGAAGCGCTTAACTATAATTAAAAATTTTCTCCTCACTGGACCGAACCAGAATATGGATAATAATAACAATCATAGATATACCATGGAAAACTTGACTCATATACATGATTTTCGTCAACAATTGAAAAATCTACAGTCGCAGTTTCTCCGACAAACGAGTCAAACAAGACCATTCCCTACATATGAAAGAAACAAAATACTAAATCTCATGTGTAGTATACTTTCTGTGCAGCAATCCATCGCAAAATCTATGGGGTATACATCCATGGCTGACATGAATTTGAGTCAATATTCTCCCATGGTAAAAAGTATCGGTGGAATTTCTACAATCAACAAACTTCATCATGAGATACTAACTATACTCAATCAAAATCATTTAGATTTACATATAGATGCAATGAATACAAAATGCTTTTGTTATCTTGACACCGTGTTACAGGTACTCTTTGAATTGTGCGAGGATCTTTTTCATATAAAGTGTCACATTGTAAAAAATCTATGTTCAGAAATGTGTCATTCATGGGTTGATGACGACACAAATTTGATTCTGATCCATATCTATGACAAACAGTTGATTGACAACAATCAACATCTTCTGGGTTCTATTATTCTTGATCCCATGGAAAGAAGAGGGAAAGTACATGGAGAATTTCTCATCCCAATTATAAATAAGAAATTTCTATCACAGATACATGAGGTTAGCGAAACTCTTCCACTCATTCCGTTTATTTCTTTAAATATCTCTAATCAGTTAAAGGACGGACCATCGATTCGTATGACTATGGATGATACCAAAGCTTTATTTCATGAAGTCGGGCATGCGTTAGAAACTATTTTACGAATGCGGACTGTGGAGGATGTATTCCTATTTCAAACCGAACAAGATGTCTCTGAAATGGTGTCTCAGGTGCGTGCAGAAACGAAAATCAGTCTCATGAATCATACTCATGTGCCTGTTACTCAAATGATTGTATAGTTTATGGAATATTGGCTTTACGATGTTCGAATTCTATCCAAGATTGTCACTATTGTGGGCGGTACCAACGAAAAAGAAAAAATAAAAATTATTGATCGTATACAAGACGAACGAAGGAGTCAAAAATGGATGGTGTTATTTCATCGAATTCTTCTTTCAGAACTGGAACTGCGTCTACATGACTTTGGTGATAATGCGATTGAATCATCTACCCTTGAGAATATTGTCCTATCGACGAAAAGAATCTTTGCACCCGCTACCGTGTTTGATGATGTCGACGATGATATTGAATTTTTGATTCATATATTTGAGAACAATGCAAAAGGCAAGAATACCTTAGAGCATCGATATCTATGGTCAGAAATCATAAGCGCGGATAGTTATAATGCGTTTCATAGTACACACATTTCCCAGCATGAACTTGGAGATTTAGGGTGTTCTTTTCGTCGTCATTTACTAGAACGAAGAAAGGCATTGGATGACAAAGTTTACAATGAATTGTTTGAAATGAATATAGCCTTTCGTTTGTTTCGAGGTCGAGATGCATCATCCAAAGAGTTTATGAACATGATTTCACCGCAAAAAGATAAAAGGAAACCTTTTGGGCAGAAGCGAACAACAGGTAGAGGTTACTCGTCACCCTCTTCGAACGGCAAATCAAGAAATAGAGCATATTTTGAATAACCTCTCATTTTTACAATACCGCATAGGTACTCAAGTCTAACATATAAGATTATTATGGTCTATAATGAAATGAGTCTTATCATAAAGACAGCTCCAATATATGAACAATACCCTTTCCAACAAGTGTTGTACTTGCATTCATTTCGTTCATATTTTTTGAAGTTGGTAAATAAACAGTGTAACTGATATTCGTATCATATGCAACTTCATTCCTTGTATTAGCGGTTGCGCATAATGATTCTGTATTCATCGTTGCTAGAAATCTCAGTTTGAAACCAAACTCTGGTCCTTGCGCAATGTCATAAAACTGATTTAAATGAGTACGTATTGACTGAGCCCCAATAATGCATCGAACATCCATCCGATGTACCGCCTTCGAGGAGGAAAAGTAATTGAACATTTGGTGAATGGAGCATAGCAAGGGTCGGAAAAGATACGGTCGATAGATTACATCCGATCCAACAATAAGAAGTCGATGAATGTCTGGGAACTTTTGCGGTATCGTTTCCAGGAAACGATAAATATGAGGCGATTCCGTATCTTCCTTCCATTCCAGTTCCATGGCTTCACAGTATCCATGATGATTGCTTTGATTTAAATAGCAATTTTCAGTCAAGAGGGGTAAAGCATCCGGAATATCTGTGACGATAACATGAGGTCTAGTATCAACGTTCATATTACCATCGGGAACCAACCAAACATACGCCCCTACTCCTACAACACCAGTGCCTGATCCAAGATCTAGTAAGATGAACGGATCGTCGTCTAAAGTGTTTCTCCATTGACGCACAAATGAATGCTGACTATAAAGTAGATAGGATAAAGTTGCTAATCCCCCATCCCACACTTGCGAGTTTATTCCCCATGAGGAATGAGAACTTGGATATTGATGCAACGTCAAGTTCTCGTTACAGTTCACGCTAGTTTCGGTAGGATCTTTTACTATTACCAGTTGTGGCGATTCCTCCCGATTCCAAAGTACAACAGCATCCTCCTCGTCGTCGCTGGTCATTTTGGTTCAACCTTATTCTACTCGTCCCCAGCAGCAGGGACATGTACAGGTATAATGGTATTAATATGCAGAGACTTCATGAACGCATAAACACGACCACGGAGATGTGCGACTGGCTGCGCTGTTGTTGGTTGTTGGCGGGAACATGGCTTTATCCACAGATACAAGTAAGTCGTGCAAGATACAAGTTGGTCGTGCGTGAATCCCAATGATGTCCTTCAAATTCCATGGCGAAACTTGTAGAAGAGAGAAGATGAAACAAGTAATATAAACCTCCTCATAATTTCTAAGTTCAAAGGTTTCCAATCTTTGTGTTCATCTTTAGAACTTAGAAATTGCACTTCTATGTTTGTCGATTATCATTTTGCTGCATATACATCGAGCATTTGTATAAAATAACTTTTACCCTGTTTCAATTATTTATGCCCAAATTATATTACAGCTTATTGCATAATGGTAACTTCTTTTTTCATAGAAAGCGAACTGTTCATGGCCAAATAGCATTTGCCTTCATTAACAGTAAGCGTAAAAACCATGTTTTCAAGGATTATACGGACAAATTAGGCATTTCATGCAAGTTCTGCATTTGCGACTGCTTTTGTCGCAGGTAGTTACTACTACATTTCCAAGCGTAACGATGATCGTATATAATCATAGTTGGCGGTGGCAGTGCTGGAATAGGTGTCGCAGCCATGTTACGTAATTCAGGTGCCAAGAACGTATCAATTATTGAGCCATCATGTGTACATTATTATCAGCCACTTTGGACATTAGTGGGTGGAGGCCAGATGCAAATCAAAGACAGTTTCAAGGCGATGAAAGATGTCATTCCGTTTGGTACTAAATGGGTGAAACAAAGTGTAATCTCTATCCAACCTGAGATAAATCAAGTTACACTGGACGATGGCTCGACGATACCATACGATTATCTGGTTGTAGCTGGAGGTATACATGAGGATTGGGACGCTACACCAGGTCTTCGTGAGGGACTCGAGAAGGGAGATTCTGGGGTAGTATCAAATTATGATCCTGAAGGCGCCGAGAAGACGTGGTCGACTTTTCAATCTCTTATAAGAGATATACAAACCCAATGTCAGACTGGATACAAAGATAAAGTGACAAAGATTCTCTTCACCCATCCATCGACGACTGTAAAGTGTGCTGGTGCATCACAAAAAATTCTTTGGATGTTAGAAGATAACCTTCGAGACGTCGGTCTACAAACGAGAAAAATGTCAAGTCACTTTTATCACACCCAACGATTCCATGTTTAGCGTTCCATACTATTCGGGTCAATTGGAAAAAATGCGTGTTGAGAAAGGAGTTCAGGGGCTGCTTCGACATACGCTAGTATCGTTGAATATCGACAAAAAGATAGCCACCTTGGAAGAATGTCCCCATGTTACAGGAGGATCCAAAACTACGAGCCGTATCTTGGAACACCCTTATGATATGATTCATGTAGTTCCTTCCATGTCAGCTCCTGAATTTCTCCGAAAGTCTACTCTAGTCACAACAGATGGTTGGGTGGTTGTTGATAAACATACCCTCCAATCTACAAGGCATAGGAATATCTTCGCATTAGATGATTGTACCAATGCACCGAATTCTAAGACTGCAGCTGCCGCCATAGCCCAAGCACCTGTTGTGGTTCATAATATACGAAGAATGATACAAGGAAAATCCTTGGATGGGTACTATGATGGCTATGGCGCATGTCCTTTAATTATATCCCAAAGGAAAGTTCTCCTGGCTGAATTTTCCTATGATATATTTGATAGAAATACAGGACCCTTCCCATTAAAGTATATCGGCACAGAAGGAGATATACATCAACGTTTTTTCTTTTTACTAAAGAAATACATCTTTCCATTTGTATATTGGCATCTATGGACTCATGGCCTTTGGTATGGTCCCACTGGGTTGAAAATCCGCGAGACTAATCAAGGCGATGTACCAACGCCACAATAGAAATCCATGAAATTCATACATGGAAGATAAGCCGTATAAGTATGAATGATACTATTGTCTTATTATCGTAAATGTAATAATATCTAATAGACATCATCACATCAAAGAAGCAAAACAGATCCTCCAGATTCGAAGTGCTTATCTATGTTGGACGATGTTATATGCAATTTCTCCACAGAACTTGCTCACAGTGATTACACTATACTGAAAACTGCTACGAATATTCGATACAACACTTACACACAGAGAATTCAGATGCGATTTAGACTCTTTTTTACGGTTTTATATTTTGATCAACCAGCTTTCTTTAAAGATTGTCCTACTATCGTTTCCTCATTACGACAATCAATGCATTTTTTTAGACGAAACGAACATCATTCACAGGAGGCAGCTAAAAAAATGCATTGATTGTCGTAATGAGGCAACGATAGTAGGACAATCTTTAAAGAAAGCTGGTGTATCAAAATATATAACCGTAAAAAGGAGTCTAAATCGCATCTGAATTCTCTGTGTGTAAGTGTTGTATCGAATATTCGTAGCAGTTTTCAGTATATTGTAATCACTGCGAGCAAGTTCTGTGGAGAAATTGCATATAACATCGTCCAACATAGATAAGCACTTCGAATCTGGAGCATCAGAAAACAAATCATGAAATAAAAAAGCTCACACAGCAGACAGCACGACACGTCTTTCAACACACCGTCTGATTGACGTATGTATGTAAACAAATTCTTCCTTGTAATTTGCGGAACATACAATTGTTATCAACGCATCTCTCTCTACTCTTCAACCTTCATCATGGTACTACGATTAGTAGACAGTCTATCCATATGTACGAATGACCAGCGCTACATTTGTGCCCTTCAAGAGAAAGGAGGAGCATGAAGAAAAATGTCCTCTTCTGTTCCGTTTCCATCGGAATGGCCAAAGCGGAATCAATCGCTGTACGAACCGATACGATCACTGGGAAAGGGTGGATTCGGAAGTGTTTATTTAGCTCGACCAAAGGATACATCCTCGGTCTATCCTTTTATTGCAATCAAAGCTATTCATAGTCCTAATTCAACACGGATTGTAACGAAAACAGAATTCGGATATGCCAAGAGAGAAATAGCTGTACTGATGGAGGTTTCTCATCCTAATATTGTTCAACTGTATAGTGTCATTGTAGAGGGACCTTCAGATAGTCAAGTTGTGGATATCAAAGATGATAGTTTGACAAAAGAAGGAATAAGCTCAACAGAGTTTGTTGTGAAGACATTACAAGGTTTGCAACTGCAAACAATAAACAAGTGTTGTTTAGTTTTATCCTATCATGATGGACCGACGATACAACAATTACTTGATCATGGAGGAGCATTGGGATACCCTCTAGCCAGAGAACTTGCAAAACAATTACTACAAGCTGTGGGATATCTACATAGTCGTGCTGTGATTCATAGAGATTTGAAACCGGACAACTGCATCGTTTCAGGTACAAACTTGAATGATGCTCTTTGTTGGTCCGATTCGATTGATGCTGAAGATGCTGTACGACATAATAAGTGGCATTTAACATTAATTGACTTTGGATTTGCTCGTCCTTTACATCCTGATGATATTCATGTCGATGTAGGTCTACGAAACTTATCCTACTCGTTAGATTTGACGTCCAACAACAACAACGCTAGTATTCAGAAGGACTTACTTCTCATGTCTGTGGATAAACCCTTGGAGGCAATGAGTCACCTAGAACATCATCCAGTAACAAACAACTTGAATTCAAAGGAGAGTAAAAGGACTGCCGATACAAAAGAGTCCATATCTCATCATCGTGTAGAAGATTTGAGTGCATTGGGTAATCGTCACTTCGCAGCACCGGAAATGCTTCAAAACGTAAGAAAGTTTACACGACGTTTAAGTAGTAGCTCTATGGCAAATAGCCAATCCAGACATAACCATTCAAACAGTACTGAATCATCCAAAGCGAAAGATGCACCAATAGCTGATACATCATTATCATCATCGCTGGAAAATACGTCCCTGAGGAAGAGAAGCAGTATCACGAACCTTTTGACTCTTGTTTCATTACGTAGACATGCATCGAAAACACATAATACACCCCTCTCGGAACATGTCTCTACGTATGGCATGGTTGTAGATGCATATTCCGTGGGAGCTACTCTACGTTACATGGTAACGGGATGTCCCCCTCATGTGTCTACAAGTGCATACATCGCTGAACAAAAAAATCCACTCAATGCAATAGGATCTTTATTTCATCGAAAATCAAAATCGGCGAGCGAAACAAATCCGCCACGGAAAAAACAGTATCGATATCAACAAGATCTGCCAGAAGAAGTAAGGTTTTTAGTATTGGGTCTTACGCATTTCGATCCTCAAAAGCGTACAAGTGTTCGAACGGCTCTAAAATCAAAATGGTTTGGAGGGGAAGAATCCAAGAACGAGGGTATAGAACCAGTGACCTTTTTAACTTGTGTTATGGAAGGTTTTGTTTAACGTAGAATACTCGGTTTAGTCTTTACGACACCAGAATGAAGGATAAGACGTTTTTACATGTTTTCGATGCTTGTAGTGCCCGAGTAGTCCGATTGGGCTACAACATATAGGCTTTCAATGAAAGACACAATAGTGTAATGTATAGGAACGTATAGATTTTCAAAACGATGTGACATAATGCAAAACTTTTGGATTTATACTCTCGTATCGTACCACGAAGTCTACTATTCATTTTCGATGACTGCATTATTATGTTCAATAGTAACAGTTGCCAACTTAACGCGAATACTTCATCGCACCCCGAGTCCATGATATGTAAGATTTTTGCATTCATCGCATGCATCAAAATGCAAAGAGTTAGGGCTTTACAGCATCAATTAGCTTTTCATTATCCAGGATCGTTTCGGTTCGTTCCTCCTTATAGAGCATGACTATGGAGAGACAGTAATATGAGCTAGATACAATATTCCGTTTCGGCCTATGCTTGTGGTATCGTTGATGTCCAATTGATATCTGTGTTAAGAATATGTACACAAAAGGCATAATCATACTGTCCGTTTATCTAATTTGTGCAGTAATTGCATCTGAAACCATTTCACAAATCATGCAAATGCTACATTCTTTACAGCAATATCCTTCTTTGCTTCGGTTACGATTCCTTGAAAAGCCAAATCATCTGATACATCCACAAGGTATGCCACTCAAGGCTTCCTTGTTTTCCCCGTTATCAAAACGCGCGAGCAATCAAATTCAACGGATCCTTTCATGGTGATGACGCATCTCTCATTACCATGCAGCGCGCTGCTGGCAATAAATATCTGATGGTCGTCGATCGTGTTCGATAATCGATGTTGTTCGATGACCTGTGTTTTAACTGTGAAGCATATCGTTTCTGTTCAGCGTAGGACACTGCACTAATTCGAATCGAGTCCACTTTATCAATATGACTTTGACAGTTTGCAGTAAGTCTCTCTTTTGATAGAGTCTTCCTTTTGTCGATTACAAATAAACAAAACTCCTTTACTTGACCGTCTATTTAGTTGGTGCAAGCGGAAGTGGAAAGACGACTTTCCTCAATGATGTGTATAAAAGCCATAAATGTGTATACATTCGCCAATATCATAGCCTA
>Ga0169931_10003577_pt1 | contig 24601 bp, 20 predicted proteins | sample Kivu_15m_20L_FD_129675 | JGI IMG/M metagenome (GOLD analysis project Ga0169931, IMG submission 129675) | Freshwater microbial communities from Lake Kivu, Western Province, Rwanda to study Microbial Dark Matter (Phase II) - Kivu_15m_20L... | ecosystem: Environmental > Aquatic > Freshwater > Lake...
CCTGCCGGATGCGACCCACCCTACGTCTCCTGAAACCAACAGCGCTGGGCGCAGGTCTCCCGACCACCGCGCTGGGCGCAGGTCTCCCGACCTCGCCCACAGTGCGGTGACCATCTCGGTCGCTGCCTTTTCTTCGCTGCCGGTGGGTGCGCACCGCGGCATGCGTATTTGTTAATGAAAATCTTCCTGCCGGGTGCGACCCACCCTACGTCTCCTGTTTCCTCTGCGTCCTCTGTGTTTACACATTCCTCTTGCTTTTCTCCGGACGCTGCGGCTTGTAACACTCGCACCGATTCTGCCCCTGCCCTAGTCTCGCTGATCGATAAATTTTCTGTTGAAGATTAATGACCGGGCAAGCTTTGCCGATATCTGGTCAAGAGCCAAAAAAGTTTTCTGGATGGCCCGACCGACAACGGATTGTCAAACAAACGAGTTTCTTTCGTTGGTTTGAGGTGTCGCCATGTTAGGTGCTTGGCCGCATTACCTGTTAATGACCGAAGTCCATCCCGCGGGGGAGGAGGACCTCGTCGGCCGTTGGAAATTTGTCCTGCAGCAAGTTGGGGGATCAGAGCGGATCGAAGCCTCTGATTCCGAACCCGATTCCAGTAGCGAACGATTACACCTGTTGTCAGTCGTGCGTGGATTGGAGGAGCTTGACCAACCCTCCGAAGTAAAACTGATCACACCGAGCCGGTTTGTGGTCAGCGGCATTCGGAGTGGGCTGGAGCAGTGGCGGGAAAACGGTTGGATGTGGGAACGCTTCGGGGAGATGGCTCCCGTAAAGTACGTCGACTTGTGGCAACGGGTCGATCGAGCTTGCCAAATTCATCGGCTTGAGTGTCGCATCTGGCGCTTGAATCGGCAGCTGGACACGCCCTCGGTGAATAGCTCTGTTCGACGCAGCCCGGTTATTCCGCTGCCCAACTGGATGGGCTGGGAATGGACACAGCGGTTTGGCTATCCGGTTGCAATTCCAACTCAAGTTGGGCTGGTACACGGTTAACGGACGCGGAAAGGATTTGGCGACCGCCGTTCAAAGAGCGGCCGGTAGTGCAGCGACTGGCGGATCAAGACGATTCGCCAGCCGGGGAATAGTTTGAGGAAGTTTGGCTGGCTGGGTTAAGCCTGACGGGTCAAAGCGTCGGTGTTGGTTAACATATTGAAGGACTGAAATTTGACGAACGTTTTCAATGAGACAACAGGCGGCACTTGGCGTGGATCGACAGGCAGCCGTTTGGCAAGTGCTGGGCGGGTTGGAATTGCTCCGTTCAGCGGTTCACTTTTCTCGAGTCATGACGGAATGAATTCACCGGCAAAAACTTATTCCGGTCCCCCGATCGCCGAGAGCTTTCTCGGCGAGATGGACCTGCATCTGTTCGGCGAGGCGAGACATTACCGCCTGTACGAACGGCTTGGGGCTCATCCGCGCACCGTCGATGGCCTGAATGGCGTCAACTATGTCGTTTGGGCTCCAAATGCCAGAAGCATCAACGTCATCGGTTCGTTCAATGACTGGACACCCGGCCAAGCGTCGATGCGAAAGCATTCTCCTTCTGGCTTGTGGGAGGTTTTCGTTCCTGGCTCAAAAGTCGGCGACCTCTACAAATTCCGCCTTGAAGATGCGCAGGGCCACATTGTCGACAAATGCGATCCATTCGCCTTCACCGGAGAAGTCGTCCCCCGCTCGGCGTCGATCGTCACCAATTTGAGCGACTATCAATGGGGCGATAAGGAGTGGGTTGCAAAGCGTGCACAAGGCGATTCGGCTCAACGCCCAATCTCCATTTACGAGGTACACCTGGGCAGCTGGCGACAAGACCGCAATCGCAATCACGGCTGGATGAACTACCGCGACTTGGCTCATCAGCTGGTCGACTACTGCCGCGAAATGGGATTCACGCATCTCGAACTACTACCCGTTTCGGAGCACCCCTACACACCGAGTTGGGGTTATCAAACGACTGGTTATTTTGCGGTCACCAGTCGCTACGGAACTCCTCAAGACTTTATGTACTTCGTGGATCATTGCCACCGCAACGGAATTGGCGTGATCCTCGACTGGGTTCCGGCTCACTTCCCGAAAGACGCTCATGGCTTGGCGCGGTTCGATGGCACGCACCTTTACGAGCATGCCGATCCCCGCCAAGGCGAGCATCCGGACTGGAACACTTTGATTTTCAATTATGGTCGCACCGAGGTTCGCAACTTCCTCGTGGCAAACGCCTTGTTTTGGATGGACAAGTACCACATCGATGGGCTGCGGGTCGACGCTGTCGCTTCGATGCTCTATCTCGATTACAGCCGCAAGGCTGGGCAATGGGTTCCGAATAAGTATGGCGGACGCGAGAATCTGGAGGCGATTGACTTCCTCCGCGAATTCAATGAACAGGTGCACGAGCAATTCCCAGGCACCTTAACGATCGCCGAAGAATCGACGGCTTGGGGCGGAGTCTCCCGTCCAACGTATGCCGGGGGACTCGGCTTCAGCATCAAATGGAACATGGGCTGGATGAACGATACGCTTCGCTACATGCGGAATGATCCGGTGCATCGCAAGTATCATCACGACGAGTTGACCTTCAGCCTCGTCTACGCTTTTTCGGAAAACTTCCAACTGCCGCTCTCTCACGATGAGGTTGTGCACGGCAAGGGGGCGTTGATCGACCAAATGCCGGGCGATGTCTGGCAAAAGTTCGCCAACTTGCGACTGCTTTACACTTACATGTGGACGCATCCCGGCAAAAAACTGCTTTTCATGGGCAGCGAATTCGGCCAATGGACCGAATGGAACTGCAACCAAGGATTGCACTGGGAGTTGCTTGAGCGAGAACCGCACCGGGGGATCCAAAAGCTGATTGGGGATCTCAATCGAATTTACCTAGAGAATTCAGCTCTGTACGATTTTGATTTTCATGGCGATGGGTTTGAATGGATCGATTGCTGCAACTCAGGCGAGTCCTTGTTGTCTTATCTGCGAAAAGGCAAGAACGGAGAGGCCTTGGTGATTGCTGCGAACTTTACCCCTGTTGTAAGGCGTAATGTACGATTCGGCGTGCCACTGGCCGGTAAGTATCGCGAGATCTTTTGTAGTGACTCGCTTTACTACGGCGGTTCCAACGTCGGCAATCCTTTGGAATTGGTCGCGGAGGAAATTCCAACCCACGGACGTCCCTACTCGTTGGCACTCACCCTGCCTCCGCTTGGCGCCGTAATTCTTCGCCCGGACGCCAAAATAACCGTCTAAGTCAATTCGCCTTGGGGCGAGTCATTTGCCGGCGGGCTTGTTGGCATACATTGAAAAACTTGAGACTCCAACAATTGCCAGTCGCTGGATTGTCCCTCGGCTGGCAGTTTCGTTGAGTGAGCCCCTTGATTGCCGATTGCCCTGCTCAGGGGAATCCGGCACAATACAGCGCTTCATGTTCGTCCTTGCCAACACCTGCGGAAAACCCTGACTTTCCTATGCTGCGTACGCTTCTCAAATCCAAAATCCATCGTGCTCGCATCACTCGCTCCGACCTCGATTACGAGGGGAGCATTTCCCTCGACGAGACCTTGGTGGAAGCAGCCGATTTTCTCCCATTTGAGAAGGTCGACATCTACAACGTGACCAACGGGGAACGGTGGCAGACGTACGTCATTCCGGTCGAAAAGGGCTCTGGAGAGGTCTGCATCAACGGGGCGGCTGCGAGGCTTTGCCAACCGAATGACATCATCATTGTCTGTAGCTACGTGCAGATTGACCCCAAGGTGGAACACAAACACCGGGTCTCGGTAATCTCGGTCGACAACCAAAATCAGATTACTGGTACTGTCGAGAAAACGATAAACCTGAAGAGCTAACCAGCGCCGAGCCGTAGCTAAAATTGCTCGGGCCAGCCTCCTGCAATACGATTTGGATACGAGGGCGGCACGTGCCGAGGCTCTGCGATGGCCGAGACCAGTTCAAACTGGCAAAGTATTTCGCAACGCACGGACCGGGGACTGACGCGATACAGCGGCCTCCGGTATCCTAGCCCAAGAGGACGAGCCGATATCCTGCGGCTCGCGGAAACGGGGCGATTCTCTCGACTTCGCAACCTGATTGGAACCGAAAATGCTGAGAAAACCTTTTTCGACGCGGATTGATTCCCTCCGCCGCTCGCTCAAGCAACAAGGGCTTGAGTCATTACTGGTCACCAATGTGGTGAACGTCACATACCTCACCGGGTTTGGAGGCGACTCTTCCTACTTGCTGGTGACTCCGAAAAAAGTAATTCTGATCAGCGATTCGCGATTTGAGACTCAGCTCCGCGAAGAGTGCCCGGGCTTGGAGTGCGAAATCCGGGATGCTCAAACAACGACCTTGGCGTTAACTTGCAAGTGCATTCAAAAGTTACGCTGCGGCGAGGTCGGGATCGAGTCGGACACGCTCACCAAATCGGGCTTCGATGAAGTGGCTCGAAGCCTGCCCGCTGTGTTACTCCGCGACACGCATGGACTGGTCGAGCAACTGCGGGCAATCAAGGACCGTGAGGAACAAGAGAAAATCCGGCGGTCGATTCGGGTCAACGAGCGAGCCTTTGAGGTTCTGAGGGCAAAGCTCGAAGGGAGCATGAGCGAGCGGCAGATTGCCTTCGACTTGGAACACCAAATGAGGGCTTTCGGTGCAACGCAGGCGGCTTTCAAACCGATCATCGCCGGCGGTCCGCGTTCCGCGCTGCCGCATGCGATTCCCTCAGACCATCTGGTCAACGAAAGCCCTTTTCTGTTGGTCGACTGGGGCGCTTTGGTCGACGGGTATGCCAGTGACCTGACCCGAGTGCTGATCACGGGCAAGGCGCCCGCCAAGTATCGAAAAATTTACGAAGTTGTGCTTGAGGCCCAGCAGCGAGCGATCGCGGCAATTCGCCCCGGTGTGACGCTGAAAGAAGTGGACCGCGAAGCCCGGGGCTTCATCGAGTCGGCTGGCTACGGCAAGTACTTCGGCCACGGACTTGGCCACGGCTTCGGGTTGCAGGTGCACGAAATCCCGTTCATCTCGCCGATTCGCGAGGGAGTGTTGCAACCTGGCATGATTGTCACGGTCGAACCAGGGATCTACCTGCCCGACTTCGGCGGCGTTCGAATCGAAGACAACGTCCTAGTGACCGCAGAAGGACACGAGGTCTTAAGTCAACTTCCAAAGGCCTTCGAAGAAGTGCAGGTCGATTTGTCCTGAGCCCAACATCTGCCCCCTATCGGAGGAAGAGTCCGTTGAGGGGGGCCAACGAAGAACGGCGAATGCTAACAAGATTACGGCTGGGTATGCGGGAAGTGGCAAGGCACCTTCGGCCTCCTCTCCTATCCGAAATTTCGTTGCGGTCCGCGCACGAGATCGGCTACCAGATTTGAGGCTGTTTCAAGTTTGGAATCACAAACTGCTGGGATCGAATAAAAAATTCCTGGAAGTCCCCCTGCTGCTACGTGGCAACTGATTATCGAACCGCCGCGGTGTCGACGGTCTGAATAATTCACAGCTAGTCCAAGTTAAGTTGATTGCAAGGATTAATTCTCACCCAAGGACCGAAGTAATCCTCGACACTCGCCCACGTACTCGTATTCTTCCGTTCTTCCGACTTTGTATGACCGTCCTTGCACCCCGTCGGTGGACGATACAAAAGTGTTTTGAACCATCGCAACTTTCTCAGCCAAGTCTCGTTGGTAGCGTTTCAGTTTTTGGTCAAACACTGCCAACTTACTCGTGATCCGGGGGTCATTTGTCTGCTGCAGGACAGCCAGCATATCCCTCACAAGTTTGAGTCGTCGAAGATAAGCGACGGTCCACGAATCGACACCGTATTTGGGGCGAAGTATCTCGACAAAAAATGGGTCGGTACCGAGAGCATTGAGGTGGGCTGTAACGTCTTCAAGCATCAGATTAAGAAATGGCTCGAGATCAAATGCCGTCGGCGGAAAAGCGGAGAATGGCTGTTTGACTTCCCCATAAGCTGCGATGCTGGCGCCCAATTCGATTTTGGCCAGCGCCATCATCGAAGCGAGGCCCTGCATTTGGAAATTCTGATTGAATTCCTGCAGAGCCTGACCGCCCGCATTCGGTTTGTTAGGATCGCCAATCGCCATCTTTTGGACTAATTCAGGAGTTACCCCCTGAATCATCATGCCGCTAAAGTAGCTGAGTTCCTTTCGTTCCTTGAGAATCTTGTCGTATACCGCGATTTGCTCGACAGTTGAGCTGGCTACTAATTTCTCGAGCGAGTCGATCGCATTGGAGTACTCAAACGAACCAACCAGCCGATAGGGAATCGATTGGTCGGCCGGTGCAAATGCCGAGATGGCGTAGTAAGTGGTTTGATACTGTTCCTGTACAGTTGCCTCGCGACGGCTCACGGCCGCGCAGAACCACTTGCCTCACCAGAACTGGGACTCTTGGCTGGGAAGTTGCACCGCTGAACTCATCGACCTGGACTTCATCTCAGTATCGCTGGCCGTGGCCCTCATCAGAGGACGATACTCGACCGCCCAATTGTAGTAATGCCGTCGGTCATATCCTGGGTAGCGCTCCGCGACCGGCAGGAAACTGCTAATCGGTTTGTCGGGCTCCTTTGGCATATAGAGGCCGAACATCGCTGCTGAATTGGTCGTTGCAGCTGGGTCCTTCAGCAGACCGCCCGCCATGGTTGCCATTCCATAACGACCGCGCAACCACCAATGCGCACCAACTCGAAGTGCAATGGCCTTGTCGATCACATCTTTGCCTGCCTGCTTTCCCTCGAGGGAAAGCGTTGCCACTTCCTCCGGAACCGCCGGGTCATCGAGCGTTGGCCTACCCGTAGGATTTTGGTTCAGCTCTTTGAAAAAACTAGTCAAGCGATTTCCATCATCGATCAGCGCGTATGCCGCATAGAGCCGAGTCTCGAAATCGTCCGTCTCTTTCAGATCCTTAACGGCCCGCCGCAATTCAACCAGACGCAACTCTGCCTCGTTTAGCCTCATAACCTTGACAACTTCGAGCACCTTTTCCGGATTCTTCAAGCTCGGCTCAAGCTTGGCGGCAATCTCCAACTGGTCGCGTTTTTTCGCAGCGAACAAGTGCTCTCGGACCAACCCGACGCTGTAGCTTGCCAACGAAGTGAGATTGTTCAAGCGATTGCTTAGAACGTGGATTTCCCAAAACAGCTTTTCAGAGTCATTCCACTTCACGGGGAGAACAGGTTTTTCGGCGAGAGCTGGCATTTGCCGAATCGAATCCAGCTCCTCATCAATTCGGCTTGTGATTTGTTCGCACAAACTCAAAGTCAGGGCTAGCGGATACTTCTGCTCAACGCTCACATGTTGACGTTCAACTGCCCTGAGGTGAATCTCAGTAAACCGTTTGAGGATCGATTCTCCAGTTGCGGCCTTGCCCAGACGCTCGACTTCGGCGATGCCCTCTTCCGGCAACTCCGACATCAGGCTTACCAAAAACGGATAGGCAAACTCGTATTGTTTCGCCTGAAATGCCGGAACAACAACTTCGTTCAAGCTTGCCTGATATTTTTTGGGCAAGCGATACTGTTGTCCGTTGTCCGCCTTTTGCGCTGCTTTGGCCGCTTCCTGGGCACTCACAAGTGGCGTCGCAATTGTTGCGGTGGTGCCCAAGACAAGAAACATGCTGAGCATCAACGCTTGTGCCGTGCGTGGCTCATACCGATGCTTTCCGCGCGAGTTCGCGGCTAGAGTTTCCCCTGCAGCTTCTGCCGCATGGACATCCTTCATCCAATCCAAAATCTTCTGCGACATTCGACCTCTCCTGAACCGTTCCCACAAAACGACTAGAAGCACGACTGGCCAATTCAGAAGTTAGCAACCGATGGAGTTCGTGGCGACGTTAGACACGAACGGACTCGCGTGAATGGAGCAACGGAACTAAGGAGAGTTCATTCGCCTGAAGTGAATACTTGCAGCGCAAAGCCGGCAGCTGCGATTCTGTTCACAAACTGGAAAAGCGAACGTCCCTCTCGTTTGAGTTGGCTGAACCAAACGCAAAATCAGTTGCAAAGCTTCCCGAAAACTGATGGCCGATGCGAGAAGGCGATAGAGGCAGAAGAGCAGAAGGGCGCTCGTCATCGGCTGGTCAATCTCTCGAATTCTATCGAGACAACAGCCCGAGTCAACAAAATTCGACCCGCCGGATAATCAATCAAGCCTGAGCATACGGCAACCTGTATTTGGCTCGATAAAACCGAAGCGCAAGCCGCGTGGCTGAAGACTTTACTTTTCGGGGGAAAAGAGAGAAAAACCGAATCCTCAGCAGGAAGGACCATTTCAAACGACTGGCTCCCGAGGTTTACGAAATTGCCCTTTCCACCTATGATACGAGGTTTTACTCCCGCCCCGCCGCGGAAGAGCTATCAGTCCTCATAAACGTGAGCAGCTGGCAATGAAACCGGAGAAGAAAATGGGAAACGATCGCGAAAGCGAATCCACCGTTTTTGATGTAGCCCGAATTCGTCAATTGATCGAATTGATGAACGACCATGACCTGAATGAAATCGACCTGCGGCACGATGAGCGAAGAATTCGCTTGCGACGTGGCGACCTGCAGAATTTTGTCGGGGTTCCGACGATGATGCCCGCCCAAGCTGCCCCGATTGCTGCTCCTGCCGTTGCTCCCGCTGCTTCAGCACCCGCGGTCGCTCCCGACCCCGGGGCCAAGTCCGCCCCCGCAGCGGAAGAAAACGCAGTCTTCATTAAGAGCCCAATGGTCGGGACTTTCTACTCCCGCCCAAAACCAACGGCCGCACCATACGTCAAAGTCGGCGACGTGATTCAAGCTGAAACGGTGGTCTGTCTTGTCGAAGCGATGAAGACGTTTAACGAATTGCCCGCCGGCGTTTCTGGCAAGGTCGTTGCCGTACTCGTCAAAGACGATGAACCGATCGACGTCAATCGACCGCTGTTCAAAGTCGTCCCAGTCTAAAGCTGGGATAGCAGCCGGCTCGCTCCGATCACTCGAGCGATCGAGGCTAAGTTGAACGAGCAGGGCTTTTCCAAGCCTGCGCCCATGCGCGAACCGCCCTCGGATGGAAGTCCCGGCAGACCTGCACATTTTCCGACTCTCTGCGGAACAGCTTGGTCTGTAGCTTGAAGGCAGGCGGCGAAACTTGGAAAGCCAGATTCAACGTGCAAGCCTTAACTGAATTTCAAACCCCCGCGGGTTGGTTTGAGGTAACGGAATTGCTTCCCATCTCACCCTCGCTCCCTATTGTCACCCAGAAATTTCCTCATCGGTGAATCAAACCATGTTTAATCGCATCCTGATTGCAAACCGTGGAGAAATTGCACTCCGCGTAATCCGGGCCTGCAAAGAACTCGGCATCGGCACCGTCGCAATTTTCTCTGAAGCCGACCGCGGCAGTCGTTACCTCGACCTCGCCGACGAAGCTTTCTGCGTCGGCAACCCCCGCAGCGGCGACAGCTACTTGCGGATCCGAGAAATCATCGCCGCAGCCGAAGTCGGCGGCGCGGATGCGATTCATCCGGGCTTCGGGTTTCTCTCTGAAAACGCTCATTTCAATGAGGTCGTCCGCGACTCGAACATCACGTTCATCGGTCCCTCCCCCGAAGCGATGCAAATGCTGGGCGACAAGAATTCGGCTCGAGAGATCGCAAAACAAGCCGAAGTACCTGTCGTCCCGGGCAGCGATGGCTTGATTGAAAGTCCACAAGAAGCAATTACTACTGCGCGTCAAATTGGCTTTCCCGTGCTGATCAAAGCAACGGCGGGTGGCGGCGGAAAAGGAATGCGAGTTGCCACCGACGAGTCGATGCTCGAAAACGCTCTCGAACAAGCGATGAACGAAGCCAAGGCGGCTTTCGGCAACCCCGGTGTTTACCTTGAGAAGTATGTCGAACAACCCCGACACGTCGAAGTTCAAATCATCGCCGATAAGCACGGGAATGTCGTTCACCTCTGGGAACGCGACTGCTCGACTCAACGCCGGCACCAGAAGCTAATCGAGGAGAGCCCGGCCCCTACTCTTCCCGATGAAGTTCGCAAAGCAATCTGCGAATCGGCTGTGCGATTGATCAAAGCCGCCAAGTATTACAACGCCGGCACGGTCGAGTTCATCGTCGACAAGAACTTCAACTTCTACTTCATCGAAGTTAACGCCCGGATTCAAGTCGAGCATCCGGTCACCGAAATGGTCACTGGGATCGACCTCATCAAGCATCAGATTCGAGTTGCCGCCGGAGAAAAACTTCCTTTCAAGCAAAAGGACATTCAGTGCCGCGGCGTCTCCATCGAGTGCCGGATCAATGCCGAAGACGGGACGAAGAACTTTCAACCCTGCCCCGGCAAGATTGAAGAGATGTTTGCCCCGGGCGGATTTGGCGTGCGATTCGATTCTCACGCCCATCCGGGATACTCAGTCCCTCCCTATTACGATTCGATGATTGGTAAGTTGATCGTTCACCAACCTACCCGGGCCGAAGCGATCGCCTGCATGCTCCGGGCACTGGATGAACTGCGAATCAAAGGGATTAAGACCACGGCCGAGTTCCATAAGAAGATCCTCACCCACCCAGATTGGATTGAGAATCGAATCGACACGAAGTGGGTTGAGCGGACGCTGCTGTAAGCTTGAAGCCCCGGATGAGAAAGACTCTCGGCCACCACTGACCTCGTGTCGGTGGAGCCATGACTAGCCAGCTACTCGATTCGGCAAACCACCAAACCGGCCACCACCCGACCTTGTGTCGGTGGAGCCATGACTAGCCAGCTACTCGATTCAGCAAACCACCAAACCGGGCCACCACCCGACCTCGCGTCGGTGGAGCCATGACTAGCCAGCTACAGCCCTTCATTGCGATACCCAATCGCGCAGCCGAACCGGGGGCTGGCGCGAAGACCCGGCTGACGAAGACAGCTGCAGTCTTTGCCGATGATTAAAGCCTCAAGCATTGCGAAGAGAATTCCAGCAGGACATCCGGGGGGCCTCTCCAAAATTCGATCTAAAAACAAGGAATTTTTCGGCGCGACTAGGGAAACTCTCGCGCACTCCAAGGGCTGCAAGGGCAATAATATTTGCCTTGAAAAACCTGTGCGTAGCTCGTCCTCGAAACGGCTCTCAACGAGCGTTGGCGATTTAGCCGAATCCTCCTAGAATCCGCGAAATAAGACTGTTTTCGCGTTATACAGGAATCGCAAAGTGGCCAACGCGCTCTCATCTCCGATCAAGAAAACCATTCCTTTTCAACGCGTCGGCATTCTCTTTGCCGGCGGTCCGGCTCCCGCTGCTAATGCAGTGATTTCGGCTGCCGCGACTTCATTCCTTCGGGCCGGTGTCGAAGTCCTCGGTATTAAGCACGGGTATTCAAGCCTGGCCGAATTTAATCCTGAGAAGCCGCTGCTTGAGGGCGATCACTATATCAAGCTCGTACCGCCGCTGTTGGCTCGAACTCGGAGCTCGCAAGGCATTTTGATCGGTACGGCTCGGACCAATCCGGGGAAATACGTCACCCATCCAGCTGACTTGAAAGATCCCGAAAAGTCCAAGCCATTGCGTCGCGTTTACGACGGGCTGCGCTCACTAGGAATCGAAGCCCTGATGTCGATCGGTGGCGATGATACGCTGAAAACGGCTAACAAGCTAAAGCTTTACCAAGAGCAACTTCCGGCGAGTGAGAAACGAATCCCGGTCGTGCATTTGCCAAAGACCATCGACAACGATTACCACGGAATCGACTTCACCTTCGGCTTTTTTACTGCGGTCGACTTCCTCGCCGGCGAACTGCGAAATCTGATTTACGATGCGGAAGTCACCCGCTCGTATTTTATCGCAGAGACCATGGGGCGGAGTGCTGGGTGGCTGGCCTATGGCGCGGCAATTGCCGGCGAATCGAGTTTGGTAATCAGCGTTGAGGATATTGAAGACGAATATCGCACGCATGAGATGGTTGCACTGCCAGACGGCAGTCAAAAACACCGACCGATTATGGATCTGAATCGAGTCGTCAAACGAATCGTCAAGACGATGCTGGCTCGAGAGAAAGAAGGGAAGGAGTACGGCGTGATCGTACTGGCCGAGGGCTTGGCGGAGTACTTGCCGCTTAGCTACCTCGAGGGCGTTCGCCGCGACGACCATGGTCACATCTCGATCTCGGAAATTGACCTTTGCGATATTTTCAGCAATCTGGTCTCAGCCGAATACTCGCTCCAAACCGGCAAGAAGCGGCGAATCAAAGGGCTGCAGTTGGGCTACGAATCTCGCTGTGCCCGGCCTCATGCTTTCGACGTGATGCTCGGCAGCCAGTTAGGGGTCGGTGCCTACCGAGCTTTGGTCGAGGAGCGACTTAACGGCGTGATGGTATCGGTCTCGGGGCAACTCGACTTGCATTACGAGCCGTTTGAAAAGCTGGTCGATCCTGAAACGTTGGTGACGGTCGTCCGCTACATTCGCTCCTCCAGCGACTTCCACCGCCTAGCTCGCTTCTTGGAGACGCAAGTCAACGACGAGCAAGCGTGAGAGCTGAGTTGATATGCCGGGTGAACCACACCTGTGCTAGTCTTCGTCAACCGGGTCTTCGCGCCAGCCCTCGGTCCGGCAACGCGATTGGGTATCGCAATGCGGGGGCTGTAGCTGGCTAGTCATGGCTCCACCGACGCAAGGTCGGGTGGTGGCCCGGTTTCATGGTTGGACGGATGAGTAGCTGGCTAGTCATGGCTCCACCGACGCAAGTTCGGGTGGTGGCCGGTTGTTGTTTTGTATTCGTTTAGTCCGGCTTTTTCTTTTAGCCCGTAGCCAGCGGCGAGGCGAGGCGCAAGTGGATCGCGCGGTACAAGTCCGCGGTCCTCTTCTCCTCCTCAGCCGGGTCTTCGCGCCAGCCCCCAGTTCGGAAGTTGGAACACGCCTCGCCAACTCAGGCATGTTCGCCTCATCCGCAAGCCTCGCCACTAACTACTGGCGAGACGAAGCAAGCCCGATGCTTGACAATCGCTTTACTTTCGGATCGTCGCGGCGTCGTTATTCTCAGCAACGGCTGTTTCTTCTGCCTCAGCCGAAACACTCGACTTGATCCGTTCTACGTCAGCGACGTTTTCAAAGCTTAGAAAATCCAGCGATCCGCCCGATTCCATATCGAGAATCATTCCGCAAATTCGCCAGCCCGCGGGCTCAGACCGCAGCAACCACGAAATCGTCGACTCCATTTTCTGACCATGCAACTCTTCGGTCACCACGCAATCAACCGTTGCCAACTCACGCTTGTTCGTGGCGAAACGCGGTGCGCCAACTGAAAAACTGGCCTGAGGCCCGCCAGGAGACTCAAGATTCAAGTCAGCCCGCTTTGTCGTCGTCAGTGCTCGCTGAGTTAACAATTTCTCAGCCGCTCCCCGCTCGCCAACCTGCAAACATTTCAGAAACCGCCTACAAACATCCTCCGGGGATGCATCCGGACCAATTTCAGAATTCAGGTCGACCGCAGGGGAAACCTCAGATTCAGCAGGAGCCGCGGGTACCGTCCGAACCGCAGCCGTCTTGTCAGCGGGCTTCTGCTCAGACGATGGAGCAGCCGTTTCGCCGCCACAACCGGAAACGAGCATGCTCAACGCGACAAGCCCTGCACAGACAGCGAATCCATTTCGCATCATCTTAAAGTCCTTTCCCTGGACTAATTTCGTTATGGAATATTCCGATGCCCAAAACAACAGAAACGAAGCTTAAGGCAACCCCTCAGTTCATTGGTGCACGCATCCTGCTGTGCCAAACATTGAACTTGGAAACTATTTTTTTGGTGCTGAAAACGATCGGGCCGTTCAGCACGTTGGGTGGGCATTTTGAGCCCGTACGCTTTTGAGGTCAAGATCGAATCGGCGAATTGATGTAGGGAGAACCACAGCCTTTTGATAACTTCGTTAATCGGCTCCCGGCCTGCTAGCAACACCTCCCCGCAAACCTATGACCATAAGTAGGGAAATGCCTGCCAATCACGTCAGCTCGCGTAAGCTCAGCCGTACCGGCCACTGCGAGACGGGGCGGGGAATCCAAATATTCGGCTGGATCATATTCGCCATTTGCCTCCTCGGATTCTGCCAAGGTTGCAGCCAGTTCGATCTTCCGACGACGCTTCCCGCAAAAAACATTCGGCTGGAACAGCAGCTTTGCGTCTACAGCGATTTCCAACTCGGCTCCGAGCATCGCCTGCTGACCGACGCGACCAAACGGAAGTCGGACTTGGAAGCCGCCCTCGGTGTTGAACTAGGTGATGAACTGATTCACGTTTACCTATTTGACAATGCTGCTAATTTCCATCGCTATGCACAGCAGCATCTCCCCAACTTTGCCGAGCGTCGCGCGGTCTTCCTCAAGAGCGACACGAAATTGATGGTGCTCGCGCATTGGCACGATGGTCTTGGCGAGGACCTGAGGCATGAGTTGGTTCACGGCTACCTTCATGCCGAGTTCACTTGGCTACCGCTCTGGCTGGATGAGGGGCTCGCCGAATACTTCGAGCTTGCTCCTGGAAACTCTACCGTTCACCAACGGCACGTTTCCCATTTGGCCAAAGCGTTCCGCGATGGGCTTTGGCAACCGAACCTCGAACGTCTTGAGGCCTTTACCGATAGCTCCAACTTCGGGGAAACGCAGTATGCTGAAAGTTGGCTCTGGATTCATTTTCTTCTGAACTCAAGCCCCGAGCGTTCCGAGGTCCTGCGATCGTATGTACGCCAACTCAAGACGGTTCCGGAAAAACGCCCTGACCTTCACTCGCTGCTTGATTCCCAGCAGAGCCAACTCGAAATCGCGATCGTCGAGCATCTTCGGGAATTAGCCCAGACCGCTTCCGAGGGACGAGCGACAGGCTCGACCTCAATCGCACCACAATAAACAACTGAACGAGCCCACAACAGCAAGCGGGAGAAGTGTTCCTAGCTATCGACCAATTTATTCTTTGATCCCATAGCGTTTGATTTTGCGATCCAAAGTCGATCGCTCAATGCCGAGCACCGTCGCCGCTCGGCTTTTGTTCCACATGTTAGCGACGAGCGTCGCCTCGATATGCTTGGCTTCCATCGCTTCCAGCGTCATCGGGCGATAGGTTGGCAGGCTCATGCCCGGAGCATCCATCTGCGATTCGCTCGCTGTGGACAGATTGGTGAGCAAAATATCTTCGGCTTCAATCGTGGTGCCCCGACAAAGCACCACGGCTCGTTCGATCACGTTTTTTAATTCCCGGACATTTCCCGGCCAGCGATAACGCAGTAACATCTGCATCGCATCGGGCTCAAACGCCGTGACTTTACGGCCAGTTTGACTGCCGTAGATTTGCAGAAAATAGTTGGCTAACTCCTCGACATCTTCGGGACGTTTACGAAGCGGTGGGACATCGATTCGCACCACATGCAAGCGAAAGAACAAGTCCTTCCGAAACACGCCATCGCGAACCGCCTTTTCGAGGTCGCGATTGGTCGCTGCGATAACCCGAACATCGACGGAGATTGATTTGTTCCCGCCAACTCTTTCAAACGAATGCCCCTCGAGGACACGCAGGAATTTCGCTTGAATCGAAGGGCTCATCTCACCGATCTCGTCGAGCATCAGCGTGCCCTTATTGGCCGCTTCGAACTTCCCAATTTTTCGGTCGGTCGCGCCCGTAAATGCCCCCCGCTCGTGACCAAACAATTCGCTTTCCAGCAGCGTCTCAGTCAAAGCAGCACAATTCAAACAGACAAACGGCCCCGAACGGCGCGGACTTGAGAAATGGATTGCCCGCGCCACGAGTTCCTTGCCGACGCCGCTTTCGCCTCGGATCAGCACCGTCGCGTTACTGGGTGCCGCGCGAGCGATTTGTTGGTGAACGTCCAGCATGGCTTTACTGCCGCCGACAATCTCACTTTGCACACCCAGTTGATGCCGCAACTGGTCAATCTCAGACCGCGTCTTGGAAAGGTCTTCAACCAGTTTTTGCTCGCGCAGCCGAGTGCGCAGAGCCAGCCCAATCGTCTCGGCAACGGCTAAGGTAAATTCAAGGTCATCCGGCTCCAACATTCGATCGAGGGCGGTCGAATAAAGGTGAACCAGCCCAACGGTCCGGTTATTCAAGCGAATCGGAGCGCAGATCACGCTCGTGGCATGAATCTCGCCCTTGCTGTCTCGCAACGAAAGCGTGCTGTCGTCGAGAATATCGCGAGCCAGAACGGCCTCGCCCTCTTTCAAAACGGTTTCCGAAAGAAACTGAGAGACTCGCTGGTAGGTGGGCCGCTTTTCGGAATGCCAAGCAATCACCTCAAGCTCTTCCGGATTGGTGACTCGCGGATCATTTCGCGGAACCATCAACACGCCACCTGAATCGACACCCGTACCATCGATCAAGGCATCGAGTGCCATCCGACAAATCCCACGCAGCGTTGTCTCGTTTGCCAACTCAAAAGCAAGGCGACAAAGCCGAGTCGCCGCGCGACCGACTTTGGGAATCGAAGCCTCGATCGATTCCTCTCCGCTTTGAAGAAATTTCGTTTTCTGCCGCCGATGTGTGATCGTCGTCGGCTCAGTCGCGAGCGACGTGATGGTCGGCTGCTCGTCGTCCAGCTCAAGCCCGGGGCTCGTCTCGGGACTTCGCGGCACGAGTTTCTTGTCGTATGCCGACGAGAGATCGTTGACGAATACGAGTTGCGTCTTGGCAATCCAAATAACATCACCCGGCTTAAGGGCTCGATCGCCAACTAACCGGTCCTCTCCAACAGCCGTCCCATTGCGGCTGCTGAGATCCCGAATTGTCCAATGGTTATCAGCAAGAAAAATCTCGGCGTGCTGGCGACTGGCTTGCTCCTCGCGAATGACGATCTGATTAGTCGGCGCACGACCAATCGTAACGGTTCTACCGGGGATTAGCCGGAAAACATCGGACCATTTGGCGCCGTCCCGAATAACGAGATAGGCGAATGCCCCGACATTTCCACGTTTTTTCTCGTTTTCCATCGTATAATGTGAGGGTACGGAGAAACTGCTCGCTGCCGTCCAAGCCGTCGGCGACCGTTTTTCTTGCTTTTTCGGGGGTTTCCAACTAACCTGAAAATCGTCTCAGAGTAGACAGTATTCTAACGACGACACCCCGGCAAATGCCAGCATCAGCTCGTGAAACCGAACGAGCTCCGCGCATTACCGGGAAGAGATAATCCAATCCGGGGCAAGGCTTTTACCTGAGGAGTTTCCCAATGATGGCTCATCCGAGCTGGTTGCTTAAGAAATTAATCGCGCTCGCTCTCGTGGCTGGCGTGGTTTCACTAACCGGGCCCGAGACCTTTGCCCAAGTCGGCGGCAATAACGGCGGCTTCCTCTTCAATCGCGCCGTTGGCGGTGTTCAAGTTGACGCTCAAGGCGTGTTGACCGGTGAAATGCAACGCCTGCCACAAGACCTGCAACAAAAACTTTCCGCTGGACTGAACGCGGTTGACCGCGACATCAACGCTCCAGGCATGCGAATTGTTTCGCTCAAGGGACTGAATGCAGCGATGCAAACCGCTCTTGAGAACAACGAACCCGTTCCAGCAGACGTCCAGTTTCTGGCCGGTTTGCAGCGAATCGAATTCGTTATCTGCCGACCAGAGGAAAATGACGTTCTCTTGGCTGGTCCTGCCGAAGGCTGGAAGGTTAACGAAGTTGGCAATGTCGTCGGCGTCAAGTCGGGCACACCAGTCCTGAAACTCGAAGACCTGATCGTCGCCCTGAAGTCCGTCAATTCCGCTCGTGAAGGCCAAGGGATCTCGGTATCTATCGACCCCACCGAACAAGGAGTCCAACGCTACAACCAATTCGTTTCGACACTCAAAGGTTTGAACGAAAACATCATCAAGCAAGCCGAGTCCGTTATGGGCCAGCACACGATCAGCTTGACTGGCGTCCCCTCCGACAGCCGTTACGCTCAGATTTTGGTCGCTGCCGATTACAAGATGAAGCGACTCTCGATGGGACTGGAGCAAGCTCCAATCAGCAAGTTCCCGAGCATTCTCGAGATGGCTCAACAAAAAGACGCGACCAACATCGGCCAAATGGCTCCCCGATTCTGGATGGAATGCAGCTACGAACCGATGGCCAAGAGCGAAGACGGAAACATCTGGCAACTTCGTGGCCAAGGCGTCAAGACTTTGACCGAAGAGCAAGTCGTCACCCGCAACGGCACCTTCGAAAAGGCGAATAAGGTCAATAAATTCGCCGAGCAGTGGGCCAACAACATGACTGAACGCTTCGAAGAACTAAGCGCGGCTGAACCAGTCTTCCGCGAGTTGCGAAATGTGATGGACATGAGCGTTGTCGCCGCTCTGATTGCCAAGGAAGGACTGCTGCAGAAGGCTGGACTCTCCCTGTCAAATCTGGACGGCAGCAACGAGCAAGTCTCGCTCCCCTCTTGGCAGGCACCAAAGACCGTACCGACATCTTGCAGCTTCATCCGTACCAGCAAGAACTGGATTGTCACCGCCAGCGGTGGCGTTCAAGTTGATTCCTGGGCGGTTGCCAGCCGCTCCGAAGTCGTCGCCAATATCGCAACGCCCTCGCTCAACCCAACTGCAGACCGCTGGTGGTGGAACGCCAACTAAGTCGCGGTCTCGGAATTAGATGAACCTCAACCGCTCAGCCTTCGCTGGGCGGTTTTTTTTGCGCACGCCCGGTCAAGAGGTCAACTCGCTTGCATCTCAAACCAAGGGCGAAGCTAACACAAACTTCTAGCAAATCGGCCCTAATCGGTTGTTTGCTTCGCGCTTTGGGCTGCCCTGGAAAATCCGCTCCGTCTCAACGGCTAGGCGGCAGCCGCCCCGGGGCAGCAAATTTCAGAGTCGCCCCTTCCTGCTTTCGCGGGCGAGTCAATCATCGAGAATCTTTTCGAGATGAAGAATCTGGCCTCGGACACTTTCGAGGTCAGGATTAATTTGCAGAGCCAACCGAAACGCTTCCAAGGCTTCGGACACGGCATCTTGCTGCAAATGGCAGTTTGCCAAGCCAATCGCCGCCAGGAAATGGTAGCGATTCAGATAGAGCGTCTCTTGGGATGCAGAAATAGCTGCTTCGTATTCCGACAAGGCGTAATAAGCCGAAGCACGCTGATGCCAGACTTCGGCCAAGTCGTCGTTCTCTAAAAGAGCTTGGCCGGCCTGTTCTAAAACAGCTTCGTGTTGTCCGCGAACATTCATTCGAGCCAGCCGCCGAGCCAGATACTGTTCATGCAGCAATCCTTGGCGGTACCAGAGTTGGCGGAGCCCGTGGTCAGCTAACATCCGGACCGCTCGGTCCTTATCTTGCAAAGCTCGGCCCAAAGGCTCCAAGTCTGAATAGTCACCAAGAAAGCCGATGGCCAAAGCGGCAGCACGGCGGATCGTTCGATTCCCCTTACCCAATAAGGTCTGCAGGGTGTCGATACAATAATGGCGACTGACACGATCGACAAAATCAGCAGAACGTTCCGTTCGGAGAAAGTCCTGATAAAATCTGTCCAGCATCGTCGTTTGCAATGACTGGCTGGACATGAGGAAACTCCCAAAAAGCCGGTCCCAATGATTTGGCGGCTTCGATAACAGAAAAGAGAAGCGACTGATGATGATATTTGCAAAGCCCCCAACAAATCGGGTGTCTGCTTTAGTCTGAATCTAATTCCCCAGGCATCAAAACTCAATGTACAGAAATGCGATTTGGACCCAGTCAAATGAAACTTGCCCCGTCAAATGGGTAAGCTCCGTAAATGGTATCAATTGCAACGATAAGAGAAGCCGCCGATGACAGCATTTCGGGTGTATCTGATAGCCATCTTTTTGTGGCCGCTCGCTTCTGTCGGCCAAGAAAGCCCGCAATGGCTCACCGGCAAAAAGCTGGAACAAGCCGCTCGCCGCTCGCCAATTTTTGTCAACTGGCAGCAAGTTCCACTCCATTCGCAGCTGCATGCGCTTTCGCGCAATTTGCACATTCCTCTTTTGCTCGACCGCCGTGTTGACCCCAGCCAATTGGTTGACCGACAAGATCGCGACTTGACCTTCGAACAGTTTCTTTGGTCACTCGGTGAAAAAGAAAATCTCGGAGTCTGTCAGGTAGGCGATCTCTATTATCTTGGCCCCGCAGAAACAGCCCTCGCCTTGCCAGCCGAAGTTATCGCACTGAGTGAACAGCTGGAGGATTCCAGCTCGCTGACCAAATTCAAGCCAAGCCTGATGGAGAAAATAAAGTGCAACACGTCTCACCCCTTCGAGCCTTCCAACTGGCTCGCTCAAGACGCAGCTCACGCTGAACTCCCCTTGCTCAACATCGAGGAACTCCCCATGGACTTGTGGGCGCCAATCGACTGGCCTGCGATGCCACGGTATCAAGCCTATGCACTTCTCGCCGCTGGATTCGGCTTGAGCCTGAAAGTCGAGGAAGCCGGCCTTCGTTTGGTAAAGCTACAGTTACCGCCTGAACTGTTTCGAGAGTACACACTCAGCAAGCCCAAAGACATCTCGCTCGATGAATTGCAAAAACGACATCCGAAATTGAAACTCGAACTTCAAAAAGAAAAACTCACTGCCAGCGGTCCATCGACAGCGTTCGCTTCACTCGAGCGGCTACTGGGTACCCAATCACGATCGAGCCCAACAGATAACGGCGACCGCCGGTTTACGCTGAATAAAACCAAAGCCCCACGTGGAAGCATCCTCGCCACCATTGCACAGCAGCTAGGACTCAAATTGAAGTTCTCGGACAATGCCCGAGCGGCGCTCAACGAACGAGTCGAGCTGGACGTCCAACAAGTCACCCTCGAGGAGCTATTGGACAAAGTACTCGCTGGCACTGACCTCAACTTTGAGATCAAAGACGGGGAATTTCGAATCGCAAAGAAAGAGTAATCTGGCGGCAAGCGTATGCCCGCTCAGGAAATTACGCGACTTCGTCCCGCGCGTCTTCCCTTACGATTATCGCCCCACCGCAAACTTTCTCATCAAGCTGCCGCTTCACTCTTGCCTGATTCGCCCCATGTTCGACCGCTATTCCGCAGAACTCTTGCTGACTCGCTGTCGTGGCGATGAGGTCTGGCCTCTCGATCACGCTCGAGAAATGGGTGTACCGGAATCGTGGCTCAACGAGCTCTTGGATTGCTACGAGTCGGGGTTCGACAGCAACCAAAATACCCTTTACACCGATTCAGGATTGGTAAACCAGTATCACGGCATTGCCGACTTGGACGTCGCTTATCGCGCCGCCGAATATCTAGGCATCGACACGGAACAAATTCGTCGGCTACCCCTCTCGCGCCGCGGACAAGTCGATCGACTGAAAGCAGAACTCGACGAGCTTTAGTACGAAAAGACAGCGTCCGGAGCAGCCGGGACCTACCTGTCCCTTCCTCGCAGCCACTCAGGCTAGTAGCTGCTGCTGTCTTTACCCGCACCTTTGATGATCGCTGCTGAGGCACTTGTCCCGAGCCGGGTCGCGCCGAGCTTTTGATACTCCACTGCTTGCTCGTGACTGCGAACCCCGCCGGAAGCTTTGACCCCGACTTTCGCTGAGCAACTCGCTCGCATCAGCGCGATGTCGTGGGGCGTCGCCCCGACGTAGTTGTAATCTCCGCTGGGTTGCTTGACGAATCCAAACCCAGTGGACGTCTTCACAAAATCGGCTCCCGCAGCCTCACAGACTTCGCACAAACGCCGCTTGTCTTCGTCTTTCGTTACATAATCGGTTTCGAAAATCACCTTCAGCAACGCGCCCCGTCGATGAGCTGCCAAGGCGACCGCCTCAATATCTCGACGAACGAAATCCCAATCTCCTTGCAGCACCTTGCCGACGTTGACCACCATATCCAACTCGACGGCGCCCGCGACCATCGCCCATTCCGCTTCGGCCACTTTGACCTCGGTCGGATGGCTGCCGTGAGGAAAGCCAATCACGGTCCCGACAACGGTCTGAGTCCCCTTCAGCGTCTCAGCCGCAAGCGGAACCGCATAAGGTTTCACGCAGACGCTTTTCACACCGAGCCTCGCTGCCAGCTCGCAACCCTCTCGCGTTTCCTGGTCCGTCATCGTCGGATGTAGCAAAGCGTGGTCGATCAATCGGGCAATTGGCTCTGTCGCACTCATGAATGAACTCAGTCTCTATGGTTGGGCCGCAGAATGGCCGGTAAGCGTCGCCGGAACTTGTTGATTGGAGAAGCCTGAAAATCAATTTGGTCGCTCAAAAGCTTCCGTCGGGTTCAAATGTATCGCATCAGGATTCTCTTGCCGAGCCGCATCCGCAGCCGGTTCCGTAACGGCTCTTTTGCCTGTCGCCGCCGAGACCTGAGCCAACGCGGCCGATGGCTCGCCGGTTCCTCGAGTTCCCTCATCCCCAGGGCCGAAAGCCTTAGCCAGCCGTCGCCCGGTTTGACGCAGCATCCGGGCCGCCATCAACCACATCAGGATCGCAACCGCCAGGGCGATCGAAGCGGCTATCAATCCGAGATTCAGCAGTTTCCGCCCCAGCTCATGCGAGGGCTCGAGAATCGTTTCGTAATCCTCAAAGACAACAACAACCAACCCAGACTTTCGTCTCGCGTTCTGCTGGTGCAATTCCAAGTCCGAAAATTCTACATCCGAGAGACCTGTGATATACCGGCCCGCATAGTCTGTTCCCAAATCGATTTGACCAACCGGGTCACCAGTTGGTCGCTCAATCAAAGCCATTGGGTCAACGCGACAGGATGCCAATGACTCAGGAAGTTTCTCCCCTCGCTTGTGAAAGACGTCGAAAAGCGGATGCTCCAGCACCAACCCTTGATTCTTTCCGGGGCGCTGGTCGTACATAATCGCGTATTGGCCTGGGGTAGCCGTGAAATCAACAAAGTCACCCATCTCTACGGTCAGCCCAACCACACCGAGACACTCAACTTTTCCATCGACCTCGATTAGAACCGGAGCTGAGAAAGCAATCTTCCACGTGTTGCTCGCTTCGCTCAGAAACACCGCTGAGAGATGAGTCAGCATCACATGCTGTCGATTGCGAGGGTCTGGGGAAACCGGGTAACGAACACGTCCGTTTTCCTGTTTCTCCAGCAAGTCATCGTTCAACCCCGTGAAGTAACTCCGGTAACTGTAATTCCGCCCAACGGTCTTCAGTTGGTCCGAGGGAGTTGCTCCGGCAAAGGCTGCCGCTAACTGATTTCCGTACGGGTCATAAACCCACCAGCTGGCAACCTGCTGCAAGTTTTTACTCGCTCTCAGTTTGGTCAGCTTATTGTCCAGCGGCACGCGAGCGGGATGCTGCAGGAATCGCTGGCGGATCGGCCCCAACTCCGGGTCACTGTTTCGATTCGGATCGGAAAGCTGCAATCGCAACTCCTCGAACTCGCGGTCATTCACGGCTGCTTTCAGGTCCATCTGAAAAGCGACATCGCCTGCCAAATCAGTCACCGCCCGAAAATATTCATCCATCTGCTCAGCAGCACTTCGAGCCGCAAGCTGGGCCGCAAAGTGATTACTCTGTGCGGCTTTCAGCGTGATCGCCGAGTCGCTATCGACCACTGCACGACGGTAGGCGGACCAACCAGCCAGCCCGACAATTCCAAGCAGCAACAGCGGGCCGAGCAGACCGAGCAACAGCAGAGGCCGCCGCGAAATCCATTCCTGCCGCTGCTTCAACGCAAACAGAACGCTTTGAATGTTCGGAAATCGCTTTCGCGGATCCGCGGCAACGCAGCGGTCAATAATGTCAGCTAATTGCCGGTCGACACCGGGAACCTTGCGATGCCCCTGTGGCGGCTTCGAGCGAATGATTCCGTTCCGATACGTATCCAAGCGGTGCTGCAGGTCGTTGGTCGATTCCATCAACCCGCTCAGCGTCTCTTCATGGTACGGCGGCCGACCAGTCAACATCACGTACAGTAATGCCCCCAGTGCGTAGACGTCCCACCGCGCATCAGGAACCGCCTTCAAATCAGCTTGCTCGGGTGCCATGTAATACAAAGTACCCAGCGACGGCACCGCTTCATCGGACAATCGCGCCTGACCAAAGTCAGCCAACCGCGGTTTGTGATCGTCATCCAGCAGCACGTTTCCCGGCTTGAGGTCGCAGTGCAAAATCCCTTTGCCATGCAGGTTCAACAAACCCGTCGCGACGTCTTGGAAAATCTCAACCGCCTCGGACACAGGCAGCGACTTCTCTCGCCGCAGTCGGTCTTCCAGCGATCCGCGGTCGATGTAGTCCATCACATAAAAAGGCGGATCCGACTCCCAGCCGACATCGAGCAACTGAACAACGTGCCGGTCCGCCGCCAGCGTCGCCAGTTTTTGAACCTCGCGCGCTAAAGCATTGACGTCACCAACCGAGCGGCGATTGTAAAACTTGATCGCAACCTTGCGACCGGTTGTCTGGTCGAGCGCCAACCAGACTTGCCCAAAAGCCCCCGAGCCCAAATGCTGGATTAACTGGTAGCCCGGCAACTCCGCAGGAGATACTGGCGGCTCCAAACTTTTCAGCTTGGCATCCTGCAGCTGCTCTCTCGATTGATGTTCCGTCTGTTCAATGGTCATCGCCGTCGCCGCCTCAAGCGGGTCAATCTCCTAATCCCACCGACCTCGAATTCGTCGATGAACCTCATTCCCTTTTCACCCGACAAATCGGGCGCTATCTACCCGCGCCCCAAC
>Ga0169931_10003578_pt1 | contig 24601 bp, 22 predicted proteins | sample Kivu_15m_20L_FD_129675 | JGI IMG/M metagenome (GOLD analysis project Ga0169931, IMG submission 129675) | Freshwater microbial communities from Lake Kivu, Western Province, Rwanda to study Microbial Dark Matter (Phase II) - Kivu_15m_20L... | ecosystem: Environmental > Aquatic > Freshwater > Lake...
GTGAATATAATGATCATGATCCTCTCGCCAATGCGCAAGTATCATCTCAATGATCAAAGTTCTACATACATACCTACGATCTAAAACTGATAACCTGCGATCTCTTGTACTCGTCTCACTTACAAGACTCCTTGTACATCTATAAAAACATGACAATCTCCAATTAGACTTTGTATGACCGTACATAGACGAACGTTTACAGTCGACTTTGTATGTATGACCGCGTACAGTAGGTTCGTTCTATGTATGCACAATACCATCAAACCTAAGAAGGGTTAACCAGCACGAGAACTGCTGCTGATGGCGGATGGCCTAATTTGTAATTTGATGCCACACCTACTGTACTGTATGCTAATTAGTATTTATTTATGCTTATGTTAATTGTTCTGTAAGGGAAACTAATTCAATACCTAGGATATAATAATTATGATGAATCCACCGTATGTCGTAGCAACAGCCCCTATCCCTTCGCCCATGCTCAGCCCTGTTCAAGTAGATGGATCAAACATGGTCACACTATCGGATGCTAAAATTTCGATGCTTCTTGATCAAGGATTTACAAAAGGTCTTGTGGAGACTCTTGTACGGTCCGTGAAAGACTTTCCACTAAGAATTTGGGTTGTAGATAACTCAGGAAGTATGCAAGCCTCCGATGGTCGACGGATTGTACCAACCAAATCTAGAAATGATGTAAGATTTGTTGAGTGTACACGTTGGGAGGAAATTAAGGATTGTGTCAAGTATCATATGGAGCTTACCGCATTACTTTCTGCTCCTGCGAGTTTTAGATTATTAAATCATCCAGGATATAGTGTAGGATCATCTCAAATTGATGTTGCTCAAATGGGTGAAAGTAATATACGAAATGAGGTTTCGATAGGAATGAATATCATGGATAAAACGCAACCCAAGGGTGTTACTCCCTTAATACCCCATATTCAAGAAATTTCCAAGGTTATAAATTATTTGGCGCCTCAACTTGTTTCGGAAGGTAAACGTGTAGCTGTGATTATTGCAACTGATGGACTTCCTACTGATAGTCAAGGAACACATTCCCCAAGCATTGTTCGTGATTTCGTTGATTCGCTCAAAGTCTTAGAAGGGCTACCCGTATGGCTTGTAATACGATTATGTACCAATGAATCAGGAGTTGTGGTATGCTATTTTCGTTTTCATAACTGCTTACTTATTTGGTTCAAAATTGTCATGAAATTTATTTTTATTTTGGGTTTTAGGAGTTCTACAACAACTTAGATGATCAACTTGAGTTATCGATTGACGTGTTAGATGATTACTCCAGTGAAGCCTCTGAGATTTATAAACATAATAAGTGGTTGAATTATGGATTGCCATTACACCGGATGAGGGAAATGGGATGTAATGATCGTCTCTTTGATTTACTAGATGAAAGACCATTAACTGTTGGAGAAATACGTGACTTTTGTGTCATTCTTTTTGGGCAAACTAACATGGATGGAATACCTGATCCTGCTGTGGAATGGAGCTCATTTCTTTCGCTATTAAGTAGAATACAAAACCGAGAGAAGCATCAATGGGTAAGTTTCTGTAGGATATGCATTAGTTCCAGGATTTTTAATATTTCATTCTCATGTATCTATCCAACTCATGAGTACAGAACCCAATCAGGAATAAATCTACTCCTTGGATCGATCTTAATGTTTTAGAAAAGAACTATGGTGGTAGAAGTAGTCGTTGTTCAATACTTTAGAGTAGTTAAAAAGCAATGTCAGTTATACAATTGACGCTTTGGCGAACACCTTCGAGGTATCATGTGTCATCATAATTAAAGATATGCATTTTTACAATTGTTTCTCTTTATTTATTTCACTGTAAGTTTAGCAGAGTAAAATAGTAATGTTACGATTTCTCTCTATTCTTCGGTGAGAGAGAAATCTTTGACGCAATGGATCTATATTTAATTATTTCCATAGCATATTGAGCTTCTAACTCAGCAGTCCATTGAAAATTTGGATCGGGTATTTCACCTTCGGCACAAAATCGTCCACGACGGTAACACCATCGTCGATCATCGTAAAAGGTTCTGCCTCCACTAGGATCAGTGGGTACAACGAACCTCTGCCCGGTTTTGCTGTTAGTCAAAAGGAATGTTCGAACAGGGCCCGCAGATTGATCGTAATATATATTTGTATCATCAACAGTATCATTTAAACAAGAAGGTAATAGACAAAGACCGTGACCCAAAGTAGATGTCGACTTCGTTCCGCTTATATTCGTAGTAGAAAACGACTTTAGGCTCTGGATTCGAATCTTTGCATCTGCTGCGAGCGATCGGGTCTCAATCTTGATTGACGGATTCGAGCATCGTTCAAAAGAATCGAAGGCGATGATCAAGCTTTGAGTCATAGATGAACCAAAAGGCAATGTACTACTACCAGGAGTCGGGACCAAGTATGCAGTAAGAGAATGTAAGGCTCGTATGGCAAAAGTAGCACTAAGAGCGTCATCCCTTCCACCTCCGACAATAGCACCAGGAGTACCTCCATCGACGCAAAAGTCAGATACGACCTGTAGAAGGTTTTCGAAGACAGGACGTATCGCAATTCTTTCCTTCATAAATTCTGGACCACAGGCTAACGATGCGATACAGCCAACAGACGATCGCAATGTAAAAACCCCATATTTGTAACCGTTTCCGCCCCGCCCCGATAGAGTGTTGCTAAGAAGACTGATAATCTTTGGGATAACATTTTCGGTCTTTCGTAAAAGGTCATAAGTGGCGTAGTCTTCATCGTATCTGCAAACGAATGTTATGGCCATAGCGGCCTTTAAACTCTGATAATGATCAAGACTTAGTAACGGAGCAAGCAATTCAACCACTCCGGCTTCCCGAAGAGCCGAAACAGCTTCATCGCTTTGTGCTATATTCATGAAAAAACCAACACACCAGGACGCAGTTTGACCTTTCCACTGTGTGGGATCAGGTCCAGCTTCATGCAAAATATCCATGAGAGGATGGATCGCTCCAGATTCGAGAAGTGGTACAGCATTTTCCAGGGATTCAGCCAGTAGTGTCAACGCTGCGACGCATTTAAATCGAGCCTCTGTAGATTGATCCTCATCTGCTATTCGTACTAGAGTAGGAAGAATATCACCTCTCCGAACGACCTCGAGTTACAAAGAAACGATATTGATTAATGGGTGAAGATGTTAAGACGTAAATCAAAGGACTACGAATATGATGCAACTTACAGGTACTTGATTTTTCATTTCAGCAGCGAAGCTCCATAAAATTGAACAGGCTTTTGTCCTTGCCTCACCATCATCAGTATCGATGACATGTAGAATGGATTTAACGAATCCAGGATATTCGAACATAGGGACCTTATTGTCGTATCCAATCGCTAGGTTAGACAGAGCCGAGCATGCTTTAATTCTAGCCTCAGCATTTTGATTATTTTTAATATCATCATTTGATGTCTTAGGGGATGTACGGACGACGACGGCCATCAGCGCCTCCATTACTCCGGGCGTTCGAAATACTTCATGCTTATTCGCCTTGGCAATGCTTAAATTCATTAAGGCCAAGCAAGCATTTGTGGTGCATACAGTTGCTCCTGAGACCTCAGAGCATGATTTTATGGCAGCGTATCCAAGAGCCTCAACAAGACCTCGCATTCCCAATAGTGCGGAGTCATTGGCATCGGCATTTGATAGATTCTTTATGCATGTAACAGCCTTTAATCTAGCTTCTTCGTTGATTTGTGAAGACGTTGTCGATGTACTTGATGCTATGGGAGAGGAAGTGGGAGGGATAAATTCGCCCGCTTCAGAAACCATGACATCTCGCATAGCTCCTAGAACATCAGGAAGAGATGCTATCTCAACCTTATTCGATTTGCCGCAGCTAAGATTCATCAAGGCAATACATGCGTGGAGACGAGCCTTACCACTTACTAGGCCCATACGACTATTCGTAGTTATACGAAAACCATTGACACCAACTGTCGGAAAAGATAAATAAGCCGTCGTGAGTGTTTGGCTTGACAAGGAGGATTGAACTCCACTGATCCGCGATCTTTCCACAAGAGGCCCTCCACAAGAAACAATAGCCAGGGCTTGAAGCAAATCAGGGCATCTCATCAGATATGAGTCACTCTCTTCAGTGGCTGTCAAGCTACGAATAGTTTCGACGGCATACTCTCTTGCAGGCCAGTCTATTCCCATGTCATCGCATGAAGGCGGTTCAACCATAACAGATCGACAGAATTCAAGGATACGGTGATTGGACGCAACAGCAACACGTCGTTGAGGCATTTTCGCATAATCTGCTAGCATCCTAGTGCCAAGAGTTTTTAGGCGGGGAGTATTCAAAGATTGAAGCACAGGGACCACAAGCCCGCGTTCTGCAAACGATTTCAGATCGCTTACAGTTGTCACATAAGGATCAAAAAATAGATTCGATTTATTGTCATGTGTGTCGATGCGACGATATTGTTGAGTCGATGAGACTTTTTCAATACACCGTGAATCACTAACAGATGCAGGGGATGAAAACAGTGGATTATCAGTAGGTGGGCTATCAATATCGAAAGCGCCATTCCAGTGAAGTGATCTTTGACTGCTGGTTGATACACTTGATGCGCTACCTGCACTTACACGACGACTTAGAGTTAGCGGGGTTACCATAGAATTGGTTTCATAGTTCCTGCTATTTGCATTACAAGCATTGACATCGTATGAATTTACAGTATGGTCCATAGACGGTATTTCAATCGCATTCAACATAGGTCGTCTAATAGGAGACATATTGGTTTCCTCCGTGCTATCTTCAATCAGCTTCGGTCTTGGTGTATACTGAGAAGAAGAGAGATTGTGTGTCATATTTAAAGGCGGTTTATCTCCAGTGTTATTTGCATTTAGGGATGCGTGATGTCCACGCATTCTTGGAGGGGACTCTATATTGGAGAAATCAGAATCTTCGTTGGTAGACTCTTGTGTTGTGTCCATTTCTGGGACATTACTTGTGAGTGTTTCCTCGTCAAAGAGCGATGAAACAGACGAAAACCCTAGTGCATTCGCATGGAAAGGATTTGGTGAGAGTTCCCCAGCCTTAACATGTCTTAGACGTGCGATTTGTTTACTGCGATAATCATCCTCGACTTTGGGCAATTCATTTGGAGACAACTCAGGGGAAGACGATGATATGCATTCCAAATGGCTCGTCATAAATGTGTCCTGGTTACCTAGAGCCATTCCGCTGCCCATACTGGTACTCCTGATATTATCCATGTACTGGGTATATTGATTAATCAATCTCAAACTATTTCTTGTGTCTTTTTCGTCATTCAATCCGGTGTTGGGTAAGACCGATGCTTGACTCCTTTGAATTAAATCGACGAATTTCCATGGTTCCTGCTGAATGTCAGTGGCGTCGATAGAAAGGGGATCTGCAGAGGTGACTACAGCACCAGCCGCGGTAGTAGTTACGTCACGATTCGTCGGTCTATCGGTCAAAGACGCCGGTATCGATGGAAGACCATGCCAATTTGAAAATGAAATTCCTCCCTCCAGCCCAGCATCAGGGTAAACAGTCAAATGATCATGGGTATTAGTTGATCCAAGTGAAGCCATTATCGCATCTTCTTCCGAAGCCGATGCTCCAGGGGCACCGGTCGTCAACGATTGTATCGATGCAAGGAATCCTGGAGCATCGTCTTCATTACTGACCTCGTCACCGTCTTCTGTAAGGACATTCATGGCTGTCGTACCATCGTGAAATATCATCGCCCCACTTATAGATGAATCAAAATCATACGCGATTGAAGAATCTGGAAAATTATGAATTACTTCTCTAGGAGCCATGATGACGAACTCCAGAACAATTGAACTTGAATCCTTAGTTTGGTCTTATTCAGACGTTGAAGACCCTGATGGAATGATGGATGGCACTCAGGAATGTAATGCTTCGTTCCTTAATCAATTGCTAATCTTGGGAAGGATATCCAGTCGATATTACTCAGGGAGATAGAGTCACATCAAGTAACAGGAGTGAATTTGAATGAAAGAAACATGGCAGGAGCACGAGAGAGAGACAACCCCAAGCCCCAAGGACAGGGGACCCAACGCAAGTAGGTACTGCCTGTGTATGTGGAGAGTGGGTTCGTGCACCACCATGCCACATACGGACTACAGTAGGAATACTGTAGCAATCCCAATACATAGTGCTCCTTTACTGCGGACCCAAACGTGCAAACTGGAAACGAGTCATGGCTATCATAGATAAGCCCAACTAGCAGAAAGGTCTTCCGCGGAATATTACATAAATGTAAAACATAAATTAGCTGATGCGGGATCTCAACGCCTATTGTACGATGTACAGATGTGCAGTACATACATGTGTAATCTCCGTACAATTCGGATACTGTTATATTTTTTACTTTTACATACTGTGCTACCTGTACGACTGAATACAGCTGAGGAAGATTATTTCGTCATCCACTTATTATTACATATCAATGTCTTAACTTCATGGCATAATTTTCCATTTTGGGATAGGCTGGTTAGTATTGTAGTATCGATGATTGTCTGTGTCTCGTTTACGCCCTAACATCCCACCCTTGCAGACTCCAACTTGTCCGGACAGGCAACGGAAGGACCATAAAGCGGTCTCACCAGCTAGGAGGTTTCCGTCGCTATCGATCAAAACGTTAATCATCTCTCCATGGTAGAGCATGATGTTTTCACGTCGCGTGAACTGAGGATTGTTATTTAAATAGCTAGTTCAGGACGAAAATAGTAGTGGTAGAGAGTGTGAAAATGCGAATAATATATCCCAATTATGAATCCACCAAGCTATCCAGAGCCTAAATCTAGTAATCCATAGTATTATAAATCACTATAAAAATAAATACATTTTGTGAAGACTTGGTAATTACACATGTCTACATTATCTCATATAATTTTTTCTCGAAAGGATAGAACGATGAAGATAAGTTCAATAGGCTTACAAATGGAAGGGTATTTCCCAAAACTTATCGGGTATTTCTAGAAAGCATCACATTGCCCTCCTCGTCATATTGAATTTGATTGTTGATTGGTGCTGTTTTACACTTAGATCCAAGTGTTGTAGTAGTGCAACTGGACGGTGGACTTATTTTAAGTGGACGGTAAATATATCTACATGAGGCTACGCAACGGCAGTCTGTCTGTCACCACCTCCCTGTATTGTACTGTATGTAGATGTCGATTTTTGCTTTCCCGGCATACGTCATTTGACGTCTGCGACTGAGGAAAGAAAGCATCGAGCGACGACGAGTCAAATGTGATGTGATACTCCTCATCACTACGGCCATCTTGACAACGATTTCTTTACGATCTCCTCCTGGTGGGTCCACTTGAAATTTTGATATTTCCGTTCGAGAGGAAAACCTTTTCATAACTAGAAACGGTGGGCTCGATATTTTGTCGTCCTATCATTTGGTTCTCGACCTCTCCGATATCAGTGCCTACTTCAAGCATACTTAGAGACAGTGCTTAATTTGAAACTTTCCGTTGTTTTGAATAGGAGACATCATGTCTATTCTTTTCAAAGGGCGTGGCGCCTTGGCGCTAACCTGTTTAGCCTTGATGTTGAATGAGGCTCAGGCCTTCACAAACGTCGGTGAGTGGTCTTAGCATTATGTAATAAAACGAAGTCGTAATTGCATATCGCGTTCATATCTCATTTATACTGCCTGTATTCATCTTGGTGTCTCCTAATCACTATCAGCGCATACAAGTTTCGTGAGCCAAAATGGCGCCTATTGGGACCGAATTAAATCAACGTCGAGCCTTGTATTTCGTGGTCCTCAACCACTCTCCATGTCAACTTTGGAAGTGGCATCGACCAAGAGTGCAGCCATAGTAGCATTAGAGAACTATGTGAAAGCTCGGGGTGGTGATCGTGTTATCAAGAAGATTTTGATCGCCAACAATGGTATGGCTGCGACAAAATGCATTCTATCAATGCGCCAATGGGCATACATGGAGTTTGGCGATGAGCGTGTGATTCAGTTTGTAGCGATGGCCACACCAGATGATCTCAAAGCAAATGCTGAATTTATTCGTTTGGCCGATTCCTTTGTTGAAGTACCCGGTGGTAAGAATGTGAACAACTACGCAAACGTTGGTATCATCGCAAAAATTGCCCAGGAACAAGGTGTAGACGCAGTCTGGCCCGGTTGGGGTCATGCATCCGAAAACCCCAAACTCCCTGATACTCTTACGAAAATGGGAGTTAAATTTATTGGACCTACTGCACCTGTCATGGACGTTCTTGGTGACAAAATCGGAGCGAATATCCTTGCTCAAACGGCGGAGGTTCCATCCATTCCCTGGTCCGGATCGTTTGGTGGACCAGATGATGGTCCTCTCTGTGCAAAATTAAACGAGGAAGGGACTATACCCGACGATATATACGAGAAGGCTCAATGCCAGACGGTCGAAGAGGCTCTTGCTGCAGCTAAGAAAATTGGATACTCATCAGGTATTATGATCAAAGCATCTGAGGGTGGTGGAGGCAAAGGTATTCGCTTCGTTGAAAATGAAAAAGATCTACCAAATGCATTTATTCAAGTTCAAAATGAGGTGGTTGGCAGTCCTATATTTTTGATGCAGCGATGTCTCAATGCCCGCCATCTTGAAGTACAAATCGTTGGAGATCAGCATGGCAATGCTATCGCACTCAATGGTCGCGATTGCTCTACTCAGCGACGATTCCAGAAAATTTTTGAAGAGGGCCCACCTATCATCGCTCCCCCTGATATTTTTCGAAAGATGGAGCGATCTGCTCAACGTTTGACTCAGTCAATCGGCTACATCGGTGCAGGAACTGTGGAATATTTATTCAATGCTGACACGGGAAAGTATTTTTTCCTTGAGCTTAATCCTCGGCTTCAAGTAGAGCATCCAGTAACAGAGGGAATTATGGGAGTTAACCTCCCTGCAACGCAATTGCAAGTAGCTATGGGCATTCCTTTGTCAAACATGCCTGAAATCCGAAGATTGTATGGTCGCGATCCTGATAGCATCGGAAAGATCGACTTTTTACAAGAAGATTACAAACCTGTGGATTCCCATGTCATCGCTGCTCGTATCACCGCCGAGAACCCAGATGAAGGTTTCAAGCCCACAAGTGGTTCAATTGAACGAATCAAATTCCAGTCTACATCGAACGTATGGGGGTATTTTAGTGTTGGTGCTAATGGAGGCATTCATGAATTCGCCGACTCTCAATTTGGTCATCTTTTCGCTAAGGGAGCCACCCGAGAGAGAGCTCGACGAGCTCTGATTCTTGCACTCAAGGAAATTGAAGTGCGTGGACAAATTCGAACTACTGTTGAGTATCTTGTAAAGTTACTTGAAACTGATGCATTTAAATCAAATACGATCGATACAAGCTGGCTTGACGGAATCATTAAAGCGAAAAGTGTTCAGATAGAGAAACCACCGCACCAAGTTGTAGCAGCCGCAGCTGTATTGAAGGCATTTCGACATGTGACTAAATCATCTGAAGAAGTTAAGGAGTCGTTTCGCAAAGGCCAAGTTGGCACTGGTGGAATTCCTGGTATTAGCTCATTCAACCTTGAAATAGCGTACCTTGACTATAAGTATCCCTTCTCAGTCGAGCTTATTTCACCCGATGTATACCGTTTAACTCTCAACGGGAAGAGTTTTGACGCCCAAGTTACTGTTACAGCGGAAGGGGCGCTTCTTGCGACTTTCGGAGGCGAAACTCATCGTATATTTGGACTGGATGAACCACTTGGGCTACGTCTTTCATTAGATGGTGTGACAATCTTGATGTATGTATTATATTCGAAATGCATTAATTGTGAACCTTTCACTTCTCATCAGCATCTTCCTCTTCTAACCCTCTGGATAGGCCGACTATATTTGACCCATCAGAGCTCAGAACAGACGTAACTGGTAAAGTTGTGCGCTATTTACAAGAAAACGGAGGGGAAGTCGAAGCTGGACAGCCATTCGTTGAGGTCGAGGCGATGAAGATGATTATGCCCTTAAAGTCAAGTGAATCAGGGAAAATTATACATAATCTTAGTCCTGGGACAGTAATCAGTGCAGGAGATTTATTGGCTACCCTTAGCCTTAAAGATCCATCCAAAGTAAAGAAGATCATTCCCTTCAGTGGAGACTTCGACGTGGATATGAAATCCCACAGTTTCACACCTGCTGATGTGATTTCAAATATTCTTGCTGGTTATAATCATGACCCTGATAGCGCAGTAGCTGCTGCTTTCCATCACGTGAAAGATATTCAATCAGCATCTGATGTTGTTATTACGTCCCTTTCAGAGTTCGTCCGTGTAGAGAAGTTGTTCGACGATAAGCTTCTTGATGATGTTGTTCGCCAGATGGCAAAAGATAACGCTGACAATCTAAACAAAGTTATTATGCTCAATCAGGCACATCAGCAACTTGCTCGACGCTCTCGCTTAGTCCTAGCTCTCTTACGTGAAGTAGAAACTTTTTCTGATCGTTTCCAAGACTCATCTTTGCCTCAGGAGCTACTTCAAGTTATCGGTCAAATTGCACACCTCCATGACAAAAAGACATATGGAGAGGTGACGCTTGCAGCTGAAAATATAATCCGCCAATCAAAGATTCCCCCATTCGATACTCGAATTGAGGAACTTCGTAAACACTTATTAGACAATAATGTCGACCTTGTCGCACTTTCAAAGGACGCAACATTATCAGCTGGTGTTGATCTTCTCACTTCCCTTTTCAAGGATAGGGACTCAACAGTTAAGACACGTGCGGTCGAGGTATTTGTACGACGTGTTTACAGAGCTCATCGTATTATCAACTTGAAGGTGCAGGAGATAGATGGACGCATGGACTGTTCTTGGTCCTTTCGATTTGCTGATGTTCCAGAATCCCAAAGTGTTGTACGTCACGGAATTCTCAGTGTAATCTCAAGCACGGACGACCTGGAAAGCGAATTGCCTAAGATTCTAACTAACTTTGGCTCTACATTGGACAGCTCAAAAGCTACTGCCAGTGATGGAGCAGTAAACGTAGTTCACATTGCCACTGCTGGAACTGATGATTGCATGGCTTCTTCTGTAGAAAGTATTGAAAAGGCTTTTATATCGCAAGAGAAGAAGCTGAATATGCTTGGTGTTCGTACGGTGAACCTCATAATACCTGTGACGAAGAAAGATCCCATTTATTACGCTTTTCCCCAGTGTATGGGATTCAAGGAAGATCCATTACGTCGAAATATGCGTCCTACTTTTCACCATCTTCTGGAACTCGGTCGTCTTGACCAAAACTTTGCTCTTGAACGTATCCCCGCTATCGGAAAGAATTCCCAAGTGTACATCGGTACGGAAAAAGGTTCCGCAAAACGAGGTGCTGGTGGGCAAGTTTTATTTGTGAGAGGTGTTTCAAATATGCCAGGTTTAGTCAGTCTTCATGGAGCTCGTCGCTCCCTCATTCAAGGTCTTGATGAGCTCGAAAGAGCTCAGGCTAATCCTAAGGTTTCACCAGATTGCTCCTCGAGAATATTCCTCCACTCTCTCCCAGAACTGGAAGGAATTACTCCCGACGAACTAGCGAAGACATTTTTCAGCGTTATGGATACATTGAAGAGCAAACTATCAACACGCCTTCTAAAGTATCGTGTTGATGAAATTGAAGTTAAGGTCAGAGTAGCCTCTAAAGATCATGAAGGGAAACCAGTTATTCAACCTGTCCGTCTTGTGGCAAGTTCTATGGAAGGGGAATGGCTTAAACCGATCGCTTTCCTCGAGAAACCTGACCCTGTAACTGGAGTAACTCGTGAATTCTGTTTGCTTGGAGACTCAGAAAAACAAGCTTGCTACCTGGATCCTTACGCTGCCTCTAACGTTGTACAAACGAAGCGTGCTATTGCTCGTCGTGTTGGTTCTACGTATGCCTATGACTTCCTTGGACTACTAGAAGTAGGGTTGATCGATGAATGGGATAATCATTTGAAATCCTTGCAAAAGCAAATTGGAGGAGACGGCATTTCCGAAGGCACACCTAGTGGAATATTTTCCGCACAAGAACTCCTTGAAGACGCAAGCGGGAATGTCGCTCCCGGAAGCCGAGCCATCGGTACAAACAAAGTTGGAATGGTTGCTTGGCTCGTTCATATGAAGACACCTGAGTATCCTGATGGCCGCGACATTGTTTTTATTGCTAATGATGTAACTGTACAAAGTGGATCATTCGGAGTTCAAGAGGATGATATGTACTTCAAAGCCTCCAAGTATGCTCGTGAACGAGGTCTTCCTCGTGTATATATTGCCTGTAATGCAGGAGCACGTATTGGGTTAGTTGATGAATTGAAATCAAAAATTAAAATCAAATTCTACGATGACGCAAGTCCAGCCAAGGGCTTTGAATACTTGTATCTCACTGACGCTGATTACGAAGCACTTCCCAAGGGAACGGTCAACGCACACAAAGTGCCGTTAGGTTGGGCGATAGATGATATTATTGGAACAACCCATGGAATTGGTGTAGAGAACTTACGCGGTAGTGGTATGATTGCAGGTGAAACGTCAAGAGCTTATGATGAAATATTCACGCTGAGTTATGTAACTGGTAGAAGTGTGGGTATTGGGGCGTACCTTGTTCGTCTAGGACAACGTGTCATTCAAATGCAGCAAGGTCCTATGATTTTGACGGGTTACTCGGCTCTGAACAAACTTCTTGGTCGGGAAGTTTACACATCTCAAGATCAACTTGGAGGTCCTCAAATTATGTTCCCTAACGGCGTGTCTCATGAAATTGTCGAAAATGACCAATCTGGTGTGGCCTCCATCCTTAAATGGCTGAGCTTTGTACCGAAACGTGTAGGAGCACTACCTGCCTGCCGTGACTGTGCTGAGCCCGTTGATCGTGATGTCGTGTACCGACCGACACCTACACCATATGATCCCCGACTTATGCTCAGTGGAAGGAAGGACGAACCAGGTTTCTTTGACGAAGGTTCATTTAAGGAATATCTTGCAGGCTGGGGTAAGAGCGTAGTTGTTGGCCGCGGCCGACTTGGTGGTATCCCAATGGGTGCCATCGCAGTTGAGACAAGACTTGTGGACAAAGTGATCCCAGCTGACCCAGCTGATCCTAATTCTCGAGAGGCTATTCTTCCTCAAGCAGGTATGTTCGGAATGATCAACATTACCTTTTTGATCATCCTTTTTTTCACGTCCTTACGTGTAAACTCACTCACTCTTGTCATATGGATTATCAGGACAAGTTCTCTTCCCTGATTCGTCCTATAAGGTCGCACAAGCTATACGCGACTTTGGAAAAGAGGGTTTACCAATAATGATATTTGCTAATTGGCGAGGATTTAGTGGTGGTAGTCGTGATATGGCTGGAGAAATTCTTAAATTTGGAGCCATGATCGTTGATGCTTTGCGTGAATATGAGCACCCAGTATATATCTATTTACCCCCTCATGGTGAACTTAGAGGTGGTTCCTGGGTGGTCGTCGATCCCACAATCAATGAGGAGAAGATGTCCATGTATGCCGATCCTGACTCGCGCGGAGGTATCCTTGAACCTGCAGGTATTATCGAAGTTAAATTCCGTCCACAGGAGCAGTTGAAGGTAATGCACCGTCTGGACCAGCAACTTCAACTTCTTGATAGTGAACTTGAAATGGTAGACGAACTTGATAAGGCTGCGAAGGAATCGATTAAGGAACAAATCTCTGCGCGTGAGAATGAGCTGAAAGGGGTTTACACTCAAGTCGCCACTGAGTTCGCAGATCTTCATGACAAAACAGGTCGCATGAAGGCCAAAGGAGTAATTAAGGAGGCTGTTCCTTGGGCCCGCTCACGTGAATATTTCTTCTACTTGGCTAAGCGTCGCATGATGCAGGATGATTACGTTGCTCGATTCAAGGAAGCTGATAACTCTTTGAGTGCTGATGGTGCTTTAGCTTTGGTAAGGGGAGCATTCTCTGGTGACTGGGAAGATAATAAGGCAGTATTGGATTTTATGCTTTCTCATGCATCGGATATTGAAGCCAAGATTACTCATACAAAAAAGTCTGCCATTGCAGCTAAGGTTGAAGAACTTCAAAAACAACTTCAAAAGCTTTAAGTCTTGAATAAGGCTTGCTATATAAGTTATAGAAAAATAGAGGATACATATATTAAGTAGGATCAGGTAGAATCATTTAAATTTTCTTATAAATATAGTAGACAAGAGGCAAAAGAATGAGCATAAAACGGATAAGAAACGTTGATTTCCAAACTTTTCTCCTAAGGCGTCCTCGTTGAATAGTTTCGATGACAGTTTGTTTCCATTCATCACGGAATTTCTCAAAACCAAAATGTTTCTTTACATGTTCATGTCCTTGTTTCCCCATTTGTAAAGCCTCTTTAGGATTTTCAATGAAATACCATAACGCATCCGAAAAGCATTTTGTTGTTTCATCTATATTCTTTTCATGTACAGGGATTAAAAATCCAGTTTCTCCATCTACAACCGTTTCCATGGGCCCACCGGACTTCAAGGCAATGACCGCCGATCCTGCATACATGGCTTCTAATGGAACGATACCAAAGTGCTCACGAAAGGGAGTATAACATAGACAGAGTGCTGATTGTAATAAGGTAGCTCTATCAGCATCACTAATGCTTGGACGGAAGGATGTACAGTCTTGAATTCCTAACTCCATACATAAACTTTGTAATTCTTGTAAATATTCATGATTTTCATTATTTCGTGGATCATATCCTCCAGCAATTACAAGCGGTGGTAATAGCTTTGTCGTTGTTGAATGACTATTATCCTGTGACGCATCTGAATGTTTCCATCTTTGTTTTAAAAGTGCATAAGACTCTAATAAAAGTTGTATATTTTTCTTCCTTTCAAATCGATTCAAACTAACAATGGGAGCTATAGATTGATGAATTTTCATCTCTTTCGTCGTCATATCTGGAAGAATAAATTTATCTAAATCAATGGCGGGATATAAAATAGTTAAATTCCGTGGAATGGATGGAAAAACACGCAATACTTCCTCTTGAGTAAATTTCGAATTGACACAAATTGAATCTGAGTACAACATACTCCATTCTTCTGCCCAACTCAAGACACGTCGATATATAGTTTGTAGACTTTGCTTGATTCGTTTGAAAGAATTTGTAGATCTATTTGGCACAGCAGCAGCTGGAGCGACGACACCATTAATCGTATCTCGTTTCAAAAGTTTATCTGGAAAATGGCAATAATATAGTACACTCGATGCCCCAGTGGCAATTAAAAAAGGAATAGGTGTAGGTAATATATCCACTACATATAAATCGGCTTTTGGAAATGCATACCGTGCATAAGCTGCTAGATAAAGTAAACGTAATGTGCTACAAAAGGCTGTACCATACTTTCCAAGTATTTGTACTGGAAGGAATTTCCCAACGACATGTACAGAAGTCGCTAATATCCCATCCGGTGGTTTCACAGAAGCAAAGCAATGTGTTGGATCACAATGCGTTGTACAAATGGATACTGATGCATTTAAAAATGGATTTTGACTCCTCTTGTCATTCTTTTGTTCGGAAATCGATGCTAATGCGAGATTCACAATAAGCTGTTCAGCACCGCCGATACCGAGATCAATATGAAGAAATACAATATGCATTTTTTGTCCTAAAAACCTAATCACTGTGAAACCACCCGATCGACTTTTAAGATCCGAAAAGATGATGGATTGTTTTCGCTTGATGCTTGATACAGATCTTGCTTTTAAAATAACGAGTGCCTACTCAGCAGCACGAATGACGAAGTAACGATTCCATGTTCCGAGATCACGTATGTAAATGTTAGGAGGGGATCATACTGTAATAATATAAGCATCCAACTCTACAAATTGTCATCATCCATGTGATAGAATAAGGCCAAAGCATACCCTTCGTTAGCCTGACCCATTATGGTAGGTGAAGGATTATTTAAAATCCCAAGAGTAGTAGACAAACCAATATTATGGAGCCTTTTTTTTTCGAATCACCTTCCCGCACTTGTTTGTGTCATTTAAACCATTAACCTCAACAACAATAAAATCCAAGAATCCAGTATGATTTCAAAGTCCAAGAATTTAGTATGAGAATCAGGAGGCTCTACTTACATCTTAGTAACTAAAGCATACAACAAGAGTAATACCTGTGGTGTTTATTAGGAATAGGTGGCCCTCCAGTTGGTGGCGGAAACACAAACATCTGTCGACGCGATGGAAAGATGAAATCTAGTATGTAGTCAGGAAAAATCACATTGATAAAATCATGGTCAATTGTAAATGGTCATGATGCCAAGAGAATCAAAGGGTGACGGGATTACAGTGCCAGGAGGCGTAGGTTCAATGATAATATTCTTCCATGAGAAAACTCCGCAATCCGAATCATTCAACGTGGGATACGTAAAACCTCCAACGTTGGAAATATAGGAGGGAATACCAGGTTGAATGAATCCGATACCATTCCAAGCAATGACATTTGGATTAACTTGACTGAGACCAGTGACTGGTTCACGAAGAAACCACGCGGTGGAAGTAGTCTGCAAAAGTATCCGTCATCTTCAGGGGGGAAGTATGGGCCGTAAGTCGATGCGGAAAACTGGGTTAAGGTGAGGAAGACGACGCCATACACAGTAGGATTAGAAGAGGCATCCAGCCTGAATATAGTACAGAAAGACTGAGATGGATTTGGTACCATCAAACCCTCACAACCAACGAGGAAATTAGAATTCTTCTCCTTGAAATATTGGCCACAGGCAGATTTTGCAGGATTAGCCTTAGTAGCCTTGCCGACCTTCATTGCCTTTCGAGTCAAAGATGATTTCAAGGCCTGTACGGTCTTCTCCATGTGAGATTCATCTGCCAAAGCGGCCGTCAAGTGCAATAGTGTGAGGAGGGATGAGATGATGGTACGCTTGAAAACGAGTGACATTCTTTCTGAGAGAGAGAGAGAGATTCATTATTATGTTACAAACGCAGTAGGAAACGGAGATTCATCGTTCATCGTTTCACTCCTACCATACATATTATGTAGGTACCAGGACGGCTGATTTCAAAACGAGAACCAGTCTGTACCTGGTATTGTATTCTCTTGTCTATTTAATAAGTGTGATTGATCCTGACTGAATCCAATGCCTTCCATGAGTTATGGAATCGCCATTCACAGTAGATACGATGTTTCGAAGTCTTATATTACGCAGAACTTGTTCTTTAATTTAGTCCTTGTAAATTAGCAATCAACAACTTATACATCTACTAGTTTCTCAACACGAGTATATTATCAAGAGTCGTATACGATTAAATCACGAATACCGATGAATCTGTTAAACAAACCATATGAGTCTGGCATGGTGTCAAGAAATTAAGTCTAATGGTTCAAATAAAAAGAGTTACGGATGATTATAACATTCTGATACCGCTGCAGACTGGTTCAACCTCGATCCGACGATTCAAGAAAATAATGACTATGCAACTGGTATATTTTTAGAACGATGCAGGTCATGACTTAGCTATTCAAATAGAACGTTGTTTTTTCTTCTTCAAAATACTCTATGATAGGCACTGAATCAGTTATGCGCTATGCTACAAATACAATGCGATGCTTGGAAAGTGTAGAGATGGTTTTTAAGCTACAAAAACATTGATTACTTTAAAGCTTTGACTATTGTCGGATTCACTGCTGTATAAAATATAGTGTTGCATGTAATTTAACCTTTGAGATAAAAAGTGCATAAATGTACAAATACATAAATAAGAAAGGACCATCCAACATGTTATCATACATACACGTTTTATGAGTGGTTCTTTAATATTTAAAAAAATCTGTCCCTACCCCGGGGGCCAACCTAATTGTCGCCCACCTAGAATATGTACATGTAGATGATATACAGCTTGTGCTCCGTGTTCACCATCATTAACAATAATACGAAACCCTTGTGGACAATGCTTCTTTCCAATATCTTGAGCCACATATAATAAATGGCCTAGAATGGGGATTTGATCCGGTCTAGCTGTGGATAATTTAATTAATCCATCTCTTACTTTGGGTATGACAAGGATATGTACCGGTGCTTGGGGATTGATATCATGAAAGGCATATACTAGGTCGTCTTCAAAGACCATTTTCGATGACCATTCTTTGGATAATAATTTATCAAATACAGTTGGCGGTCCTGCGCCATCCTTATCGGACGACTCATGATATTGTTTTGCAGCTATTTTGGCTGCTGATACTTCATCTGTTGCAGGAGGCGTATTCATGAGATTTCTACTTGAAGCTGTGTAATGAAGATGATGATGGGATGCCTTGATGAAGATAATATTCTCTTTATTATGGATACAAGTTTGGAATCGTTTCAGTTTGATTGACGCTGTTAGAATTGGGTACCGATGGAGTAGCATTTGTATGTAATTCATATCATCATATCATGTGTTTTTGCTCGCTGATGAAGATGAGGTGATTCGTGCTGCTAAAATAAGCGCCGCTGGCTTGACTCTGGTGAGCTGCTGGACGCTGGACGCTGGACGCTGGACCGCTACATAGAGAGAGAGAGACGGACCACATGTGTCATGAGTCATGGAGTCAAGAGTAGCTAGTCAAGAGACTCTACAGTATAGTCTCTATAGAGCTCAAGAGATCTTCTATTAGCGTTCTATAAAACGTTACAGTGGCCCTTAGTGTGAGGTTTATCTACTCCATGATGCATACATTTCATATTCTGATAGGAGTGATCATAGCATCTATCCACTGTATAAATGCTTTCATCATTATCGGGCCAAGGCGTCGATCTGATATTCCCATAAAATTTCCTTCTCTCCAACTGAATAGCAATCTAGACGATCGTACTGAAAGAACTAGTTTGAAACAGAAATCGTCTTATTCGGATAGAATCTCTAGCATCGGTTCAAAAATTCATCATAATCTTCTTCCATGGACACTTGCCTTAACTATCATACTCTCTCCATTCCAATTAGAATTCATCTCAAACAACAATAGCAACAATATCAAAGTTGATCCTGTTCCCTTGATTACTGCATGGGCTGCAGATTACGGTTCACTTACAGTAGAACAAAAGGCTGTAGCTGAGGCATGGAGAATCGTAGACAATAATTTTATTGATAGGACATTTAATCATCAAGATTGGTTTCAACTTCGACAAGATTTTGTAAAGAAAAAATACAAATCTATGGATGAAGCGAATACGGCCATTGAATCTTTAGTATCAAGTTTGGGAGATAAATATACACGATATTTACCCCTGAATAAATATAAAAGTATAGTTGACGCAGCAACAGGAACATTAGCTGGGATTGGTGTTGAATTATCGACCGATTCAACAACACAACGAGTTTACGTTTCAGATGTAGAAGCAACTGGACCAGCTTCAATAGGTATACATAGGTGTTTTGTTTTATTTCTTTATTTTTTCTTCCTTTTACAATAATTTCAATTCCATTGGAAAATATTCAGGCGGTATCAGACCTGGAGATGTTTTCATTCAAGTAGATGGAGTACAAATGAATGATGGAAAGATAACACCTGATGATGTTGCTGGAAAACTTAGAGGGCCCGAGGGGAGCAAAGTTGGAGTGACGATTCAGCGCAATGATCAAATCATGGACTTTATTCTTACACGTGAACCGATAACTATCACTTCAGTGAAGTCATACATATCTGACAGTATGCCTGATGTGGGTAAAGTAGGTGTAGTCAAAATCAAAAACTTTTCAGGTACTACTGCCCAGGTGGTAGCCGACGCCGTCAAAGACTTGAAGAGCAAAGGAGCTACTGCACTCATCTTAGATTTGAGAGGAAATCCAGGAGGGCTTCTGCCTGGAGGTGTGGCTACAGCCTCTCTGTTTTTAGACTCAAACAAACCTGTTGTTTTTGTAGTGGATAAAAATGGTGTAGTGGATTCACAAGCCACACTTGAAAGTGGTATCGATTTGGATAGTTCCTTAATTGTATTTACTAATGGAAATACAGCCTCTGCTGCTGAAGTCGTAACAGCCGCATTGAAAGAAAATGGTCGAGCTAGAGTAGTAGGGGATTCATCATCTCAAAGTACTTTTGGAAAAGGTATTATTCAAACGATACGGCAGCTCTCTTACGATAATGGAGGCTTGGCAGTTACAGTTGCACGTTACGAAACTCCCTTACATCATGACATTAACAAACAAGGTGTTCCCGTGGACTATTCAATATCTGCCTGTACAGAGACTGATGCTGTGAAATGCATACCAAAGTCAGCTTTCCAGAAGCCGGCTTCATAACACACCATAACTTTTTATTTAAAAAACAAACAAGATAAAGATTCAATCTATTTCTTCACTGTGTGATACTTCCATATTATGTATAATTTTCTTCAGACTATGATTTGCTCTTTTGAGCGCCCAATTTAGCTTGATGTTCAAATTGTTTGATTGCATGTACAGTTCAACTTCTCGGCGACATTGCTGGAGGACTTCATTATCTATCTCTCGTTCCGCTGACAGCGCCTCAATCAGCGCCAAAGCCGAGTTTAATTGCTGAGCCAATGATTGATTATCCACAACTAATTTCCGAAGCAAAGAGACGAGTTTATTCTCCGATGTGAACTGCTCGAATTCCGTCTCCATCTGATGGAGCCGATCATCAATCTGCTTTCGTTTTAACTCCATGCATTCTTCCATTGCTTGGAGCTCTTCAAAATGTTTTACCTTCATTTCCCCAAATTGATCTCTCAAAGACTGGATCAATTCATCTTTCATTTCATTGTCAGCTCGAACACCTGACAAGTCTTCAATTTCCTTCCGCAAATTCTGCTGCGTCTTGAGATGCTCCTTTTTTATTTCTTGAAGTTGGCCTTCCCAAGAACGCTCACTGCTGCATCGAAAGAATTCAACTTGCTTCTTTAATTGTAAAATGATCTCAGCTTTTGTTTCGACTTCTTGAACATAATGATTGATGAGTGAGTTCGCCTCGGACGATTTTTCCAGCAACGCTTGCTCCAATTCATGGTTTGCCTTCTCTGCTCTAGCTAGTGCGAGTCGAGCTTGTCTTTCTTTCTCAACTAGTTGCTGTACCGATGTATCTCGATAGTGAGAGGACATCTTTTATAAGTGATGGAGTATTTATGATCAGCGAATTCAACCATGACAGAGTTTTTTAAACAATTAATAAAATAAATGCTAGTCTCCTCCATGCGTAAATCCTGCTTTTTGGTGTATGCTACTGATGTTTGACTGAAAAGCAATGGGTATCATCCAATCTCCATGTAAATCATTTGATGAAGAAATGTCCCTTTCAATGCTGCACTCTGCCGAGTCAGCTGATTGCATAATGTTTTCTACCGTCATGCTCGGAACAATCATATTTCTGCCTAATTGCAAAGTCCCCTGCCCATCCATATTGTCATCTTTAAACCTTCCCTCGTATACAGCACCTTCACGAAAAATTAATGTACCTCTTCCTTCACGTTTCCCATTAAGCCACGATCCTTCATACCTTGTTCCATGAGGATAAAGTGCAATGCCACTTTAATATAAAGAATCACGTGATCCGTTGTATAATGAGTGGGCATATCTATCTACATGTATTTCAGCCTTCCATAGAATCATAGTACGTACCGGCCTTCCATCGCATTATTTACCCATTGTCCATCATACAGGAATCCGTCTGAAGCTTTCAAAAGGCCTAAAATGAAATGAATAAATTAGAGACGAACTTCGTGAGAAGAATGACATGTGAAGCCATTGAAACGCACCCTGTCCATGGCGTTTTCCATCTCTCCAACTTCCCTCATAAGTTGACCCATCTGACCATTGAAAAGTTCCTCGACCAGTGGGGACGTTGTTCATCCAATCGCCGAAATAAAAGGAACCATCAGAAAAAGTATACTTTCCCATTCCAGTTCTAATATTTTCTCTAAAATCACCTTCGTAGCAGCCAACTCGAATTGTATCTGGCACTGTGCCATCTCCCATCATTTCAAAATTCGACACGTAGTAGTTATAGGTCCCTTTACCATTTAATTTACCTCTTTCCCACTCTCCGGTATAAATGGTTTGTGATCTATCACTCGTTAGTAAAGTGCCGAAACCATGTTCCTTGTTATTTTTCCATTGACCCTCATAAATAAAATGATTATTATAGGAACAAACGCCAACGCCGTCACGCATTTCGTTGTACATTTCACCTTCATAGACAACATAATTAACAGTTGTCGTCTTTGATAGGAAGGGCGAGGAAGTATTCAATGGAGTGTCATTAACCGCAGGTGAATCTTGTATTTTTTGATAGTAAAAGAAGTGAGCTGCTCTCCAACGAGCCATCTTTGGGTCACCAGCAGGAGGGAGAATGATATGTTTACCGGTATTTTTACCCCTAGATAAACCTAAGTTTTTCTTGGGAATGGAAGCAGAATGTTCTAAGATAAGCGGTGAAGAATTTCCGTCCATGGGATATTGAGAAAAATAACCATCATCGGAATCAGCAACATCTGCAGAGGTACTTAATTTCTTCAAAGAAGTATCGGAAAAGGAAGGGACCCTCTGTCGTTTATTATCTCTAACCAGAAAAGATGACGAGAATAAATTTGATTTGACATCTCCTACAGATTTGAATCTCTTCCTGGGTGGTTCCATCATGCTATTACTCCTTACTTTGGGCAAATGTGATTCTTCATTTTCAGATTCGCTTGTATTATACCTTTTAAATGAAACGGGACGTTTACGAGTAAAGTATGTTTTACTCTCTAATGAGGTGGGAATCGAGTTGTTCCGTTCATTTTCTTTTTCTTCTGCAAGAAGAGATGATGGACAATCTTTACTCAGTAATCGTAGTTTCCGTACCTGCCGATGATCTGTAACACCAACAAATGGTCCCTCAAGATCTGATCTTGTAAAAACATATATACGTTGACAGTTAAGAATTCCAGTTTCAACATTATAGGATCCCAAGATTTCAAAAATTCCAAACTGATTCGAACCCGTCCCTCGGACATGAATAAGACGACAATTACTTTCCAAGAATTCTCCTTTCTTCGCTTGATTATCGGCTACTTGGATTTTCAGTTGATTTTCATGACCAACTGTTGCAGATGAAGGACTTTCCTGTGGATCAGCAATAATAGTACCTTCTTCTTCTTCATTGTCATCCTCTTCTTGTTCTGGAAATGTAAAACGAGCATTCGAGGGTGGTGATGCATTTAAAAATAAATAAAATATTTCAGCAACATGACTCGTATTTCGATCTTTCCGTTTCTGTATTCATTATTATTAAGGATATATCCATGACATATGTGATGAGTGAATACAAACATACTGGATAGGAAGGTCATGTCATTAACTTACCGATTCATTCTCAAAATATCCCTTCCAACAACCACCCACAGGTGAACGTTTAGGATATACAATACCTGCATCTGTAAAGGATTCTCCAGGTTCTAAAGTTGCAAAGGTTATTTCTTCTTCTTTCTTGACAATGTGATTATGTTGTGGTACTTCACTTGTATTATGTACAATAGGTATTGTTTCCTCTTTGTTTATGGCAGTCAACACGTTGTCTTGATCCATAATCAGTATATTTTCTGGAATTATCGGAGGATGAATATCAGTGTTGGCAGAATCATCTCGATTTATGCCCTGGGATGTATCTATAGTGTCGATCTTGCTCTCATGTTGTGGTTCTTCCCCCTTATGTTGAATAATTATACTCTTATCTTCGAAGCCATATTCATGGGTCGATGATAGTTCCGTCCTCGTTTCCGTCTTCTTCACATATTCTTCCTCCGTGTTCTTTTCTTCTTCGTTTGGAGGATTCCTTGTTATCGCCTCCACCATTGATGTTGTCGTTGATGATGATGATGATGATGACGACGGTACCGATGTTGTATAATAATTTGCCGAGGGTATCAAGACATGTTGTGGCTCGACATACTCTTGAAATTTATAAAGAAAGGGTCTTGAACCATGAATTTTCTGTAGCCAAGAAGTAGAAACACTTCCAAAGCGACTGCTCGTATGAATGGCAGTATTCGTAATCGTATGAGTCGTCGATGTGTTTATGGCTCCCTTGGAAGTAGCAGAGGCTACTGTTGTTGTTGTTGATGCTGAAGGTCGGCCTTTACGTTTTGTTCCATCCGTTCCATATTTGTGTTGTGGTGGTGGTGGAGTTTCTCCTGTATCCACTACACGGGTAGACTGATCATGTTGTTGTTGTTGTTGTTGTTCTATGGATTCTGACGATTCGATTTTTGTAACTTCCACCATATCATCTCCCAATACCTGACTGGGTGATAAAGCACCATAAACCCAAATACCTGACCAAATCCATTCTCCACGAGCTGCGAAGGTAGGAGGAGGTGTTGATGAAGATATCCCCTCATGATTGGACACGGAGCGTTTTCCTGACGCTGTAACTTTATCATATGACTGAGGAATACGACGGATATGACCAACGAGAGATATCATGGTGTGGTACAAGTATGGCTATATGTTTTCTTCAAACCATTTCAATCCCACTGAAGATTATGTATTTAGTATTTAGCATTTAGCTAACACACTGTACGGCTGGCTGTA
>Ga0169931_10003579_pt1 | contig 24599 bp, 6 predicted proteins | sample Kivu_15m_20L_FD_129675 | JGI IMG/M metagenome (GOLD analysis project Ga0169931, IMG submission 129675) | Freshwater microbial communities from Lake Kivu, Western Province, Rwanda to study Microbial Dark Matter (Phase II) - Kivu_15m_20L... | ecosystem: Environmental > Aquatic > Freshwater > Lake ...
GCGTGTCGTAGGATGAATGAGTTCATAACATTTTCCAAATCCACCCTAAGTTAAAAATGATCATACTTTGCCGAGAACTCGTCCTCTTGTATATGCCGTTTGGTCAGGCCACTATAAATAGTGTTATCCGTCTGAGTTATGGTTAACGTACTTTATCTTTTTTTGAACATTAAATTTAAAATATGAATGCAACACTATAAGCGGTTATTATCGTATATGATATAATCGCAGATAAGCTTAGATTTTAGATGAAATACATATATTTAGCGAAATTAAAAACTTTGATAAGTAAAATAATCATTTTCGAGGAATTTTGAAATTTTTTTTCATTTTTTTAACCAAGGTTACATTATTTTGATCTCATACTAATTACTACCTTTCGTCTGCATGTATCGCTATACTTTATCTGATATCAAAATAATATTTTTCGCCGGAACGCCGCCCCATGACTAATCATTCGCTGCCAACTTTATATGAGGTTTTCCAGCTGAACCATCTTTTTCTTTATTATTAGGTTTTGCTGTGTTTTTTTGTTTGTTCTGCGATGATGCGGCTTCTTTTTGATTATTCATGAGCTAAAATAATGTTTATGCAATAAAAAAATTATAAAAAAGTTATAGATTAATGATAAAAAGGTCGAAAATATATAAAAATAGTTTTCGTTTTGATAAGAAAAATTCGAATATTTAATTGATTATTTTGATTTTTCTTCTTTGTTCTTTAGCGATAATATTTAATACTAAATCATGATTCCAAAAGTAAAATGTCGACTTCAGAAAAAACAAAGTGAAATTATAGTCGGTAGACCTCAAGGAAGTTGCTCACCTTTCAAAAGACCAAACGGAGCTTCCCCTTTCAATCGTACTCCTACCAAAAAGAACGTTTCTCCTTTGAGATCAAAACATCCTATTTTCTATGACCCCCCAAAAAGTCCCAGAAAAGTACTAACTGACGATAATTCTTATAATCAGCGATCTCCGAGACCAACTGAAAACAGCTTTGATTAGCAAATTTCGTATATGATGAATACCTACCAGACAACTCCTCATGGATGCAATAGCAGTAAATTTGGTCTAAAAGGAGCATTCACACCTTAAAGCTCGGCTTTTATGAATATTTCAAACAGACGAGAGCAACCTTCATAGAGACAGATGTTGACTAGTAAAAAGGTGTTTGCAAGGGCTGTTGCTTAGATGGGTTCATAAAGAAAAAATATAGATATATCAAAACAAACTTCAAATTTTGATAGCAGCAAAAGGAATATAAGTCAAGATGAAACGCAGCCTATCACTTTTAAAGCTCTTAAATAGATCAAATTCATCTAAAGTTTTCAGTGTCCAGAGGACAACGCACCTGTTATCGTTATGAGCAAAAAACCAAGCCAGATACAGTAAGCTTAGACTACTACTGTTACGGCTTTTGATTAAGATGAAAAATAACCTTAAATGAAGGCACCTTTTGCTCTAATTTAGCAGCAAATGAATATCGCTTCAAAGTAAGCAATTTTTGAAAAAATACAGTTAGATACAAAATAAAAGAAATCGATAACATAAAAGAAAAACTTGTAAGCATATGAATAAGTGGATCAATCTTCAGATTTCAGCGGATTCAACTTTTTAATTTCCAAAATTTAGAAAAATTCATAGAAAAATCATTATCACTAGGACATTCTACATTCTGTTAGAATCTCCACTGAAAGTATTAAAGGTGGTCTCACCATGGACCCATATTTTTGAACATGATTGTAAGAAGAAAGTGTTTTATTTTGTAAATATAAAAGTAGTATTTATAATATTCGATTGAAGGAACAATGCAAAAATTTTATAGAAAACCATCGACTATAGACTTAACTATTGATTTTCAATTATTTAGACAATCTTAATCAAAAGGAAATGTGTTTCAGAGAGTTAAATCGGAGATGTTAAAGCGTCGATAGCGCTTGAACATTCGTAAAAGGCCTATTTAGTATTAGAAACTAGAAAATTCTCTAAATTAAAAGCTAAAGAAGAAAACTTTCAATTTCTAGTAGCAACAAGAGCAAATAGTAATGCTCTAAAAATGCAAAAATTACTTTCAGACAAGAAATCACAAAACTCGAGCATCTAGTCCAAAAAATAGATCATCAATTTTAGCCCGACCAAAAAGTTCAGTGACCCTACATACAAACAAAATGATATAAAAAATCAAAAGCGTAATGGATTAGTGTGACAGATCAGGCTGCAAATCACCTTAAATTAAATAAAATATGGGTATTTTCACTTTTTATTGTAAAGCTATGAATCGTAGATTAGAAGGTATAAAGCATACGATTGAAAAAAAGAAATAAAAGATGATTTGAATTATATTTTATATTTTATAATTTGATGCAAACACTCATTGAAGATTTTTAAAATTTTACATAAGAAATTGCTCAAAGACTTACAGCCGGGTAGAGCTACATGGATCGCTATTCAGACAAAGCAAAAATATATACTTAAATCGCGAGTTAATAAGCAAAAATTAAAGAACTTATCAACGATCTGAAGTGCAAATCATAAGGTATTTTTTTATAAATAAAGAAAGCTAGTACATAAGAAGATGTAAAAATGATCCGATTCCCGATCACTTTGCTTTCAGATCTTAAAAAATACAATAAATTGATAGTGAGGTACATGAAAGAGATTAAAACTTTTGCAATTTCATAAAAAGTAATCATAAAATAAAGATGTCGATTAGAATATAAGAAATACATCCTGTTTTGGCTTTTGGGGAAAAAATTTAATTTGATACTTTGAGGTTTCATTTACATCAAGTAAACTAGAGCTACTCTTCTTGCTTGGTTCGATACCTTCCATCAATAAATATTCACAAACGAAGTGATTTAGTCTAAAAAAATTTGATTCGTTATGATAGAGCTGTAGATCTCAGTATTTAGCATACTTTGAGAGCTCATAATTTAGATTTATATAGTGAAATGCTGCAAATTCCAGCAAAAATAGTAGCGTAAAGCTCACATGGTCTCATTTTGGGAATAGCATAAATTAATTTTAGATAACTTTTCAAAATAGCTCCACTAAAAAATCATATAGAACATGTCATATTCAAAAATACTTAGTTTACGTCTTCAATTCAAAAATTTAGTAAACCTAAAATAAGCGCAAAAATACAAATAAATTTAGAATATTTTCCCATTTCACATTCGCTATAGCAGTTGATGTCTTATTAAAAACAAAGAAAACTTTAAAAATCAAAAAAATCAAAAAGCCCAACAAGAATCATCATAAATTAATCACCAAGAAGAGATTTGAGTCCTAAACAAAAAAGGCATTACGCCTAAGATCTGGTATGCTCGCCTTAACCGATCATCTAATTGACTTTGATTAGCAACTGCGAATTCAGATTAAAATTACCACGTTTTGACCTAAAATAGTCCATGAGCATCACTTACAAAAAAATGACATCTATCAAATAAAAACATATTTAAGTCGTAAAAAACTAAAATATTTACTTTTTAAAAATACTAATCATCAAAGAAGACAAGTAAAATGGTCATTTAAGTTTTTTATTTATGAACAAATAATATTCATGTACGATTTTATAAAACAGCCTTCTTTAACAAATTTCTTTTGATTAATATATGAAAGCTTACAGAGATTCATAGGCGGTCAAACCTATCAATAAATATATTGATATAGGAAATGGAATATATGTTTTTGCTCGATAAAATATAAGAATAATCAAGTATTTATGATTTTATTTTAGAAACGCTGTAAAACAGACCATAGTAGATGGGATGTTAGCCAGAATATTTATAAAAACTCCTTTTTTAGGGGCATAATTACTAACAAAAAGTCCGTTTAAAATTCATTAAATTACCCATAATCAAGACGGTTACATGATCTCCTACATGTACTTTGAATAAAATCCCATTTAAACGTAACTCGATGTGACTCTACCTTTCTTTATCAGAAGTCATCACAATCAAATTATTTAAATACATGCATTTTTGTGCACTATAAGTCCAAGAAAAGTCACTTTAGACACTCCTGTTCATCACATTAACACGAGTTCTCTTGAGTAATTTGTTTATTTTGCAATGGCAGGAACAGTAAGTCAGCAACAAGTTTATCAGATCTACAGCACGACTGAAAAAGTGTCTGTTGTGAATGGAAAAAATTACAAATACAGTTAGTATGCAAATCCTTCGATTATTCTTCAAAAAGAAAATCTGAATCTCGGAGACTGTGAGTTCGATTTAATATTGATAGATTAAAAACTAAGATGTTTCTTCATTAGAATGAAATTCTATGAAAATTAGCAGACATCTTAATCACAATGATCTCTTTTACATGATATTTTTTGATTGCATATTATTTAAATAAAAATTAGTAGAGTATTCAACTAATACTGATTAATAAAATTATTTACATCTCAAATAATAATTTTAAAAGGCCTATTAATACTATTTTATTAATATGGAACAGCCCCCCACAAATCCAGCTGAAACCCTTCCTCTATGCTTCCAACTCAAAAAGATTAACTCTATTTCAAATGCTAAACTAGAGATCTAACTATGCAGTCCCTCCTCTCCCCTACCTGACCTCGCACCTATGTTCAACAACGATCGCAATTTCTTCACCCCAGCTTTTGTGCTACCCATCGACCAGGTACTTTTCCTAACATGAAGATGAGATGCAGAGATAATCAGTAGCAATACCATAACGTGCATATCCGCAAAGTTGCAGAAGCTATCGAATAGAAAATATAGATCGTAAATCAAGTCCTATTCAGCTCCAACCTAAACCCTCAAAACACAACAGCTATTGCTGTACCTGCAAAACTGCCTTCACCGACTACCACGAGCACCTCAGAACTCATCGACATCAACAGTTACTAAAGTCATCTGATTACAGATCGATGATCACTTAACTTTGCGGACAGTTTAGCAAAACAATCTGTGTGAGATAGATCAAAGAAAAGAAAGAAAAGAAGACGAAAAGAAAGATGATTCATAAACTTCCTTCGCTAAAGAGCTTGGGAAGTGGTCGATAGACTGCAGTTGAAGATTCTTACAAGGAATAACAGCTAATCTGATTTGTTTTAATTTAAATAATTTCTAATCTATCATATTTATATCTAAAAAATCAATGATCCACCCTGAAATTAGCAAGTCCGACTCCTATTGATTATATTGTTTTCATTGATGATGCGTTTTTTCTTACTGATTTTTGCCTCTCGTGTTCGATTCTTCTGTTTTCTCTCTATAAGTCTCGTACCTACATTTTGTTCATTTTGTCGACTACTTAGTCCATTTTTTGGTAGATTCTTTACTCAAACATCGTCACTCTTGGTTCCGCATCTTTTTTCTTTTATATTTGCTAAGATAAATGCTCGAGCTGTTCATGAAGTTTAAGTAGATTTTGCAGTATTTTCGAATCCTACCGTTAGAACTCTTGGGTTGTGGTTGCTGGAGTCAGATGCTTTTTGCTTCCAAAATAGTATAATTTTTAAGAATGGTCGCTACTGAATTGTTTTCCTTACCGATAGGCCGGTTATGGTAGTTTTCCTTAAAAGTAAAACTAACTTTTGCTTTTGCTCTTTGCCCTTGTCGTCTTCATATGCGGGCTCGGACTATCTAACTCATAAGGGTCATTTTCAGTCTATTTATTGCCTAATAAAGCAAAAATCTAAATTTTTTGCTTGGCCTATCTATATTTATTCTTGTATTTCTTTTTTGATTGCTGAGCTTATATCAATTTTTGCTCAAGCCTCAGAATCTAACATTTGAGCTACTTGTTCTATCTCACTAAAACATCGATAGTCGGCTGGTAGTTTTTGAGTTTAGTCTGGCTTTTATTTCCCCTTACGATCATAGAAATAAATAATAATAATCAAATTTATCATGCTTTATCGGTCTAAAGAACAGTAGTCTTGGCCAAATAACGAGTCGACATGGCTACTGTCAACGAGAACAAAATCAATAAAATAAAAGCTATTAAGAAAATTCCTTGCATTTATAGTTGAGGGGTGTTTATTAAAAGAACGTCCTAGATTTGACCTGCCAACATTACACTGAAAATAGCTCCTAAAATGATTCCGTTGGAAATCGAAACGAAGAGTCGGATAAAAATCTAAAGAAAAATAGAAAATCGTAAGTTTGAGACTGAGAGACCTATAGCCCTAAGCATTTTGTAAGAAAGTGCTTCTTATTTGCATTTGTTGTATGTATATACTGACAAGAAAAGGGCACTGAGTGATGCTAAGATGATAGTCACAATAAAAATAAAGCCAGTCAGATAGTCTTCTATAAATTCGAAAGCTTAGCTTACCATCGACATTTCGAAAAGTTGAGTATGTTATGGTGACATGCTTACAATTTTGTTACCAATCGGTCTCAAATTTTAACCTGTGATAAAAAGTCGCTAATATTTGATATCTCCCTAGCGACCCATAACCCGATAGATGTAATTAGCTTGCTACTAGCTTATAAAAGCCACCTTACTGAACAGATCTATTCCAGGCCCAATTTTAAGCGCGTGCGTGACCCTGCATCTAAAAATATATTTCAATCCTGTTTTTTAGTTACTTACTTTCAATTTGAAAAGATCTCCAGCAGTAGCTCCTAAAAATCTACGGAGGATCGTCGTGGCGGCTATATTTATGATTTGCTCTTAGGGTGCGACTTGCCAGCCTTGATCTATCATCATTTATGACTTCGGACCTCCTATATTTATGTGATGAGGGTCTGTTGTGGTCATAGTGTCAGAAGGATCGTATTTTCCTGTGCTTATGTTGTTGTATTTTCCGTCGTAAAGGTAGAGAGAGTTATAACCGTTGTATATGCCATTTGGCAAGACTTAGTAGTTCTTTTTTTATTCTTACATATAGAATTAAGGGTAGTAATAGGAAAAATAAGTAGTGTCAAGATAGCTAGCTGTAGCTACTTTGAAAATCGATGTCACAGGTTTAGTCAGAACTATACTATTGAACTGCATTTTGATCCTTCGATTGTCGAGATCTTAGCTCAGCCAACTATACTTAACTCCACCTACTTTATTGAGATAAGCTTAGACTTCAGGTCTGTTGAAAGTATTTTCTTAGTAATTCTATAGCACCATCTAGGCACCAAGTTGTCTCTCTATGAATGATTTCACAATCACTGCTTAGATTTTCAAACCAGCTGAAAAAAATAATAAAAATGCAAAAATAATTGAAATTACTATAGCCACCTTTATGTTTTTATATTGACCTGCTCGAATACTTTTCAATATGATCGATTAAGTTTTCTTCACAGGTCTGCTTATGAATGCTACTAATTTGACTAACCAATATTCCATACGAGCTTGCATGACTCCTATAAGCATGATAGCTCCAAAAATCATGAAAACAAAAATAGAGTTAAAAAGAGTGGTCTGAAGGTCTAGTTACTGATTCAAAATCGCATAAGGAATCGCATAGTAGCTCACAAAACCATAATAGACAAGCATGATCGCTATGACCAGAACATCGATTGTTATGCCGAAAGTGGCCAATTTTATTATACGAACTTTGACTATATCAAAGGTTCTTTTGATAGGTTTTATTGTAGTTGCGAGGGGTTAGATGTAAATCTATCGTAAATGAAGAATTCCTAAACATATTGGGAAGAAAAAAACTGCCAAAAAGATTATAAAAGGTATTTCTTTAGACCAAGGAGGACTGTCATATCCAAGTCCATTCGAGACCATTTCATATATGACATTTTTAGCAACAATATAAAGCAAAGTTGAAACTACAGCCGAAGTCAACCAATAATAAAGAAACCCGACCTTGACAATAACCTGATACGCAAATTATAATTTTTGTTTCAAACTTAATTTTTTAGCCAACTTCGCTTATTGAGCTTACATTTTGACCCCACCCGCACCCAAAGTCCTCCATATTCCAACCTACACGGCTTTATCTTCATAAATCCTTTTAAGAATAAGAATCATAATGTAAAAATAGATGACAGCACAGACAAAACTGAAGATTTGTATGACAGATTTGAAAAAATATCTAATTCCTGCAAGATCTTTAAAGAATGGGTAAACAGAGATCATCTAGAAATCTCCTGGAGCTGTTTAAAGGGCAAGTTGAAGACGATTTATGTTTTATTTGTTGGGATGATAGAGAAGTTATCTTTGTTTTAAGGTGCAACCGACCATCAAAGGATAGTCGTAGATTGATTTTAAGACTTGGTCGTAGATTTGAGTCTGGGTTTGACTGCTTGATCTGAGCGAAGCTAATTGTAATTTAAGTAAAACGAGCTGTTGAGATGTTAAATTGGCTTGTTTGAGACCATCGAAAACAGCTTTCTAAAGCTATTTATTGAAAATTATGTTTGTTTTGATAAGCTAGTACACCATATCAGCGAAGCCTTAGAATTCCATAAGAACTATATTGTGTAAAGCAGAGCTAACGAGTCCATTATTTTTGTATACATATTTGACCTTATACTCATTCTCATAAGAAATATTGTATACAACCTATATAGCTTGTCTTACAGTCTATTTTTACAAAGTCTGATCCTACGGAAGTCTCTAAGAAATCTGTTTGTATACCAGCTATGTAATTCCATCTAAACTAAATGCATTTTGTTGTTGAACTGTAAACTATTACTTACTTGCAACAGTCTGATACTTTTATAGCAATTTTCCTCCTGAAAAAATATCAGCCAAAGCCCATTTCAATTTAATCTTGTCCCCCACTTTTACGTCTAGCTTGCCTATCAACTACTCAGACAAAGCGACTTCGTCTGGAGCCAATTTTTATAAATTTGATTTAAGCCCAACTCCGATTTATTTCTCTCTAGTTGTGTTCAAAACCATCAAAAGACCATCAGTTCGAGGCATTTATATAGGAATGATCCATCTTGGAGAAAATCCCCTAATAACTTCATTACGATCTGCCCATTATTTGACCAAATTCGTCTGGACTAAAGGCAACCTATAAGCTGGAATATTTTGATTGATTCCAACGCGATTCAACGAAGAATCTCTTTAAAAGTTACTAGTTCTGATCTAAGGCTGAAGAGTCGGTATGTATGTCAGATCAGCTGTCCCCGCCACGTTACCAAGGAAACTAAGGACGAAAAGATAGCTTAGCTAGTCTGAAGAATCAAGAAGAGCGATTACAAGGCAGAAGAGAGGAGTGGCTATAAGAACGCTCTTTGATAGAGATTTGGTTGGAAGATTGTTCATCAGTCAAATTATAGATACCTATCAGAAAACTTAGAATATTTATAAACTAAAATATTTTATCAGACTAAAAGTTTTATGAGCTTTTTTATTGTTTTCTTGTATTTTTAACCAAAAATGATTCAAAAAATGATAATACAAAATATTTTAAATAGTATTAATTTAGAATCATAAATGGTTAGATTTTTGGTAAAAATTTCCTTAGCTTTTCCTCAAAAAAGGATGATTTCTTACCTAATCTATAGTCAGACGATTCTAAGGATGACGTTCTAAACTTTTCAACAAAAAATCTTTAAATTAATTCGATATAACTGCATTTTTAGGAAAAATAAGCGAAGGCAACTGTCGAGATGGATCTCCAGCCATCATTCGCAAGATGTTGATTTCATAAGGGCATTTTTGGAATTTAAGTTCATAGGCTAAAGTTCCGATTTACCAAACATCAGCCTTACCATCATAGCTTTGACTAGTAAGTTGCTCAGGACACAAATAACAAGGAGAACCCACGAAAGAAGTTCTCAAATTTTAACTATGAACAGAACATCCAAAATCTCCTAATTTCACATAATCCTACATACATAAACGATTACCTAATATGTAAATATATTCTAAGGCTTGATGTCTCTATGTATAACTTTACAAAAATGCATGTAGCTAACCGCACTTGCCACCTGCCCTATAATACTTGAAATTTCTTTTTAGTTTTTAGCGCTTATATCATTTTTGATATTTTTATTGATTTGATCTCTAAGGCTACCCGAAGGAAGAAGTTCCATGACTATATACACACAATATTCGTCACAAAAACAAGAATAGAGAGTCGGAAGATGAGGATGATTCAGGTAACTTTGAATAGAAATCTACCGGACTAAGCTTGTTGCTTAAAAATCTCCAATACTTTCTTTTTGGATGATTTTTATAACGCAAATGAACCCCGTTAGTTTGTCTACAGCCAGACAAGCTTTACCATATGATCCGCTTCCTAATTATTTTACGATTAAGAAATTTTATATCGAAATTTGTTTAATCGCAGGCTTGATGTTTATAGGGATAGAGTAAAACGGAAGTTCTATTTATGCTTATGGTAGCTGTTCATGAGTGCCAAACTTTTTAATTTTAGGGATTAAGTCCTATCTACTCATGGCTTAGCTTTTCTTGCGATTTCTTTTGGAAAGCAAAAAAGAAGGCACTTTTTGGTTCTATTTTACTAAACTCGATTGCGATCTACTTTTATTGATCATCGGGAAAGGAAGCACCTACACTTTTCTTTATTTTTGATATCCCTTTTATTGCTTAAAACCTAATGGCTACTTGAGCTTTTTTCCATATCCGATACTGCTTAACTACTCGCGAAGCTGCTAATCGCTCTAAATAAGTTTATCTTGGGAATTTATCCGTTGAATTATCCTACAGATTTGGGTGAAAAGACTTGGAAAACTCTAAGTTATGGCGAACCGAGCTTCCAACTTTTAGCTGCGTCGGATTTATCATCGTTGATGTGTAATCTTGTATTATTTATTTTGTTTGAAGTCTCTTTGTGTTTCAAAGGAAATAGCTTGCCACTTTGCCTATGCTAACTTTTAGCATCATTTTTACTACTTTCTTATGGCTTTAGCATCTCTTGCCTCTACTAGACTCCTTTTTTGGACGTCTAAAATTACTTCTGAGAATGAGATTTGCTCATTATTCTTTTAGAATTTTACTGGTAAGGCCTAAGAAACTATGGAAACTTCTGAGATGTCCGCCTCGGTGAAAATATTTCTGCCGGCATTTTTTACTTTAAACGTGGAGAATTAGTAATCTTCTAAGGTGATAGATAATTCGGAGTGAGATTGTGATTGGGTAGCTATTGGTAACTTTTACTCTGATTGAAATTCATTTATTATGATAATTATATACAAAAATATGGGCAGCCCAGCCACAACTAAACAAAAAAACTTAATTTTTAATTAAATAACCGTTTGTAAGTAGAAAATAGCTTGGGACAATAGATAGATATGGTAGTTTAAAAAAAGCCTGTAACCGGAGTCGAACCGGTGACCTCTTGCTTACTAGGCAAGTGCTCTACCAACTAAGCTATACAGGCTTGTTAGGAGAACTAAGCGTAAAGATTATTTATAAACAATGCGTAAGGATCATAACTCGTCTGATCCATCGTGGTCGTGATGATGATCGTTGTGCTGTTCAGGGTCGTGGAAGTGCTATTATTAATGATGATGTGAATGATCGTGATGATCGTGATGGCCGTGATGATCGTGATGATCGTGATGACCGTGATGATCGTGGTCGTGATCGTGATGACCGTGATGATCGTGGTCGTGATCGTGATCGTGGTCATGATCGTGATGGCCGTGATGATCGTGGTCGTGATCGTGATCGTGGTCATGATCGTGGTCATGATCATGATGGTGATGATGGTGATGATGATGCTCTGCATGCTAGATTGGTTCCCCCTTAATTTTTCCCTGATAAAATCTAACCAAAAAGTCTTCTACAGCCCCTTCATTCACCACACTAGCATTGACATCCAAAATAAACTTTTGCTCCGTTCCCCCATCAATCAAAACAATCGGCTGCAAAACCGGATTAATCTCTAAATACTCCAAAAGCCCAAAATAATCCTCATGTTACTCCTATCTTATCAAAAACATACCTGAACTTGAATGAACATTAGCAAAGATGCAGAATCCTCACGTTTTTTCCATTTTGAAGCTGTGGTCGAGAAAAATGATGTCTTGTTTGTAAATCTTGGATCTACGAAATGAAAGAGAGCTGAGTTGCCGTCTCTAAAGATATGGGCTATTGATCTGTCATCAAGAGGGACAACACTTGACCGATCATTTATTGATATCCATTGACTGAATTTGTCGTCTATCTGGGCAACCCAAGCTTACTCAGCGAAGGGACGGATTATGCTTACGAGACCAGAATCGCTTTTCTAGTTTACTTGATAGTAGTCTTGATCAAAAAAATTTTACCATTATAGTTGTCCATGTAAGCGACTGTTTTGTACATAGCACCTTGAACGTTATCTAGAGAACCCCAAAAAACAATAGCGACATCAGAAGATTTCCTTAAAGACTAGATTTCTGCCTTTTCTATAGTTCGAATTGAGGGCAAAACTCTCTTACTGAGCCACTTGTACAAAAAATGCGGAGTCCTATCTCCTTCGAAAGTGGTCTTTTCAGTTCCATTGTAGTAAATAAGAGTAGGATACTGTTAAATCTCTTAAAGTTATATAGCTTTTTCGTGTTCTTAGCAGTTGATTTAAGCTAGTCTGACTAAAGTAGCATATGATGTACTATCTATGTTATTTTCTTTGAGTTTTTGAGCGATTTAAATAAAAACAGGCTATAGTTTCTGACAGTGATGGCACCTGGATTAAACGTGAATTACCATGGAACATAAAATTTGACAAGAATGTGTGGAAAAGTCTCAGTGATGTGCTAGAGATCGTCGCCTTAAAGTTTTATTATGCCTTATTCTTCAGTGTAGCCATAGATTTACCCCAAGACAAGAGCCAGAACGCAGATAGCTAACAATTTACTCATTAATTAATATCTAAACACATCACATCAAACATCTCTATTATATATAGTGCATCTCTTCATTCTTACAGTTTATAATACACATCATGAAAGTCATAGAATCAGTTTTAGGCTTCAAATAAAAGAAGACGCCAGTACTCTAACAACGAAATTCAATCGTAAAGCTTCTACTAATCATCAACATCCCTAACTTAGTCATTCTCTTCCTTGTGAATCAAAGAGTGCCATAACCATACATGGATTAGCCTTTTCATTTTGGTCAATTCTTGCACTATCTTAGAAATGATTTTGGACGATGGGATGATAAGATTACGACACCTCCTGGATTGTATCTTATACAAAGATTCATTTGTATTTTCTTGCCTGGGTCTTTGGCTGCCATAAGGGGTATTAATGTGCTCATTTTTTCAAATATACTCATAGTCTACGTCTTGAAAATCTATGATTTTTTATAGCCCTGCCCTAACAACCTCATGCGAGCTCTAAACCTGGCTATCACGCCAACTATATATTTTTTCAACTTTCTAGACTACACAGATACCCTCAGTTTAGCCCTCATTGCTGCCATGTACTACTACAGCGTCACCAAAAGTGAATGGCGGCTAGGAATAGCTTGTCTTTTTGCAGTTTTTGTTCGACAAAACAACATAGTATGGATTCTCTATCTCATCATCTATCGAGTCTTGAACGACAATAAAAAGTTGATTCTCGCACCGAAATCACTACCCAGCCACATTCTGACCATTATCAAGATATTTTTCAATAACAAATGGCAGATTTTAAAGCAAAGTAGGTTTTAAATACTTTCAATAGGCATTTTCGTGTTATACACTCAGCTTTATAACTAAGGAAAAATGGTATTTGGCGATCATTCTCATCATAGACTGACTCTACACCCGAACCAACTTCTCTATCTTAGCGTCTTTTGCGTGCTCAATCTACCGATCACTCTAGGCTAATACCTTTCATCTTTTTCGATATTTTTCCAAAGAATATACATCTCCAGACATGCCCTAGCAGCCTTTCTTTTCTTATTATCGCTATCTATCATCCTTGTTGACAAGTTTACGCTGATCCATCCTTTCATTCAAGACGACAATAGACATTTTACATTCTATATCTACAGGTATTTTCTGAAGCACTGGACGACTAAGTATACGCTCTGCCTTGTGTATGCGTTCTGTTGCCAATTTATATTTAAACAAACGGTGAATTCTCCCTTGAAGCTTATGAGGTTCATTCTGTGGCTCGGAGCTTGTTTCGGATATGTCTGTCTGACTGAATTAGTATAATTTAGGTACTATGGGGCACCATTCCTGCTACTTTGCCTAGAGATGGAAAACAAAAATTTCGTATTGGATGTCGAAGGAGTTCATAAGACGTAGAGTAGATTGACCAATAAATAAAAAATGTTATGGACGACACTGATTAAAGTAGCATTCAACGCTTGTGTTTTGGGACTATTTTTGCTTTGGTAGTTTAACAATAAGTATGGTAAAGGCAGGATGATGTGGTGATATGATGAGTAAATATTTTTGATCAAGTATATTTATTATTAATTAATAAGCCTAAAACGTCGGTCGCAAAAATTTCTAATGCTTAAGTGCCTTATAAATCAGCAAATTACTTAATTTTATCTCTTTTTTATATGCCACTACATGTCAAATACAGCAAAAGGACAACCAGTCATCAAAAATGGAAGCCCCAAAGAAAGAAGTCGATCTCGCAAGCCTGCCGCGCAGAAACAAAGGCGACTACTCCAAGAACTTCAAAGAAATAGAACTCACCACCAACCACTACAAAGTCGAATTTTCTAAGAGTTTGGAAAACCTGTTTATCTACAGAGTAATCTACTAGCCATTCATTCCTCATGACAACACCAAAAGAAAACAAGAGATACTCAAAAAGCTTGCCCCAAAGATTAGCTAAAAAATAGCAAACCCAGTTTTTACACCATCAAATATCTATTCGACCTCTAAGCTTAGCACTGAGTCTACTGAAGATTAGTAGTTCACTCTAACTGCAGATGAAATCACTGTAAAGATCAAACAGGTTAAGAGTTACAACTTCAAAGAAAACCCCCATCTGCTTTTAGTCTATCTCAACAAGGGACTTAAAAACATAATGAACAGATTGAGCTATATTGAGTTGGGAAAAACAGGAAAGTACTTTAAGGCCAAGCAATACACTGATATTGATACCTTGCTAATGTACAACGGATACAAGACTAACTTCGTCTCTCTCTAAAAAGGACTTTACCTAAGAACAGACGCCGCCAAGAAGATAGTAAGAAACAGCACAGTGCTGCAAGAAATCGATATGCTCATGAAAATTCACGTCGACAAAAACAAAGAAGACAAAAGACTAATCCTGAGAGAGCAACTGATCGGAAAAACAGTCGTCACAAACTACGGAAAGATGTGCTACTATCAGATCGACGAGATAAAGTTTGACTAAGAAATCTCCAAGATCATGTTCGAGTGCAACGGAAAGCAGATCAGTCTCAAGTAGTACTACCTCGAGAAGTACCAGATCACCATCAACAAAGACAAGCAGCCTCTACTGATCTCAATCGACAAGAAAAACGCTGAACGCAAGAATATGCTCATCCCTTAACTCATGCTCATGACTGGCATCCCTGATGATTTCGATGAGTTCAGAAGAAAGAAGATCTCAGAACAGACTATCAAACCGCCCCACTAGAAAATGAAGGAAATCACTGGTCTAATGGATTAGATCAAAAATGGAAAGTATCTCTAAACGATGGCAGAGTTAGGCATAAAAGTTTAGAGTAGACTAACAAAGTTCAAGGCCAAAAAAATTAACACTCCTGAACTAGAACTAGGATAGAAGAATAAGGTCGACAGCGGAAGAGAAGCTAACTTCCAGCTATTCGCAAAGCCCATCTTCCAGGCAAAATATGATCTAAAGGTTGCCATCATCGCAGGGTCAAGGACCGATCTAAGCTAGCTACAGAAAGTTCTGAACAATACTGTAATAAATCTCAAAGTCGAATACAAAGCAAAATTATACTTATTCAGCGGAAAGCCCAGCGTCTTGGAAATCTAAGAACAAATGCACAGAGCCAAAAAGTAATGCAATATCGCTCTCATCATCATGCCCACTTTCATGAAGAACGACTATCCCACTATCAAAAGAAAAGCCATCGTCGATATGTAGATGGTAACTCAAGTGTTGCTCTAGGACAAGCTCAAAAAGAAAGGATTCCAAAGCATCGCCACTAAAGTCCTTCTGCAGATGATTGCAAAGCGAGGAAATGTCCTGTGGTCACCCAAACTAAAATTTAAGTCTGATGGCATTCTTCTAGTAGGTTATGAGACTTCCAAGTTAAAGGACAAGACTCTGATAGACCTCTGTGGAACAATCAACTCTACTTTTAGCTCACCAGTCTCATACTATCAGATTTGCGATCAGCCTAACGACAAGTACTAAATCATGGTAGGGCTCATGATCAAAGCCGTCGCTGCTTACATCAGCAGGAACTCTAAGCAACCCAAGCAGATAGTCGTCTTCATGTCCACCTGTCCCGGAGACCAAATCCAGCTCTATAAAGAATTTTACGTCGAAAGACTCCATCAAAGACTAAACTAGCTGTACTAAGGCAACCAAATCAAACTCACTATAGTTATGGTCAACGTCAAGACATCATAGAGGTTCTTCCTAGACGATGGCAAGATCAACAATGTGCAAGCAGGCACCCTAGTCGCTTAAGAGATCGTTTCTCCCTTTTATGACTTCTATCTGATGAGTCAGTCGTCGAATCGAGGAACCACAGTGCCCAACCACTACAAAGTCATCTACACCAACTCAGACATGCAGGAGGGCGAACTTCAGTAACTCATCTTCAGCCAGTGCTTCAACTACGTCAACTGGACAGGTTCAATCAAGGTGCCTAGTGTTCTCCAGTATACTAAGAAGGGAGCCAAGTTCAAATCGTAAGTGTTAGCTGGTGCTGAAGTGCCCTCATCACTTTAGAACAAGTTGTTCTTCATATGATCCGTGATGAGATATTATTCAACATCGTTTTATTAAAAAAATAATATTTTTATTAAAATCATATCTAATACATTTGTGATATATGTTTATTCTCATTATAGCTTTTAGAATGTATTAATAATTCTTTTATACTCAGAATCCATTATATTATACATTTAAACTGAAACGCATTCAATTATCTAATGTAATTTTAATCATAAAATGACCCAGAGATACAATAAATGGACTTAATACGTACTCCATCCACTATCTAGGAAGATATGGCTTTGTCCTAAATCATTGCCAAATAAGGTTCCAACGATTGGGCCCGAGTATCATCATAAATGAAAAAAAATTACAGTATTACGAAGAGAAGTGGCAAGCAATGCAGGGAAAGATGGTTCAATTACCTTTCTGGTGAGAAATAAAGGTTAACTTGGGATCTGGATAGCAATAGACGCCTTATTTAACTTCATAGCATTTTTGGCAACAAATGGACAGATATCACTAAATCTTTCTAAGGCAAGTATCTTTTTGATTAGAAAGGTGCGACAACAATGTCAAAAATCATTTCTACGCCATAATCCGCAAAGGAATCCGAGCTATGTGCAAACACATTGGATGGAAAACCTAGCATGCCAAAGTTTATGGCATAAAACCCAACACCCTTTCACAGGTGTTCTTCATGGGAGGCAGAAAATAGTCCGAGTAAGCTGCTAGTAGTCACTCGAATAGTCTACCTGGACCTTATACTCTCGATCTGAATATTTGTCGCTAAATAACGGGAGTAGTCACTTAGTTTATATTATCATCAAAAGCCAGCTAAATTACATATTCAGAACAACAAATCAGATGGGCTTTAGAAAGACTATTAGAAATCAAGTAAAAAATACATAATTCAGCGAAAAATATCAAAACAGTAAATAAAGAAAAGGTAGTTCTTCTGAAAACTCGATTTTTTTCTCATAAAAATCAAGTTCATAAAAACCTAGACAGCTGAAAAAACACAAAAGTCTTTAAGATTCGATGATGCCTTAAGACTAATTCGAAGAATTAAATTAAATTATTAAAAAACGCCCAGATTAGAGTTAAATTTAGGATGAATCTTCCTCACCTTCGCATGGAATTTTCAGCTAGAAAAGAATCGAAGCTATGGATCGATAGTAGATCATAAGGAAGTGCGAGACCGCTAATTTTCTGCAATATATTCATATCCCCAAAGAAGAGTAAAGGCAAAATGTTATGAAACAATAAGTGTATTATCCTAGCTTTCAAGATTTCGACATAATGAGATAATCAAATAAGGAACTTCCACCTATCGGAATGTCGATATTGAATTTAAAATAGATAGAAAATTAAAATTAAGAAGTACAATTAATGGAGGTTCCGGATGTTGAGCTGACTCTGACTAAAAATAATAGTTTAATGGATTTCGAATGACCAGTTAATGATTGAATATTTAAATACTTCCCTTAATCAATGTCATAATGATAGAAGAATAGTGTATGTATATGGCTCAAGAATCAGCAACATCCTTTATCTTTTTTGGGAGGGTCTCGGGTCAAGTGAGTAGTTCCAGATCCACCAGTTGAAGGAGCACGGGTACCACCTCCAGGTCTGCTAGCCACTTTAGACTTGATTTAGTTGGACAAAGTAGTGAAGGCCTTCTCGACATTCACGGCGTCCTTGGCCGATGTCTCAAGGAACTTGATACCCAAAGAATCAGCAAGGGTCTTGCCTTCCTCAGTCTTAACTTGTCTGCTTGCCTCGAGATCTGATTTGTTGCCGACTAACAACTTCACGACATTTTCGTTGCCAAACTTGTCAACCTCTGAAAGCCAGTTCTCAATATCCTTGAATGATTGTCTGTCGGTAATGTCATAGACGAGGATGATTCCATGAGCTCCCTTATAGTAAGAAGCAGTGATGGTCTTGAACCTTTCCTGTCCGGCAGTATCCCATATTTGTAGCTTGACAGTGCTGCCTCCACTCTCGAAAGTTCTGATTTTGAAGTCGACACCGATAGTTGGGAGGAAACTGCATATAAGTACGTATACCTTTCGCTGAAAATATTGTCAGAGAATCTGAGAAGAAGTGAGCTCTTTCCGACTGATGAGTTGCCGATAAGCAACAGCTTGAAGAGGAAATCGTAGTCCTGGTTCATGTTCTGTTTGTGGTGAATTTAAATTAAAGATTATGAAAATATATAGTGAAATGTCGGGATTTAACAGATTAGTTATAATAGCATACCGAAGTATGAGTGAAGTTTATAATAATCAAATATTTTACAAAGAGTCGAATGCTTTTTAGTGTTGATAAAGAGTTTAATATTCAGGAAAAAGAAGAAAAAAATATATTTTTAGAAAAAATATTATTTTAGAAAAAAGATAATCTATTTTGCCTCGATTTTTTAAAAAGATTCTATTAATACTCATAATTACTCAATTTAGAATATTTAGAGATCTCAGAAGAAAAAAGTAGATAATTATTTTTAAAAATTGTATAAAGCTGTTATCAATTATTGAATATCATCTGCTTCAATTTTTATTTTTTCTGTTCAGAATTAAAAATAGTAAAATATTTTCATCACTTATCAACTATATTTTTGTAAGAGATAATCTCTACCTAAGCTTATTATAGTCTCTTCTTCATTATTTTTTCAGTCTAAGGTCCAACAGATTTAGTTCCTTATTCAACAACGAAAGTCTTGTATCCAAACTTCCTAGAATCAAGTGCAGTGCTTCCTACGCAGAAATCGAAGGCCAGTCCGCAGACATATACCTCATCTGCTTTGAGTTTTTCTAGTTCATTTTTTAGTTCTATTCCTTTCTAGCTCACCATAAAGCCGCTGTATGAATCTGTATCCTTGTTAAAGCCTTTGAAAACGATTAATTAATGTCCGTCGGTTTCGAGACGTCTCGATAGCTATGCTCCATAACTATTAGCAACACAATGGTCAGGCCAGAGCTCCTGGACTACTCCATTTGGGAGAGTGATCTTTGTAAAAGGTTTTTTATTGTGGCTTGATGCAAATGAAACATGGTCTGAAGGATGCCAGTCTTTAGTGATAATGACCTCAGAGAAGAAATTACTTTTTTTCAAAGAATTGATGACTGAAAATATCTATGAGCTTCCTGCAACCGCAAGAGGACCTCCTTCACAAAAGTCGTTTTGAACGTCGATGATCACAAGAACTTTTTGCATTTCTTTTAATTTTTCTGTTAATAAATGTAAAAAGCATAACTAAGTTAATCTATTACTATATAATCCTGAGCAATACTGGCGAAGAAACAAAAACGCGCATAGGTAAACAAACTTTGTTATCATAGTAAAATCATTTATAAACAAAAATATATCAAAATGTCATTAAAATCAAACAAAATATGAAATAAACACTCTTGGTTAAAGAGTTATAGAAAAAAAAATTATATTGATTGATAACTGCTCTTAAGTTAATTTATCTTAGTTCGATAGTTTTATTGATTAAATTAATGCAAATGTTGTATGCTATGACATTTCGCCCAATAAAATTTAATAAATAGCTGGTCAAATGCAGCGTTGGAAATGCGGGATGATCTTCTAGAACAACTAAATAGATACTTCAGCTTGTTGCCCCATGCTCTAAAATCGCAGCAACTCAGCCCAACTTTTAAACAGCCATCGTCTAGGCAAAAGGTCTAAAAATTAAAAAGGAATATCGCTGACCAACCAAAGCAAGTCTTCAGATAGAATCAGAACAGTTCGTGTTCTTAGAGCTTTAAAATCTTTTGGACCAGAATCGAATATTATCTAGCGAAAAGAAAGCTTGATGTCGCAAGAGAGTGCTCATTAACGAATTTTTGAGCCTATTTCATTATGCGCTAGCTCAAGACAGAAGAAAATTCTATAGAAATGTCGTGATTACAAAAACAACAGAGTTAAATAGCACGTAATTTAATAGCATATTCTTACGATTAGAAAATAAACAAAAACGCTACCCCTTGAAATAATATCCTACAGCAGTACCTAACTAAAAAACAATCAACAAATATTTTAGTCAGGTAAATTTTCTGATATTCCTGACACTCAAATACAGAATTCGATATCTAAACCACCCAAAATCTATTTTAAAAAACCTTCTGTTCAGCTACAAGTACCATAAGCGACTCCTAAAATTGTACTTTCAAAGCAAACTTCTTGTAATTCTATGAGTTAGCTCAAACAAACAGGTAGAACTATCGATGATTCGAGACTCAGTCCTGAACTTCCTTTTAATATTCGTCAGATCAAAGGCAAAGAAGTTGTTTCGTTTATTCAATAAGAAAATGAGAAACTAAAGTAAAAAAAGGAAGCAATCGAAAGTCTGAAACGTTCATCGTTTCCTGTTGCGATTTCAAAACAAATATGCAAAGGAAAAGAAACTGAGTCTTTTACCGAATAAGAAAATAATAGTATCTCGAATATAAAAATCACTTAATCTCAAAATAAAAATGAAAAGAAAGCTTAGAATAGCAAACTAGACCTTATGTATCTATACCACTCTGGCAAAAAGATTATAACTCAATAAAGTCAAATAGATGACTAAGACGAAGCAGTGTCAATAGCCTAGCGATTTGAGTTTCCCTTGAATCGCTCGTGATATTCCTTTCTTAATAAATATATTTAATACTACCATATTAGCCATCAATATAAATCCATTATTTCTGCTGATTGAGCAAATAAAAATCTTATTAAAATAATAAGTACTATGAGTCTTCTCAGCAGTCTACTCCAGTTCTCAGACTTCAACGTCTCTTCCCTCTAACTCTGCAAAACCCCAGAAAGTGCTTCTAATCTTAATCTTTCTCTTGAACTGACCCAAAGAATCCCAATTGTATCGCCGCCGATCGTAACTGAAACCAGACCTACGAGCAAAAGTCTCAGCAAATTGAATCTTTTTTCGTCAAATATGAAAATAGACCCTAGAGAACGAATTATTCATAGACTTATGTACAAGTTGGAGATGAAAGTTCGCAAACATTATTACGGGTTTTTCGTGAAACTGTAAGATATGAAGAAAAACAAAATCAGTCTGAATCAAAAAGATAATTCTGTCAAATTTAACCCGAAAATCGAAAATGGTATTGCGAAGTTAACATAAACTCATACTCTAATTTTTTCTAAATATTTTGGACTAGACAGTAAGAAGGAAGCTTTACACATGATCAAAAAATTTGGCAATAATAGAGTAGGTCTGTTGAAAATATCTGATTCATGTAAAAGATTTCAAAAAACTGTTTCTTTTTCAGCTATTAAACAGCACATTTAGCAACTTTCTAAAAACTAAATAAGGATTTAAATTCTCTGCGGCTCAATCAACCAACTCAACTTACAAACCAACATATCTAAGATTCTTAAATAAACCTTTGAAATTTTAAAAAACTTTAATCCAAAATTGTAATAAGATTTTGGCAAAACTCCAAAAAAAACAGGAAATTATCAGTAGTTTAAACAAAATTAAGCTAATATAAGCAAAGAATATCTACAAATGCTTGAAAAATAAAGAAAAAGAGATGTTTCTCCAGGCCATGTCAAGAAAAGTATCAAACTTCGTTCGAATCCCAATAAGCTAAGTGTCCTTAAGCATCAGTCTAACTTTTTGAGCTCGGTAGTTCACTCAAAAATTGTGTAGGAAGCTCTTTTTGGGTGCTACAGCTAGGATAAACCTAATCATCTTAGTAAAAAGTGCGAGTGTGACTACATTAAAAATATTTAAGTTCAAGATTTATGTATTTTTTTTTTGTTATATAGGCGACAAAAGCGATCTATTTTTCGATAAATTTAGCAACCAAAATCCTAAAGCAAACTAATAAAGTTTTACCCTTAGTCGGACGCCCGATCAGATAACCCCCGTAAGTTTTATAAAGTAAAGCAGAGTATAAAGAATCGAAGACGTAATTTTCTTTTAATTAAGTGCGATTTTTATTCAAATAACACAAGCAGAGTAAGCTATAACTAATACGACGATCGAAGCTCAAACAGAGATATGACAGTTAGTTCTGTCAGATCTACTTTCGGAAACTAAGCAGTCAGCTTTAAAAACTCACTAGTGCAAGAAAGATAATCTGTTATGCATAGTCATGTTGTCAGTTTTGTCTGCTAGCGGGAAGATCAAAACAACATACAATCTTCTCAAAATCTTTAAAATTCTTCAGGAAATTTGAGTTTTTTAAAAAAAAGAAAGAAGTTTTTGCAAATATAAGTGCCAGTAGCTTAACTCAAAACTCATATTAAAAACCAGCATACAAAACATAAAGTTATGGCCAGCTAAGGATCCCCCTAAAGAATGTGTCTTAATCGTACCCACACAGAATATTATGTCGCTCCTTAAAGTGATAAAAACCAAAAAGATCTCAGTCTTAATCCTTCAAGAAGACCATCGATTACGCCCATGCAGAGATGATCAGTTAGATAAATAGTATGTTTAACAATTTTTATTAAATATTGAAAAAATAAATTAATTAGACTAATATTTATCATTACTATTAAATAGCGTTAGATAGATGCAATTAAACCTATAGCTAACTTTTGAGACTTTTATCACTCATTGAAACTAAAATTATATTTGAACTTTTAATGAGACCTTGACTGATAAATTTCTCAAAAGTCGCATTGACTTTTTAATGAAAACGCTACTCGTCTCCAGGGTTTATCAGAATATTTCCCCTATAATTTACAAAAGGATTTTTTACCTATTAATGATGCTTTCTAACTTACTAAAAAATTTGACTAAAAGTAGTCTGATAAGTTATATTTAGCACAACTTTTTCCAACCTATTCACGCGCATCAGGCATGCCGGGCAAGTCTATTTTTTTTGAACTGCATAAGTCTCACTACTAGTCGAGGTACCACCCTTGTATAAGATGTAATTATTTAACTAAATTACAAAAAAAGTACTTTTGGATTGCATCCAGATAGAATTTTAAATACTTAATTAGTGCATATTGCCGCTATAAGCGCATTTGTGCTTGCTATAGCAGGTATAACATTTTTTGCAACGCCTAGGGTCAGCATCTATGTAACTCCTTATATTTTAAACTTTTTAGCCCTTTAAAGAGATTTTTGATATATCCAATTCATGTGATCAAGATTGTCGTTATCTCTGACCTACCCTTTACGTTATTCATCCCAAAGAACTTACAAAATATATTGAATACAATGTTATGGAGTTCTCGGAGTGTTAGCCAAAGTGCAATAGTTTACCTTAGGTTTGTTTGTAAGTCCATCCAAAAGAGAACACTCATAACATGATGTCTTGAAAGGTTATACAAGCAAAGCCTGTCCTTAGAAACCTTAAGTAGCCCCATCTATATAATAGCATGCAGTTTCTTATGAATTTTCATTAAGTTTAAATACCACATGATTTAGATATTTTCTCGCTTAGACATTATCTAACCCTCCGACTATAATGGGAAACTGCGTATAGTAGCTATAAGGTAACTATTGTACCTTTATTTTTTGTGTGGTAATTTTGACTCCAGGACACCTTTTCTAAACAAAAGAGGCAACTGCATCAGCCTTAAATCCTCCTACATCTTTCTTCCTAAACAAAAATTGTCGATTTAAATTAGTAAAATCTATCGTATCCATATCGACTAAATGAATATTCCTGATGCCACTCAAAGCTAAATTTTTGACTATCTAGCAGCCTAGACCACCAGCTCCAACTACTAATATTGGAACTTATTGAACTGCATCGTAGTAGAAGCTTGAGTCTTACCAGTTTTATTTGAAAGGCGCGGAATTTGTGAGAATCGGACGGAGATTTGAGAAGAGGTCCTAGAGGGAGATTTATGCTTGCATAAAAGAATTAACAATATAATAATAATAATAATAATA
>Ga0169931_10003580_pt1 | contig 24596 bp, 19 predicted proteins | sample Kivu_15m_20L_FD_129675 | JGI IMG/M metagenome (GOLD analysis project Ga0169931, IMG submission 129675) | Freshwater microbial communities from Lake Kivu, Western Province, Rwanda to study Microbial Dark Matter (Phase II) - Kivu_15m_20L... | ecosystem: Environmental > Aquatic > Freshwater > Lake...
ATTCATCGGCAGACTCTGTGAGCACATCGCTCACTCGGTCCAAAAAAACACACCTTTCCGAAATACTCACTTGGCGCCAGGATCGGAAAGTCGCGGCAGACTGCGCAATTTTTTGTTTTACTGTTGCTTCAACATCAGCAGGTATGCGACCAATTATCTCGCCCGTAAAAGGATTTTTCGAGATAAAATCAGCCATGAGCATAGCCCAATCGGGCCTCGAGAACAGGGGTCAATCGGGGCAATTTTCTGCGCTCCACCTGAAGTGAGGTCAACTCAGCATACTCTTGGAAAATGTAGTGCTTGTCCAAAGCCGAGCGCAGGTACTCCTTACCGCTGCTGCCGCCTGTACCCACCCGGTGGCCTATCATTCGGCTGACCATATTCACATGGCGGAACCGCCAAATGGCCATCAATTCATCCAGTTCGAGCACAGCGTCCAATAGTCTGAACGGCAATTGTAGCATGGGCAAATCGCGATAAAGATTGATGAAAAGTCCGGCCCTTCTGGCAGCAGTTGTAAGCGTACGATGTTCTTCATTCCAATCGGGATGCATAATCAGGTTGTCAAAATGCGTGAGCATTTGTTTCTCGCCATCCCCCAATGAAGAAGCATAGGCTTCGCGGTATTTCAGCCAAAATTGCTCTGCATTTCCTCCGTCCCACCACTTGTTCTCTTTGAAAAATGGCATTCTCTCCAGCCATTTGTTAAGCAATTCTGTCACAGGCGTACGTTTTTCCACTTCGCGGATCGCAGTTACGTCATCGGGGCGCAGTTGGCTCAAGAAATATTCGCGGCCATGGCGGTTGGCAATTCGCAAGCCCAGAATGGTTTCCAGCACCTTGAATTGCACGCTTTGAAAACCGGATGCGGGCCGAAGCATATCTCTGAAGTCTAAAAAGTCCAGCGGAGTCATAGTTTCCAAAATATTAATCTGCTCAACCAACACTTTCATGATTTCGTTGACGCGCTTGAGCCTATGCACTGCTGCAAACATCTCGGGTGAATTGTCATTGATACTGGGTTGACTCAACGTTGCGTGCACTGACTCCAACTCAAACAAGATTTGTCTGAACCAAAGCTCATAGGCCTGGTGAATGACGATGAAGAGCATTTCATCATGTGCATGAGCGCCCAGTTTGTCGCTTTCCAATTCTTGGGCCTTAAGTATTTTATTGAGTTGCAAGTAGTCTCCGTAATACATATCGAAATTGTGTTTCGGCACAAATAAACGCAATCAACAGACGGAAACGCCTGATTTAAATCAGAAGAAAAAAGACATTGGTCCTAGTTTATCAACAGTTAAGACCATAAAAATGTGGATAATGTCTAAATCTCAAAAAAAAGGCAGTGTGCTCTGTTACCTTTGACATATTCGGGCGGTCTTGGTGATTGTCCGTGAGCTTTTAACCGTGAAAACCAAACCTAATCTCCATAAGCTGTTGACAGCTGCTCCAAAGGGAGCTATAGGTGCGTTGTTTTCAATGCCAACGCCACTGGACGGTTTGCATGGTGACATAACCGCGGAAGTTCATCTTGCCCTGGTTAATGAGTATTACGCACTCAGAATCCGAGATTTAAAGCTTTCTGTTACAGGACTGAATGAACTGGTCAAGATGCGTGCTATGTCGGCAGATGAAGACCATTTGCACGTAACGCTCAATCGTTACGCTGAAGTGCTCATGATTGCCGGTTCACACAGTCAAGCTGAGGCAATTGCCACGAGAGTATATAACCATTTCACTACCTCTGAAAATCTCTACGAAAGGGGAATGGCTCTTTACACTTTGGGTTCTGTGGATTACCGATCAATGAAGCACTTCGAAGGGCTACAGAAACTTACCAAAGCCAATTCGTACTTCTTGGAGTTGGGTATGATGAAAGAAAAGTCGCGCTCACTCAAGGCAATTGCCCACATCAACGAACTTTTTGACAATGATGATAAAGCATTGGAGTTGTATTACAGTTGCATTTCCGTTTCACGCGAAGCTGACGACCCGCTGGGTGAATCAAACGGATTAGTGGGCGCCTCCAATGTGCTCATGAAAAAAGGCGAAATGGCCGAAGCGGAGAGGCTTTTATCGGAAGCCATTGCATTGAAGAAAAGGGCCAATGATGTGAGAGGTTTGGCATGGGCACTCAGCACCAAAGCGCGCATGCTGCTATCTCAAACCAAAAATGCAGACAGCCATGACTGTGCTATCCAGGCACACGACATATTCAAGCGAATGGGCGAGCCATTTGGTCTGATTAAAAATCTGAATCTGTTGGGGATTGTGCATATCAAAAGGCGCATGTTTACTGAAGCCACTGCATTTTTCACTGAAGCCGTCCAAGAGGGCGAGAAAATGCAGTGCGCTGATGAATTGTCTTGTTCATATGACTACCTCTACCAAATAGCAAAGTACTCAGGTGATTATAAGTCAGCGCTTACTTTTCATGAAAAACACCTGATATACAGAGAAAACAAGTTCGAACAAGAGAACGAAGCCGAATTGAAAAAAGCGGCCATTCGATTTGAGGAGGAGTACAACAGGCAACAACAACAATTAGATGCTGAACGCCTGGACGAATTGCGCCAGTTGACCCAAAATCTGACCGAGAAAAATAGAGACATCACGGACAGCCTGCGCTATGCAAGCCGTATCCAAAAAGCAGTGTTGCCCGAGGGTAAAATCCTTTCAGGACTGTTTCGCGATCATTTCATTTACTACAAACCCCGCGACATCGTTAGTGGAGATTTCTATTGGTTTGGTGAGCACGAGCGAAAAATGTTTGTGGCAGTTTGTGACTGCACCGGACATGGGGTGCCTGCTGCGTTCATGAGCCTTATCGGCCACAGTATCCTCAGTGAAATAGTGATCAAAGAGAATATATTCAGACCTGCTCAGGTGTTACACTTTCTACGCAGCAAGCTTGTCCAGCATCTCAAACAAGGTACTGACTCAGAAAGCGGAACGGACGGTATGGCCATCAGCGCCATATGTGTGGACAAGGAAAATCTTCTTTTAGAGTACAGTGGCTCTTTTCAACCGGTTCACATCGTACGTGGCGACCAACTTTTTGAGTTACAGCCCGACAAGTTTCATGTGGGCGGATACACTCCCCGGGAAGAAGAGATATTCGAGAACAAGTGCTTTCAACTAGAGCATGGAGATGCGATCTATCTCCAATCTGACGGCATTAAAGACCAATTTGGAGGAACTAAAAGTAAAAAACTAAAACTTGATTCTTTGCTGCGTCTCTTGGTCCATCTGGCACCTGAGAAAATGAAAGTGCAGCACAGCCTTTTGGCCCAATACATGGAAGAATGGAAAGGTCCCAATCCACAGGTTGACGATATGCTGATGATTGGGCTTAGAGTTTGAACCTAACCTATTCATGAGTCAAAAACGTTATTTCAGGATTTACAAACCTTACGGGATGCTATCCCAATTTACTCGAGAAGGAAATCACCCCACATTAGCCGATTTGGGCAGTTTACCACCGGATATTTACCCGATAGGACGTCTTGATGCAGATAGTGAAGGCCTTTTACTTCTAACAAACAATCCCGTGGTCAATGGTCTTTTGCTCAATCCCGCTGAAGCGCACGAGCGCACTTATTGGGTACAAGTAGATGGAGATATTTCGGCTGAGGCCATCGCCAAACTTCAACAACCAATGGTCATCAAGCTGAAGACAGGGCTCTACACTACTCTTCCATGCAAAGCGCACAAGATGGAAACACCTGACTTGCCTCCTCGCATACCGTCAATTCGATTCAGAAAAGACATTCCTACTTCCTGGGTCGAAATCAAACTGATAGAAGGTAAAAACCGTCAAGTGCGCAAAATGACTGCCGCAGTTGGGTTCCCTACTTTACGCCTTGTTCGGGTGTGTATGGAAGTGCTCAAATTGGGAATGATGCAGCCGGGCGAAGTAAAAGAAGTGACCGAAGAAAAATTCTTTGCTAGCCTCAGAATCGAAAAAACGCGAGGCAATCAGAAGAAGCGCCCCTCTCAGTTGAATCTATAGCCGATACCGATGCCGCCAAAATAATTGCGGGGTGGCGCAGGATTGAAATAACGCCCTGATGGATTATTAAGTTGAAAAAATGAGGTGTAGCTTGTATCAAGCAAGTTGTTTACCCCTCCAAAAATTCGGACTTGCCATGCTTTAATGGGAATTTGTAAATCACCTTGGGCCAACATCAAATGGTATGGATTGGCAAAATCCTCTTGTTTATTATTTAGCAATGTAGCATCTCGCCATTGATCCGTAATCGACAAAGTAAACCACTCAAACAACTGCAAGCGCAATGCACCCGAGAGTGTATGAGGTGCTATACCTGCCAAGGGTTCCATTTTGTCATCGTCTCGGGCGCGATAGATAAATCGGTTCACCGATGCGGAAATATCTGCAGTCAGTTTGACCGGTATAACGCCCGATTTGTCCAACAATAAAAATGACCCCATGAACTCGGCTCCTTTGTTCTGACTGCGCCCCAAATTCTTATATGAAATGCGTTCTTCCTGGTCTATTTCACCCAAAATCAAATTGAAATAATCAGTTCTGAAAACCGAAATAGCCAGTCGCATGAACTTGTAATCGGCCTTTACGCCAAATTCGGATGCGGAGGCCGTTTCTTGTTCCAATTCGTCATTGAGATAACCCGTGGCCACATCTACCAACTCGAAAAAATCGGGATAGTTGAAACCCCGACTGTGGCTACCTGATACTGACCAATGCGATGAAGCCTGCCACAAAAACCGAAAGCCGGGCGCCAGCTGATTGGCAAACCTGAACTTTCGATTAAGTGGCTGATCTAATACCGAAGAATAGCCCTCAGCATTGAAATCAGCCTGCTGGTAAGCCAGGCCCGCATTGATGCGCAGGCTGTTGTAAACCCATTGCATTTCTGTGAAAAAATTGGCATTTGTGCTGAATGCGTCAATGCTGTATTTCGCATCACCCAACAGGCCATCGGACAAAGCTCCCTCGTCTATGTTCCATTGTTCTGCTTGCAACTCCGTTCCGGCCAACAACTCCAAAGAGGATGAATCTTTCTTTACCAGGCTAAAATTGAAAACACTGCGCAATCCCGAACCGAATGCCTCTTCCACTTTATATCCGGAATTGGACGGACCGGTGGCATAAGGGTTCTTCTTATCAGTTTGATGAAAATACACTCGGGTGGTTTGACTGAGTCTGCCTCCTTTGGTATCAATGCCGATACCCCCGAAATTGTGGACGCGCAGTACTCGCGTGTTGTTGTCGATAGCAGGAGTTTGCGCCATTCGCGGATTGTTGGCAACCTCAGCGGCAGTCAGTCCACCGGGTAGCGCCCACCCTCCGGTGAATCGGTTGAAATATGAAACAAGTGTGTTACGATCATTCAACCTGCTCCGGTGGTCTAGAATTAAGTGCTGTTTGAAATTCCATTCTTGCTGGCGATATCCGTCATTTTCTCGATTAATGGCCGAAATGCGCAGGGCCCATTTTTCTCCACCCACATTGGCCCTCACCAATGATCGAAAGTGGCCATATGCGCCCAACATGGTCTCAAGGTAAGCTTCTTTTTTAACAAACTCGGGCTTGATGGGATCTACCAATACGACACCGCCTTGGCTGCTTCCATAAAGGCTACCCGCAGGAGCTTTGATAACCGAAATGTTGTTGATTTCTTCAGGATCAAGCATTTCGATAGAAGTGGAACCATCGGGACCGGTCATCGGGAAACCATTACGGTAAAACCGCACTCCGCGCACCCCAAATGGGGCCCTCACAATGCTGCCCCTGATACTGAAGCGCGCAGAACCGCCATATCCGCGGCTGTTCATATCCACCCCGGGGATGAAATTAACCGCATTTTGCATGCTTGATTGATCGCCCACGCGCAGGAGATGTGGCGGAAGCACTGATGCCTCCAACGGTTGCTCCAGCCATTTTTGCTCACGTTCAAAAGCTTTGATTTCGGCCACTCCAAGCGCTATTTCCAGAGGAACCAATTCTAAAACGCGCAACTTTTTGGACAAATCCACCTGAAGCGTGAAAAAACCATCGTTCACAATTACTGCGGTCCCCAGCAATTTGGGCGAAGCCGAAAAATATCCCTCAGCGTCAGTGGTAAAATCAGCGAAACGAGCCGGTAAGTCGGTTGATTTGACAAGTGCCCCGCTGACTCCGACTTTGGTGTCAACTCGCACTACACGAAAAAGTGCTAAACTGTCTAGCTGCGACCAAGAGAGGCATGTCCACACAAGCCCCAACAACAAACAAACAAGTCTCCTCACTTTTATTATCCAGAAAAAAACGAACTTACCGGATAACGAAAGTGCGCGTCACCATTCCCTTCAAGCTAATGGCCCTGATGAAGTACGTGCCCGAGGCCAAATCGCCTTTTTCAAAGGACATTCTGTCTGATGAAATTCTACCTTTCTTCACAGATTTTCCATCAAAGTTGATAATTTCATAAAAACTCCCCACCAAAGTGGAGGAGAAAGTAAACGAGACCCCGGCTGATGATGGATTGGGGAAGACGGTAATATTCTGAGTCGGTTTGCGTTCCGGGCCAACGGAGTTAAAAGCCATGTTTCGAAACTCCTTGATGATATTGGGACCCGAACCGGGATACTGAGTACCGTTGAACGCAACATAAACTGCACCGGTATAAGGATTGACACAAATATCGCGAATACGCTGGTTAAAAGAAGAGAAGTACTGGTCTTCAGAAGTAATGGTGGTTCCGTCAGTGCTCATGTGCAAGACAGAAAGACGCTCATACAGCCCACTCAATCCACCCAAAACTGACAAAAGCACACTGTTTTGCCACTCCGGAATGGCCTCGTGATTGTAGTACTCAATTCCATTTACCGCAATACAAGGGGTCCATTCTATCAAAGGCTCTACAACATTGTTGGCATCACAAAATGTGATTTCTGAGGCAGTGTTACACGCACCTTGAACAGTTGGCCAGCCATAGTTGGCGCCCGCAACAATGATATTGAATTCATCAGACTCATTGGGACCATGTTCGGATGAATAGATGATTCCGTTGGGACCTTGGCAAAGGCCTTGTGCATTTCTGTGACCCAAAGAATAGACATAGCTTCCGGGAAAAGGATTGTCGGCAGGCACCGAGCCGTCCAAATTTAGGCGCAGAATTTTACCTCCTGTGCTGGCCATATTCTGCGAAGTAGAAGTCTGCCCCCCATCACCCGTGGTCATAAGAATTTTATTGTCTTCGGTAATCATCAAGCGTGAACCACTGTGAATGTTACCCGCATGGACTTCTTCTATCAGAATGGTTTGGTTTACCAACGATGTTCCGTCCCAATCAAAGCACAACAATCGCTCGCGGGTGCTGCCCGAGGATGCGTAGGTGTGCACCACGAAAACTTTGGGCGTGTTGTTCCAATCAGGATGCATTGCCAACCCGAGCATACCGCGCTCGCCTTGATTACCCTGACCAACATTCACAGCAGACATCAAATCCAACACCACTTGCACATTGCCTCCCTGGGGATCAATGCGCAATATTTTGCCTCTTCTTTCTGTGCACCATATGTGGTCATCGGGGCCCCATAAGATTTCCCATGGCACCACAATGCCGGTAACCAAGTCGAATTCTGTCAAGGTAGTATTACCCACTTGATGAGTGGGTTGAGCTAAAGCAACAAAGGCTGTAGATGCAAAAACAATTGAGAAAAGGGTTTTCATGCAGTTAGAAAAATTTCGGTGCAAGATAGCTTCACACGCGTGAGACAGCAATTATCGGATTTCAAGATTAATTGAATCCTCATGACGTAACTCGAACCCCCATTTTTTGTCCAACTTCGCAGCATGAAAGCACTCCTCTATTCCTTGCCTTTTTTGTTGGCTGTATCATGCGATAGCAACCAGCCTCCATCTGCGGGAGAAGCACCTGTGGCCCCCGAAATTGAAAAAACTCAGGAATTAGCTTCCGATGAATTGCAAATGCGCGCAGGAACCGATTTTTTCGCCCATGGTCAAAAGCCCACCTGGACATTGGAACTGGACTATGAAGGTGACTTGGTTTTTTCGACCAGAGACGGAGACTATTTGCAATGTCCCATGCCCGAAGGCATAGAAACATTGGAAGGTCGTGTGGTGCGCTACCATGCTTCTACAGATGCGGGCTTATTGGACGTTACGATTGAAGAAACACAATGCTTTGATCCAATTACAGGCTTGGAAATGGGATACATAGTGGTTGTAGAATTCATAAATTCGAAAGACGAAGCTATGCCTGCGTGGGAAGGGTGCGGCACTTTAGCAGGCGGTTCAGCCGTAGTGGGTACCTGGACGTTTGCGGCAATAGACGGTGAGTCTGTAAAGCCCGGCCCAAAAGGCAAACCGGACATCACTTTTAACCTTAAAACCAACCAGATATCAGGAAGCGGAGGGTGCAATCGCTACAGCAGCACTGTGAAAGTGAACGAAAACCAATTGACTATAGGCCTGATTGCGGCAACAAAAATGGCATGTGACAATTTGGATTCGGAGAGTAAGTTGTTCCAACGGCTGACCAATGGCACCTTCCATTTTCACGTCAATGGCATGATGATGACGATGTCCAACAGCGCAGGTGAAATAGTGCTCGAAAAAACGCTGAAATAGGTCAGTAATGTGCGGCCGCTATGTCATTATCAGTAAAGTAGCCGAAATTGAGAAGCGGTTCAACGTAAAAGTTCCGCATCCCGACTTGATAGTGCCCCGAGCCAATGTGGGCATAGGTCAAAATGCCCCTGTGATAGCGAGTGACAAAATAGGTGAGCTGCAGTTTTTCAAGTTTGGTTTCACACCCTCATGGGCAGAAAAGAGAACCTATTTCTTCAACGCGCGGACAGAGGGTGATTTCAACAAAGAGGACAATCCGCAATACAACGGAGGTGCGGGAATTTTGCAAAAACCTGCATTCAGAAAAAGCATTCGCAGTCAGCGTTGTTTGGTAGTCGCGGACGCCTTCATTGAAGGTCCCAAGAAGGAAAAACTGTCTAAACCCTTTGCAGTTTATATGCGTGATGGTCAACGACCATTTGCTTTTGCGGGCATTTGGGACGAATGGATAGACAAGGAGACGGGTGAGATTGAACGTTCATTCGCCATCCTGACCACCGCAGCTAATAGCCTGATGCAGCGCATAGGGCATCACAGGGGTCCGGTTATACTGAACCGCGAAGACGAAGCTAGTTGGTTGGATGCGAAAACACCTTTGGCTGAGATAAGCCAACTGATGAAGCCTTTCGAATCCGAACGGATGAATGCCTACCCCATATCACCTGAAATCAAGCATCCTGGAGCAGAAGGATTGCAACTATTGGCGCCAATAGGTCAACGGGTTGTGCCGGAGTTTGATTATGAAATCTTCTCGGAAATCAAGATGTGGGGAATGGGAGAATCACCCGCCCGTGAGCGCAAGGAACGAGAAAACCGGGCTTAAATCAAATGGGTTTCAAGCCCAATTCAGTGGCTTTGGCAAGCATGAAAAGCTCTGCCTCTTCCCTATCATTGGCAATGACCGCATCCAGAATGGCATCTTTGATTGCATTTTTGATAATTCCCACTTCCTTACCCGGCCCAATACCGAAACGCTGCATGATTTCTTCTCCTGAAACAGGCGGTTGGAAATTCCGCAAATGGTCTTTCTCTTCCACTTCAGCCATTCGCACAATGACTTTATCATAGTTGGTCAGGTAGCGGCTGACTTTGTCCTCGTTCTTTGATGTAATGTCGGCTCGGCACAATTGCATCAATTCATCGATGTCTTCTCCTGCATCATAGAGCAATCTCCGTAAAGCGCTATCCGAAATTTCGTCTTTTGTCAGCGCAATAGGGCGCAAATGAAGTTGAACCATTTTTCGCACAAACTTCATTTTATGGTCAAGGGGAAGCTTAAGCCGTTCAAATATCTTGGGAACCATGCGCGCCCCGAGATCTTCATGGCCGTGAAAGGTCCATCCATGCTCATCGCTGAATCGTTTGGTGGGGGGCTTGGCTATGTCGTGCAGAATAGCCGCCCAGCGCAGCCACAAATTATCGGACATCGCTGCCACATTGTCCAGTACCTGAAGTGTGTGATAGAAATTGTCTTTATGCCCTATTCCATTGATTATTTCCACTCCTTTCAGCTTGGTCATCTCAGGAAAAAACGTGTCCAACAAACCTGTGTTGAACAACAGTTTAAATCCCACAGAAGGCACGGGCGCCATGATAATCTTGTTGAACTCATCCGTGATACGTTCGGCTGACAAAATACTCATTCTGTTCGCATTGCGGCTAATTGCTCGGAGACAATCCGGCTCGATGACAAAAGATAAGGTGGTGGCAAATCGAATCGCGCGCATCATTCGCAGCGGATCGTCACTAAATGTAACATCAGGGTCAAGAGGCGTTCGAAGGATTCTGTTTCCCAAATCTGCCAAACCTTCAAATGGGTCTTCCAATTGGCCGTAAGTTGGTCCGTTCATGCTGATGGCCATAGCGTTGACCGTGAAATCGCGTCTCAGTTGATCATCGTTTATTGTGCCTCCTTCGACAATAGGTTTTCGACTATCATTTCTGTAACTCTCTTTCCTTGCCCCAACGAATTCCACATCCAATCCTCGGAACTTGAAATGCGCAGTTCCGAAATTCTTGAAAACGGTCACTTCGCCCGCATTTAGCAACTTAGCGACTTCGGTGGCCATTTCAATTCCGCTTCCTTCCACCACGAAATCGACATCATCAACAGGTCTTTTGAGCAACACGTCACGAACAAATCCCCCGATGGCATAAGTGCGCTGCCCATTGGTATCGGCCACTTGGCCAACAGCTTTAAAAACAGGATGAAGCAGATGTTCCGAGAGATTCATTGGGGGCGGCAAAAGTAAGCAGGATGCCGAAGGATGCCGAAAATGAGGGAAAAAATGAAGAAGTCAGAGTGAAAAAGAAACAACGGCCGGGCGATGCGGATTTGGGATGAACCAACCGCAATGACCATCGGGAAATCCCGAACAATTCCTTCGCTTTGAATGAACCCGAAAAAGGACTATTAATTGGATTGGATGTTCATGATTGACACCTTGCCACGAACTAATAGCATTCCTCGTTATCTCAAATCCTCGAATCGCTCTACAAATTCATCGCGCTTCTTCTTGGCCATGATGGTGATGAAACTGTAGTTTTTGGTGTCCACCTTGATTTTGCGTTTGTCTTCTTTCACATTGTTGAGCATATCCATAAAGTCCTTATCCGTGCTGCTCACGCTCATCACTTCGTTTTTGTACTCGAAATAATACCAATTGCCCGGATCCAATTCAAGATAAATGCGCAACACGTCAAAGCTCTTTCTGCGCTCGATTTCGACTTTTCCCTTGACATATTTGAATACTTGACGTTTGTCTATATGCGCAATGCCGATGGGCCCGGAGGATTGGAATGCTTGATCTTGGCTATTCCAATAAAAAGTAATATCTGCCAAATAAAGTGTTTTCTGCATTTCATCAGGCAAACGTTTGATTTGGCCATTGAGGTTGAGTTCGGAAATGAGCTTGTCAGCTTCTTTTTCAGGAAACTGCTCGCTTATACCTCGCTCATACATGGTTTGGCTCACATCTACCGGGTTCAGTCCGGGCCACTCATTGACTTGATCAGACATGCGCTTCAGTGCGCCATCATCCAACATGAAATTGATTTTGGTGATTCCCTTGAATTCCATCTCATTAGTTACTCCCCCGTTTCGATAGTTACCAATTGGTAAAAACTCCACTAATCCCAATCTGCAGTGGAAGTCCATAGGTCCATCACCTGTAAGTTCACAAGTAGTGGCATTAAGGCTGAGCATAGCACCCGGCAATTTGGGCTGTCGGATTTTCTCTTTGGATGAAATACGGAATTCTTTCGAACCTTTGTCATAGTGCAGAAATCCCGTGGCTGCCAATATGGGGTCATCCTTGCGATTGTCTTTTTTGGACAAGAAGGCTGCGTAAACATCCAAAGGAGCGGTTTGGGTTATCATGACACCTGCGCCCAATCGACCGGCCAGCATGTCGGTCATACTGCTGTCCACGGGAATGAATATTTCCAAAGGATCGATTTGGGCTTCAAACCTCAAGAAATTGCGTTCCATTGTTTCACAATTGTGCATTGGCTGCACACCTCCTTTAAATGTCAAGTGTTGGTTGTTGGCCATCAGTGTAAAATCTCCTTGGTAAGCAAACTGCGGACTCAAGAAAAACTGAGCCTCCGGCAAGATTTTACCCTTTCCTATTGTCTGTTTGGAGGTGTCGGTAGTGATTTGCTCAATTTTAATAATGTATTCTTGCTTATTCTCGTCAATGTAGGTGTAGTCGCCCATTCCTTCATAGCTATTGCGACCTTTGATATCCAGCGTTGCATTGAAAATACGGTGATACTGCGTGACGTAGTTGGACAAAACAGTAGCATTCGTGAGGGTCTCCATTTTGGCAGCCTTCTGTATTTCCACTTTTCCTTGATCGGGAGTCACTTTGGAGTCTGCCACCGCAATAAATTTGATTTTATCACACTTGATTATGCTTTCCTTGATCAGATAGGTCGCCTTGGAAGACATGAAATTGAGTGAATCCTGCTTCGGGTGTGTGCTAAAGAAGTTGGATCGCTTCTTTTGCTCATCTGTATCTATGACGAAGTCATCCGATACCTGACGTGACGAGGACATTTCCACCTCGCTTTTGTCCATAAACCACTTGAACTGGTCCATGAAACAGATGTATTGGTTGGCCGGAAACTCCACCTTGGTTTCGTCATCGTTTGACTTGAACAAACCTTCTCGCTTGTCAAAGTCCACATCTGCATTGACATTGTCTGTTTTTAAAGCCACTCCCATGCTTTCTTCACTTGACAGTTTGAAGTCCGACACAGGGGCTAATATCTTCCTCCGCTTGTATTCAAAAACTTTGGATGTGAGCATGGCTCCCTCGAATTCCATGTAACCACTACCCCTCATGCCATTTTGGTCCAATCGAATGGTGCCGTTCATGGTGCTCTCATTGTTGAAGAAGGTCATGGGTTCTTTGCGTGTGGTTGCAGAGAGATGATTGGTTCCGGCAACGTAGCTCATTTTCACCTCAGAGCATGAGACTTTGGGCACCTCGGGTTTGGATGCGCTCTCACGGTTAGTGAACGAGGTAGAAATACAATGGGTGCTATCGGGTACAAAAACAAATTTTTCCGACTTCGTGTTGGAAGTGAGAAAATCGAAATCACCGTTACCTTGAAGGCCATTGTAGTCAAGCCAAATATCGCTTGTGAATTTGGCTTTGCCACCATAGGCCGCCAGACCACCGGCACCGGTTTGGCGTTTAAATCCGAGCGAGAAGTCTTCCATGATGACCAATGGCTCTTTGATATCGGGGAATATCCCTCCGGAGACCAATGTTCCGTTGAATTTGACATCTTCTCGCTCGTACTCGTTGATTTTCTTCAACTTAAACGGCTCCACGGCATAGTAGAAGTTATCCCTTTTGTATTGGCCTTTTTGGATTAGCTGCTTGTCATAATAGACATAGGACTGTTTTGACGAGGTGAAAATGGGATAATCGGGATAGTCCTTGTGATGAAAACCCGACTTGTTGGTGGGCGCGTCTATTTCGATGGTTCCGGTAATTCCTTCGAGTACGTTTTTCACACGGATTTTTTGCTTTTTGCCATATTGATCTGGCACGCTGTTGGGGTCGTCCACATAAAGGCGGCATGAATCCACCTGTACCAAGTCTATCTTAAACTGTTCATAATTGAAAAGGTATTCCTTTCCAATGAACTCCAGATTTCCCGCATAAACTCGGCCTCCGCACTTGAAATCGCGATTTTTCTTGAGCAACACTTCTTCATTGGATGGCATGATGGTCACGCGCTGGGTGTCGCTGAGGTTTATACGCTGAATCCCCTTGAGCAACATGTTGAAATTGATGAGATTGAGCTGTGCATTTTGCCCCTTACCCACTTCACTGTTGAACTGAATCACGTCATAATCACGCCTTCCCGCATTGGTCTCAAGTGTTTGATAGAGCTTAGGCTTTGCATAGCACATTTGGGTCTGCATATCATAGGCGACATAACCTTTGTTATTCAAATCAATGAGCAGATAGTTCATTTGCTCGGTGCTCATTTTTTCAAATTGGGCCAACTCTTTGGCCGAAAACCAATCTCGGTTCAGCTCTTTCGTCAGTTTGGCTATGCGCGGCAGCGGATGCACCAGCCCCTGGCCCATCAGCGACTCATAGCGTTTTTTCTTGTAATAATCGGCCGATTCAAAGGCTGCTAGCAGTTGTGTCGCGCCCACCATGTTGCCCATCTCCATAAGCGGGTCGCCCACTTTCCAATAAAGCGCTTCGAAATACATGTCCACCATATGATAGGTGTTCATGAAAGGGGCATTAGAGATACCTTCTTCAGTGCGGCTGAGAACGATCTGGCGTTTTTCGTCCGTGTAGCTCAGGCGCATATCGGGGTGAAAAATGCTGTCTTTTTCAATGTGCAAGACCACCGATGAGTGCGGAGATGAAATGCGATCCGGCCGAACCAAAAACTCCAAACTCTTAAACACCATAAAGGGCTTGTTTTCATAGTAAACTTTTAGAATTGCAGGTTTTTCTTGTGTTCCACTGCCTGCCAGTTTGTTCCCTGACATTCTGAAACCGCCTTCATAGTCCATGCTTTCGAAAATATTCTTGATTTGGAGGCGCTGGTCATAAGAGTCAAAACGCGGATAGGAGGCCGACTCCTCGTCCTTTCCGGCTTGCACTTTTTCGGTCAACTTGCCCAAGAGTGGCTTGGGAAAAAGCTCATTATGAAAAAGTACCGTATCCACAATATATTGAGAGCTTTTGATACGAATTTCGTATTGATCGAATTCTGCATAGGTAGTGGCAGGATTGAAACCCGCCCGCTCCCATGTTACTCGGCCTTTGGCCCCTTTGTATCGTTCAGATATGGGGTAATATGTACCCGAAGTGTTGCGAACAACGCTGCTGTCTTTCTTGGCCAAACAGATGATGTCCACATTTTCAAACACCACCGCAGGCACTGAGTCATTGACCAAACGCCAATTTCCGTTGCTTGCTTTCCATTGTACAGCCGGGCTGGAATAGAAAGTGTTATCCGTCAATAAGTAGCGAATCATTTCAAACACTTCTTCCACATTCTTCTTGTACTTCTTGTTGTCCATCACATCAGCCAGGTACTGATTCCAAACTTGAAAGTCTTCCTTGTTTTTGCCCGAGTGCGGAAAGGCGATAATGGCGTGTATGTAGCTCAAAAATTCTCCCTGGGGACGTAGCTTTTTCTGCCCCATCAGATTAAACATCTCATAGATTTTCATCCGCTGGGCCTCGCTGTATTGCTCATTGAATACTGTGGCAAAAGGCCCTTCAACCAAGTCGCGGCCATCTTTCTTCATAGAGGCTGTCATGAATTCAGACAGTTCTTTAATAAACTTTTCAGGAGCCGGTGTGAAAGTCTGTGCATGAGCGGTAGCACCCACAAGCATCAAGCTGATGACAACAACGAGAGCGTAAAAGGTAGATGGCTTCATAAATATTCTTCTTCCTTGGCGTGCGGCATGGCAAACATGAAGCCATGAACCCAATCGTTCAAAAATGAAAATTTTTGGTGGGGATTTCTGCTTGTGGGCGTTAATGTTTCCAACAAAAAAAACGGGAAACCTATATTGGGTATTATGCTTAAAATTCTTTTCTCTTGTCGGTTACTTTTTGGCTTTGACGACCGTCTTTGCCCTTTGATTTTTTATCGTTTCTGAAATATTCCAATCAAATCGTTGTTTAGGCCTGCGCCAGCAAGACCAACCAATCACGTATGTCTCGAATTCTTCTTTTCTTAATGCTGCTCGGAATTGCCCCATTGGCGATGAGTCAGCAAAAGTTTACACTTAGCGGAACCATCTCGGAAAAAGGTAGCCGAGAGACTCTTCCGGGGGTTAATGTTTATAGCCCTACAACGGGATATGGAACCACCACCAACAATTACGGATTTTTCTCACTGACCTTGCCGGCTGACAGTATTCGAGTAATCGTGTCGATGATTGGTTTTCAGCCTGTGGAACTGCGGCTCAAAATGACCCAAAACTTGAAACAGGACATCGAGTTGCGAACCATGACCACAGAGCTGGGCGCTGCAACCGTGGTAGCTGAAAATACAAGGCAAATTGCCGAAAAGACGCAAATGAGCGCTATTGAAATACCCATCAAGCAAATCAAGGAGATACCTGCGTTGTTGGGAGAAAAAGACGTTCTGAAGGTGATACAATTGATGCCCGGAGTGCAGAGCGGTGGTGAAGGCAACAGCGGGCTCTATGTGCGCGGTGGGGGCCCCGATCAGAACCTCATCATTCTTGATGATGCCAATGTCTACAATGCCAGCCACCTGTTCGGGTTCTTCAGCATTTTCAACGGTGATGCGCTCAAAGGGGTGGAATTAATCAAAGGCGGTTTTCCTGCCCGATATGGTGGTCGCCTCTCCTCGGTGTTGGAGATGCAAATGAAAGATGGTAGTAAAGAGAAATTCGGTGGTGAGGCCGGAATCGGAATTATTGCTTCCAGATGGTTCTCAATTGCTATGTATCCCCCGGTGACACATCGATAGTTCTGTATCTCAGTTCTTCCAATCCTATCAACCAACCGACAGGTTCCTCTTGGGGCTATTCTCCTCTGACAGGGGCCTTGGTCACCTTGTCTCATGACGATGAGTCGATTCCTCTGTTTTTCGATCAATTTGATGGGACATACAAAGCTTCTGTCGAAGAGGACTTTTTCATAAGTGGTCACAGCTATGTAATTCAAGCAGATCACCCTGATTTCACCGCGGTTAGCGCCACAACTACTATTCCAACCAACTCAGCAACAGCCGAGAACATAACAGTGGATTTAGTAGAGCAATCAGGGTTCTTCGAAACGGATACTTTTCTGAGATTTCAGCTGGATCTTGTCGATTCGGAAACCTCGGTGTTCAACTACTATCGGTTGGCTTTCTATGACTCGTTTGAGGTTGAAGGAGTGCCTGAAATTTCGAATTTCCGCGGTGAAGGATCCTATGATGATGGAAGAATGGACAACGGCCGCACGAGCATCAGAGAGTTGTTTTTCTATGGATTCATGGGCACAGAATGGGACGAAATGGTGCACGAAGTGGTGGTTATCACCTCAGACGAATCGTATTATCGTTTTCACAAGACCATGGCCATGTCAGGCGAATCGGGAGGGCCATTTTCTGAACCGGTGATTGTTTTTTCTAATGTCACCAATGGCCTTGGATGTTTTGGTTCTTATCTCAAAAACACATACATCGTCAACCACTAAGGCATCAAGGGCACACAACACCATAAGCGCTGAGCAACAGCAACACGTCAGCGTAGTCTACCAATCCATTGTCATTTAAGTCTTCTTGACATCCCGAAGGGTTGGGACAAGGGGTGTGTCCCAAAGCATCGCAAGGTGAGTAGGCTGAATTGTCCACATTAGAGGCGGTTGTGCACACATCGCACATCACCCGCTTCATGAAACATGCAGCGCGTTTGGTAAGAGTGGGTTTGGGAAAAGAACAATGATTGACCGAGAGTAAGGTGGAGTTCAACTCGGTGCAGACCTCTTGAGTGTTAAGATAATTGAAGATGGCTTGACTGCCTTGCATTACAGGAAAAGAAGTACAATTAAGACAACTAAGCGCATGACCGGTAGAATAAGGCACTACACAATCCCCGTCATCATGAAAGGAAACAACAGGTAAAGGTTCATTTGGGCCAAAATGTGCGGTAGATGCAATGGCCCCGCAGTTGTTGATTATGCCTCTGATTTGACCCGTGAACGGATAAATGTTTGAACCCGTCAACAAGGGTCCGCAAGCTTCAAAGCCACCCGGAGCAAAAGCATTTGCCTCCGACTGATCCCAAACCGCGGTATGGATTGCTGTAAACGCTCCCGCACTGTCACCCCCAACGAAAGACCAGTCCATGTCAACTCCATAGGCCAAGGCATTGCTTTGAAGGAATTTAATTGCATCCCATGCATCCTGAACTGCTGCATAGAGTGCTGTGCGTATGTTGTTCTGGAGCGGCCCGCAAACATTGCAAAGGAAAATGCCTACGTCATTGGGGCATCCCCATCCCAAACGATAGGTGATGGTAACAGCGACATAGCCTCTGCGGGCATATTGCATGCAGTCATATGCCATTTGCTGGCGATTGCCTGCCATTAAAGACCCACCGTGAAACAAAAACACCACGGGGCGCTCGGTTTCTGTATCCGCGATAGGGTCAGGGCGGTAAATGTCCATTTGCAAATTAACTGTCTGACCTGTGAACCAGTGCGTTTTGGTGGCATAGGTAACATTGGGCGTAACTGTTATTTGGTTCTCGGCAAAAACCTCCGAATGGCCGTAGCGCCCTGAAAGGCAATGTTGCGCTTCTGCTCCGAACGTGATGCACACAAGGGTGATCATCGAGAGAAATTTAGTTGTCATCAGTGCTGCAATTGGTAAAGAGCAAATCAAAGTCTGTAAAACCATGTAAACATGGGCAAAGGTGCCGATCCATTCAAATTAACTTCGTCTGATAGAAGTGCAACACCCCCGAAGGTCACCTGGAATGCATTGCGCTCTGCTGACTTAAAAGCCCCGAAAACCATAGGTTGACGGGGCTTTTATAAAAGTTGAAATGTCAAATATCAGTGCTTAACCAAGCGCTTGGTAACAGTTTCGTCTTCTGTTTTAATAACCACTACATAAACACCGTCTTGCTGTCCCACCATATCAAACTCGTGACGTCCGGCTTGCAGCACGCGGAAATCTACTTGTTTGCCAAGTAAATCATAGATGGTAATGTTAGCAGGAGCGCTCAGCTCAGCGAAGAACTTGTCAGCACAGGGATTAGGGAACACACTTACGGATGATGTCGCAGCAGATGGGAGGTCTTGAACGCCTACGCCTTGTGCAGAAGATGCGCAGATGTCAATTGATTGGAAGGTGTTCTCAGCTCCGGGAATACCGCTGATTTGGCCTTGAACCGAAAAGCAAAACTGCCATGCACCGTTAGTGGTAAACTGGGCAAGAAGTACTTTTTTACTCTCACCTGACCAACCGTTGGTGAAACTTTGAACTGTAAAAAATCCTCCTTCATTGGCAGAAGAGCTAACTCCTGACTCAAAACTGTTGAAGAATCCTGCGGGAACAGTAGATACGGGCATGATAGACTCTTCAGGGTTTCCGGAACACTCTGATCCAATGGTGAAGTAAGAATCATACTCAGCGGCAGGGCTCACTGAAAATACTGAACACATGGGTGGCATGTGATTTCCCAAATTGCTTTGAAATACTTGTCCGGATGTCAAACTGAAGGCCATAGGCTCAGTGACGGTAACTCCGGGAGATTCAAAAGTGTTTCCATAAACCATGGAAATAAAATCGTTCTCGTTAACCGTGTTGGCCCAAACACGGTAAGTAACATATCCAGCAACCTCGGGAATGTCAGTGGCATTGTGCGTTTTAACGATTTCAACAGTTGTGCCCGACAATTGACCAAAAGATGTAGTCAAAGCAGCTGCAGAAAGGATGGTTAGTAATGTCTTCTTCATAGTGGTTGCTTTTTTGTTTTTGTCTAACTCTATAGACTCCGGAATTGGCCGAAGGATGCCCGAAGGTATGGGATTTTCGGTAAAAAAGTTTCCCGAGTTGAAATTTATTCTCTCTAATGGTTGTTACTTTTCATAAGAACAACAGTATTGACAAGGGATTCAGTGCGGACTGAAGCAAGATAAATTCCCGCTTCGCAGTACCTCAAATCGATAGTATTGACACCAATTTTTAGCTTTTCTGAGTAAACCTGTCTACCCCGGATATCATAAACGGTTAAAAAAGCATCGGTTTGCAATGTCACAGTGAAGACGTCACGGAATGGATTGGGGAGGAAAGCCGGAGTTTCCTGTTCTGTTTCCTCAATATCAACAGGACAAATTCCGGGGACAGTGGTGGTAGATACGCAGGCAGAATAGGGCTCAGAGCTGAGTCCAATGTTGACCGTCATTCCAATCTGGAAGGGGCCATACTCGAAATCCCCACCTTCAATAAGTGTGGTGGAAGAGGACGCTTCGGGAATTGATAATTCATATGGCGCTGCTATTCCCAACTCACCCACTGAAACCTCCAGCATAAAAGTGGTGGGGTTTTCCCCTTCGCAAACAACTGTATAAGTGACTTGAGGCAACTCGCAGTCATAAAAACAGCTACCATCATTAATTTGGGCATCGGGGTTGAAATTGATAGCCTCCGAATCGGTGCAGCCCTCGACCCCGCTAACGCAAAAATCAAAACTGACTTCTGTCCCAAAATCAAGCAAATCCAGCATGGCAATTGTTTCTCCCATAGGATTGTAGATGGCAAAACTACCCGGCTCGGAGCAGCCTGTGAGCCCATTGCCTCCCCCATCTTGTAGGACCAAGGTATAACACTCTCCGGGCTCTAAACAGAGTGTAACCAGCTGCATTCCCGCTTCTTGGTAGGTGTCAGCGCCCACTGTTACGAGCGGCATCCCTTGGTCATTGAACAGTTGCCAAAAGGTTTCTTCGGGATTACAGTCAGTCTCCAAAGCCATCACCCATTCTTCTCCCGTGCAGACGTTTTCCGATTTCAAGGTCCAGCCCATATCTTTCATCATGCCGATTGCTATGGGTCCGGGTGAGTGATTGGCTTCGGCTTGTTGTACAAAAGGCGTCATTAAGGAGTTGACATCGCCCACTATATAGGAGGCTTCATGAAGGTGGCTAAAACTTGAACCTCCGCTCCAAGTAGCCGGTGCGTGTATTTTGGGCTTGACATCGTTGTTGGCTGCAGTGGCAGCAGAGCCAAACCAAAACAGGTCGTTGCCGGTAAGCTGGGCTGCTAACTCAGCTGTGTTGGGGGGAAAAGTGGTGATGTTTTGTCCGGTGCCATTTTCTATCAGTTTGTCATAGACCACGCGCACGGGCAATTGCCAATTGCCCAATCCGTTCGATACAACAGGTGAACCCGCTATGCCCAAACCGTGCCCCAACTCATGAAGAACAACGGTAACAAAATCATATTGGCCCGAAGGACAGTTGCCATCTGTGCCGAAATACCAAACGAAATTGCTGTTGAACGTTGCCGAGATATCATGACTGTTTGGATTGAGGTCAAAACCCGCGAACTTATTGGCGAGCGCCACCGGATAGGCTGTGTTGGGCTGAGGTGCGTTGGGGAAATTGTCGAAAAGTTGATTGGCACTTGCAAATCCGAGCGAACTACCGGCTACGCTTTGGTAATTGGCATTGATTACGATTGGCACCGAAGAAGTCAACAACGAGGCCCAGATGTCCACCGCATATTGGAAAGCGGCCTGTGACTCGGGGCTGAAACCGGAGTAGTTAACAATAAAAGTCGATGAGCGCTCACCGGAGAAAAAATCTGCAGGAGGCGGAATGAACGTGAAAGCGTCTTCAAAAATGGGTTCCAAGCCCGGACATGTATGATGATTTCCGGCAGTCGAGTGCGCGCATTGAGCCATCAAAGCTTTCACGCACAGGGCAGCAAACATGAATGTCAAAATCTTTTTCATTGAGATAATAATTGGTTTTCAAATGTAAACACCCGACCGCTTGGGGTGTTTTTTGTCTTCAACAATGCCAGGTGCAAGAGCCCGAATCCGCCTATTTTTGCCCCTACTGATGTCCGCCACCCAAAAGATAAAAGCACCGGTTTTGCGCGATTTGGAAGAGTTTGAAAGTCATTTCAAACAATCCATGAAAAGCACGGTGCCACTGTTAGACAAAATCACCCATTACATCATTCGAAGAAAGGGCAAGCAGTTGCGTCCTGTTTTTGTGTTTTTGTGCGCCAAACTGGTGCGCGATGTGACACCCTCCAGCTACACAGCTGCTTCACTGATTGAACTGCTTCACACGGCAACTTTGGTGCATGACGATGTAGTAGATGATGCTTCGTACCGCAGAGGATTTCTTAGTATCAATGCCCTGTGGAAAAACAAAATTGCCGTCTTGGTGGGTGATTATCTGCTTTCTAAAGGCCTGGTGTTGAGCATAGACCGAAATGAAATAGAGCTATTGCGCATCGTTACGGAGGCAGTTCGCCAAATGAGCGAAGGGGAGCTTTTGCAAATGGAGAAAGCGCGCGACTTGAACATCACTGAAGAAGTTTATTTCGCAGTGATCAAAGCCAAAACCGCCTCACTGATAGCCGCATGCTGCGCTTCGGGAGCAGCAAGCGCAGGTGCAGATTCAGTCACCATTGAACGGTTGCACCGTTTTGGGATGCTGACCGGTTTGGCTTTTCAAATTAAAGACGACCTTTTTGACTATGGCGATGGAGATGTGGGCAAACCAACCGGCATTGATATAAAAGAACGCAAGTTGACCTTGCCCTTAATCTATGCCCTCACCCGCACCGATTCTGCAAAGCGCAAGTATATCCGAGCACTTATCAAAAAACACAACGAAAATCCCGAAAAAGTGCGCGAAATCATCCAATGGGTGCACCAATCCGGAGGGCTGGAATATGCGCGGAATAAGATGATGGCTTTAAAAAACGAGGCCCTTGCTGAACTGATGCATTTTCCTCCGGGTGAAGTGCGCGAGTCTTTGGAAACGCTGTTGGACTATACCGTGAATCGAAAAAAGTAATTTCTCATGAAACACCTCGAATGGTTGGCCTTTGTGCTGTTAATCCCTGCTTGCGACAGCGGTAACTATACAGTGACCGAAGATTTTACAGGTGGCGGGAAACTCCAAACCACAATGGCACCCGACTCAGTGACCATGGTGGACCAAACGCTGTATTTCGCAGACGGAAAAGTCAACTTCACCGGAAAGTTCAAAAACAACCAACGCCATGGTAAGTGGGAAGCTTTTTACCAAAATGGAGCGAAATGGAGCGAAAACAACTATGAAGAAGGTGTCTATCACGGGCCTTACCTGGTTTGGTTTGAAAATGGCCAATTGCGTATCAAAGGCCAATATGATCGGGGTAAGAAAGTGGGCCTTTGGGAGCTTTATGACGAGGCCGGAAAGCTTCAATCCATCGAAGAACCCGAATTGGAGGTCAAATGAGCACGCTGCCAAATCTGCACGGAAAGCGTCTGATTCTGGCGTCCGCATCGCCACGCAGAAAGCAGTTGCTCAGCGGGCTCAACATCCCTTTTGAAACAATCATCCGCGAAGTGGACGAGCAATATGACCCCACGTTGCAACGAGAACATGTCGCACGCTATCTGGCCGGGCTCAAAGCCGACCAATTCAGGTACGATTTGCCCGATGACACCATTGTGCTCACTTCGGACACAACAGTATACATAGATGGCCAAATTCTAAACAAGCCGGCCAATAGAGCCGAAGCTATTGATATGTTGATGCACTTGGCGGGGCGAACCCACACGGTCATCACGGCTGTTTGCCTGCTGGCGCAATGGCGGGAGGTGCTTTTTCATGACGAAACCCACGTCACATTCAGCGCGGTGACGCCCGAAGAGGCGGCCTATTACGTAGACCGATACAACCCCATGGACAAAGCCGGTGCCTATGGCGCACAAGATTTCATAGGCTATATCGCCATCAGACATCTGGATGGGTCATACTACAATGTAATGGGACTGCCTGTGCACAGGGTGTATGAAGAATTGAAATCATTCTGACAGAAAAAAAGAAAAACGGCCGGTACCCTCACCGGCCGCTATTCCGCGTCAAACTTTAATAATCAGTTCTTTCTCAGTCTCTCCATTGACAAGCAATCTAAATACGTAATCACCTCGCAGCAATCCGGTTCCCGTAAGGTTGAAGTTTTGGGTGTGGCGGGCTTGGGCCAACGGTTTATTTTGAAAAAACCGCATGATGAGTTTGCCATCGGGCCCCAATAGCACCAAGTCAGCCCTAACCGGATTAAAAATATCAAACTCCAACGTGCCTTTTACCTCCAGCACTTCATTGTTCCACGGACGGTTCAAAATTTCGCCACAGTCCACAGAATGGGTGGGCACGGGTTCATTGCGCAAATTGGCGCAATACGTGCGCAAGGCCTGACGGGCATCGGCTGTGCCCCCATCTATTGCAGCTACGGGATAGTCCGATGAAGTGGCCCACACAGCCGATTGAAACATGCTGTCATCCACCTTGTTGGAATGAGCCAACGCAGCCACTTCGGCATACTCCTTTTTTGCGTCTTTGGTGAGTTTGAAAGTGCTGCCCTCCTTGGGGGTGCCTCTTGAGGGATCTATGCAAAAAGCCCTCAGTGTGACGTTTTCGGTGGCTCCTGGCGCCAGGGCTATCATTTGGTCGGTCACCACTAGCAGGCGTTGGGTGTTCTCATCGCCCGTGGAGATGACACCGCCTCCCGGGGCAAATTGTACCTCGACCGCATTAGTTGACTTATTGGTCAATTTGGCCCGAACACAACTACCTGATGAGCCGCCCAGCGAGACAAACTCGGCACGGATGATTCCTTTTTGAAGCGCTTGGGTCCATTCCACGGGGAGGGCCAAGGCCAAGTGCCCGACCGAAATGACCGAACATAAAAAAATGATTCTGTGATTGATTTTCATGATTTA
>Ga0169931_10003582_pt1 | contig 24589 bp, 19 predicted proteins | sample Kivu_15m_20L_FD_129675 | JGI IMG/M metagenome (GOLD analysis project Ga0169931, IMG submission 129675) | Freshwater microbial communities from Lake Kivu, Western Province, Rwanda to study Microbial Dark Matter (Phase II) - Kivu_15m_20L... | ecosystem: Environmental > Aquatic > Freshwater > Lake...
AAGTATGGGGTAAGATGTTTAATGTAAATGTGTTTTAATTATTTGTGTTAAATAGAATTACTTGTAATTATGAAAATAAGAGAATGATTTAAGTCATCTGTAATATCAATTTTTTAATTATGTTAGAACAAAAAATCAAAAAAATAGTTTTTATTTTAACCTTAAAAATTTCAATCTGCAAAAGATAAAACATTTAAAACAAAAACTCAAAAGATACAAAATCAACAACATACAAAATTTAATGATTTTAAATATGTCGATTTACGGTAAAATATTTATGTATTTTTAAATAATTATTTTGATATATAAAAAAATAGTGCAATTTTTGCAGTACCATTTAATCAAATAAAAAATATTATGGCACGTAAACCAAAAGCAGTTGCTAAAGCTGCAAAACCTGCTCCGGCAGTGGCGGAAGCCCCTAAAAAAAGGGGTCGCAAACCGGGATCAAAAAATAAAGTTCAAGGTAAAAAGCGTGGCCGCAGGGCTGCAAAACCTGCAGTTAATGTTTTCGAGGCAATCGAAAAACAAATGAAAGCCATGACAGTTGCCATGAAAAAAGCGAAAGCGGCTGCTGAAAAGCAACTGGCTAAGATTGAGGCTAAAGCGGCTAAATCCATAGAAAAGGCAGAAGCCAAAGCAGCTAAAAAAGTTGAAAAATTAAAAGAGCGCATGAAAGCTAAGCGCCGTCGTCCGGGTCGTCCTGCCAAACGTGGCAGAAAACCTGGTCGCCCTGCTGCTGCCAAGCCCGCTGCTCGCCGTGGAAGACCACCCAAGAATGCTAAAAAGCGCGGTGGCAGACCCCGCAAAGGTCAGCCTACCAAAAAGAGTATGATTCTTGATTATATGAAATCAGCACCTAAAACTGTAAAATCTTCGGAACTGATAGCTGCAGTTTTTGCCCAAAGCGGTGAAACCGATAAAAAGCGTTTCTCTCAGGGTATGTACACAACCCTGACCCAGATTTATAAAAGTGGTGAACTGAAAAAGGTTAAGGACGGCATCTCTTTAGCTAAATAATACTTTTCATTATATAAATAAAAAAGGGGCACAAGCCCCTTTTTTATTTTACGGCATGAATGAATCGTTGTTTACCACTCATGTCTTTTATTAATACTTTTTCAGAAAATTCCTTAAAAATCAGCAATGTTTCTTCTGCCAAAGCAGGATTAATTTCTGCCCATAGATTACAGCCGGCTGATTGTGTTTTCAATAATTCTGCAAGTTTTTTATAAAAAATGAGGGGGTCTTTACCCTCCGGAAACAGCGCAGCATGGGGTTCCCATTCCAATACATTTTTTAGCATTTCAGATTGTTCTGCAGAATCTATGTAAGGTGGATTTGATACGATTATATCCCATTTATCCGACGTAATAAAATCATTGATAAAATCTGTTTGAATAAATATAACTCTATCCAAAATGCCCTGTTGAATGGCGTTTTCTTTGGCGATTTGCAAGGCCCCTGCTTCTATATCTAACGCTGTGGCTTTCCAGCAGGGTTTGTTTTTTAATAAAGCAATAGGGATGCAGCCACTGCCGGTTCCTACATCAAGTATTTTCAGGGAGTTGTTAGTGGTACTTTTTATGATTAATTCACACAACTCTTCCGTTTCAGGTCTTGGTATCAACGTATTTTTATTTACCCTTAATCCCATTCCGTAAAACCAGGCTTCGCCAAGGATATACTGCAATGGCTCATATTTCAATAACCGTTTAAGCACTTTATGCATGGCTTTTTCTTCCAGTTCCTGATTGTTATCCGAAAGCCATAAGCTGTAAGTTCTGAAACATGCCTCTGATTCCAGCACATCCATAACCGGCAGGAGTGCTTTTGTCCAATCTTGCCTGAATAAAGATGTCATTATATTAACGGTTAACAGAGAAGGTGAGTTTGCCTCTGAGTGTAATTCCGTTTTCCCGGAAAGCCTCTATTTTAATTACATAATTACCAGCCGGAATTATATTGCCATTTACATTGCCATCCCATTGAATTACCGCATCTGTTGACACTGAATAATTGCTAAAGGGTGCTGCAACCTGAAATCCGTTTTCATTAAAAATTCTTGCAGTTAGCCAATAACCTGGATCGGGCAACTGACATTTAATTTTTAATAAATCGAGGTCGCCGTCATTGTTAGGTGTAATGGTTTCAGTGAGCAACAAAAAATATTTTTTTGTGTCGGTTACGAAAGTATTTAACTGAGAATTGGGTAAACCTGGTGTGCCGTATCCGGAGGATGATGCGGCTGAAGTCCAGTATTGCTTGTTGTTTGACGGTGCGTCAGGCTGTGTTTTTTCCAGCGCAATACCGTCTTTGTTGCTGATAACCGGACTGTGAAAATCATCCCGATAATACAAACTATCTAAGGTTTTTCCCAGCCTGCTAACCAGTTTTATTTTTCCTTTGTCATTAGACATGGTTGGTAAATCCGCCAAAAAATGCAAGGCTTTTTTATCGTGGTTTTTATATTGTTTTATTATATCAGCTGTGTTTTCGGTCATCGCCAGATACAGACCGGGCAACAATAACCGGTTTTCAATGTACGAAGAAACCGAAGAAATAGCTCCGGTATCGTTAATGCCGGCAACAGAAACATTTTTTAAATCTATAATTGTTTTTCCGGCATTGTATATTTCCAGATAGTCGTAGCCATCTGCCATGGGATCAAATAAAATCTCATTGATATACATGCCTTTTATAACAGATGATGTATCCGGTCTTCCGAAACTAATGGTTTCTGGTGGGAAAGCTATACCTCCGCAACTTTTTAAATTATTAACCGAAATTTTTTCTATGCGGTTAGGTATAAAATTATTCATCCATTTCAGGGAAATAATTTTATTGTTTTGGCTAATACCCGCAATTCTAAAGGGGTTTTCTCCGCTAGATTTCAGGGTGTAATTGGTGAGCAGAAATGCTGAAGCGCTGTCTACCGGTGCGCTGAAATGCAATGCTGTTATGTCGGGTTCGGGAACATAAATGTGGCTCAAATAGGTTTCTGGAGTACCGATGCTGCCTGCTATTGAGTTGGGTTGTCCGGGCGTCCCCCCGTTGCTCTTATTGCTGCTCCAGTTATTGTCATCTATACAATAATATCCGGTGTCTATCCGCTCTAAACTCCAACCGCCTTTGGATTTCAGTGCATCGGTGTGCCAGGAAGAAAAATATTCAACAGAACATATCTTTTCATTTCTGTGATTCAATAAGGTTAAATAATCACCATCGTTATTTAACGATGGCAGGGTGTTTACACCTACCCATGCGCCCAGTGAATCCAGTTTTTTGGCGGTATTTTTTGATATGGTAAAATAACTGTATGGTGCAATTACCGAATCGGGCAGTGCAATGCTGCTGCTGTGGTCGCTGAATTTGTAATTTTTCAGCGTAATCCATTTGGCAGAGCGATTGTATAATTCCACATATTCTTCTTCCGGGAGAGTGCCTGCAGCGGGGGAAGGGGTGGCCATGACTTCTGTAAAGATTAAATCATTGAGCCTGGCTGTATCTGCAAATAGGGAAATAAAACTTTTTGTATTGAGTAGAGAAATATTATCGGAATTGTCAGCGGTCCCCTGGTTTGTTAATATGCAATTTGCATTGGTTTTAATATTTTGGGTAAATTGTAATGTGCACTTTTCCGGTGCGGTGAAATCAGGTATAATTAATGCAGGATTTCCCTGAGGTGAACCATTTACCGATAATGAAAAATGCGTGTTTTGTATATTCTTAACCGGTTCATTAAAAGTTACCGCAATTTTATTGGGATAAATAAAAGTGGCGTTTGACATTTTGGCCGGCAACGTATCTCTTATCTTTTTTCCAATATATATATTATCAAAAAAATGTTTGCCAATGGCAGTAGTTCCGTTTTGTATAATATGGATGCCTACATATTTTCCACCTGTCAAACTCTTGTCATAAATAGTTCCTTCCAGTACTGTTATGGTGGAGATCAGGTCTCTTCTGTATAGAGAAACAGAATCGCCCTTTCTTTCAATCCAAACTTTATAATAATTATTGGTTTTATTGAGTTCGCCATCGGCGCCCGAGATAATTTCGGTGGCTACACCGTTCACCATTTTGTATAAACTGATTTCGTCTTTGGTGTTGCCGGCACGCACAAAATAGCCGTTTCTGGCTTTTTCGGCAAAGCTGTCTGCTGCAATCCAGAATTCGGTATAATTGGCACTGCTGGGGTTAATGCCATATTGAAATTCCCAGGTATATATTTCTGCAGAGTCATAATTAGCCAAAGAGGAAATGCCATATTTTACCGCACTTCCACTTGCATTCAGCGTTTTTAATCTGCCTGATAAAACTTCAAAATCACCTGCATTGTATATCCATTTGGGATTATTGTTTAACTCTCCATCACTAAAACTATCAGAAAACTGAGCATTAAGGTTCAGCGAGAAAATCGCCATTATTCCCAAAACCAACCTGCGCATATCTGCGAAAATAATCATTAAATGCAGAATAGTTGTTAAATTAATGATAGCTGCCTTTCCAGTAGTATCCGCCAAACCGGGCTCTAATACCAGTAATAATTATCATTAATACCTGAACAATAGAAAATATGGTAATGTGGAGCGGATTTATTTTGTAGTTTAATACAGGTAATAATTTTATATATAAAATAACATCTGCGGCCATTTTACCTGCAATAAATATACCTGCAGGGGTAAAACCAATAAATGGAATTAAAATTATTGAAGATATGTAACTAATCGAAAACAAAAAGGAGAAACCTTGCCATATTATTCCGGATATATATTTCTGGTGTCTTACTTTAGAAGCCCAACGCACACGCTGATTGATTAAATCGGACCAGCTTTTTTCGGAAGCTGTTTTTACAATATTGTTTTCTGTGAAAATAAATGAACACGCAGCACTGTTTTTTTGCATTGCATACTCCAATAGAAAAATATCATCGCCGCCCGGAATATTTAAATCAATTCTTTTTGATTGTGCTTCTACAAACAAAGATTTATTCATGCATAAATTAGCACCGTTGGCCATTAATGCATTTTTGTTTTTAAAAGACTCAGCTGTTAGTGCCATTAATACAGCACTTTCCATGCATTGGTAGTTGTGCAGAAATGATGAGTTACCATTATATTTAATTGATCCTGCTATTAATAAAGTATTATGGTTTTGTATTGAATGATATAGTGTAATCAACAATCTATCCGGTAAAATGCAATCTGCATCGGTGAAGAAGAGGTTGTCAAAGGATGCATTTTTTACCGCATTGTGCAGGGCTGCCTTTTTCCCGGTTTCCGTTGTGTTTTCGCAGTAAACAATTCGTAAAGGCGATGTTTGTTGTGTTTGCAAAACCCAATCCCTGCCCTTATCCTCACTGTGGTCATTGCAAAGCACCCATTCTATCAAATGCTTGGGATAATTCAGGTTGCAAATAGATTCATACAAGGCCGGCAAATTGTGAATTTCATTTCTGAAAGCAACCACAATAGAAATTCCGTTTTCAGGAATTTTATTTTCGATAACATTTTCACTTAAGTTAAATCGGAAAACAGGAATAGCAAGGGCTGTAAAACCGGCCAGCACTAGTATAGTGGCAACTATGTTTATGATGGTTGTGGTTTCCATTTATACATTATAAATACAATAAGTCCAATAATAGCCGGTAGCAAAACATTGTAAAAATAGTTGATTGCAGCTATACCCAGCAATAAAGGTTTTTGTGCATCTGAAATGCTGAAAAGTAACAATGGTAAGCTTAGTCGCACGGCGGCATCGGTATAAATAATGCCGGGTGTGAATGTCTGAATAAAGAAAATGCAGGCCACACAGGTAAGTGCTTTGGGTGTATCGGCAAGTTTAAACTGAATGATAAAAAATGCATAAAAACCACCAAAAACCAGGTAGCGAAGCAAGGATAATCCAAATGTTCCTGTTATTTGACTGCCCGAAAAATGTTTGAAACCCAGCAACCATTTTTCCAACCAAGCGGGTTTCCTTGTGCGGCTTTTCACCAAATACCAGGCAAAGCCTAGCAAAATCAGAAATGGCAAAATATACAATAAGCTGCTGCGCCCGTATTTTTCTGCTTCTGAACCAAGCAATGCATATGCAGCCGGAATGCCTGCAATGAGTGTAACCAGTGTTTGGCATGTAGCACCAAAATAGTTGTTAAGCAAGGCTGCAGAGCGGTTTTCCTCTTTCAGATACATCACCCTGCCTAAAAATTCACCTACGCGAAACGGAATAACATTATTGGCTGCGGCACCGGCCAGCAAGCCTTTTACTGCATTTATAAAACGTAGTTTTTCAAGGTTGGAAACCAACAATCGCCATTTTATTGCTTCCAGCCACCAGTTGGCGGTAGCTGACAGCAAAGCGGCAAAATGCCAATACCAGGGGATGGTTTTTAAAGCTAACCAAACATTTTCGGGATTAGGAACTCCGCCGGAAAGCAAATTTATCAGCCATATTATGCAGGCTCCTGCAAGGAACCATTTAACCAGCTTCCATACAAGGCCGGATTTCATATACTGCGGTTGGCTTCCAGTATTTTCTTTTCTATGCTGCTGGTGCTGTAGCCGGGTAAAAATTCTAGGGTTTTTACCGAACCACCGGCTGCCAAAACTTCTTTTGCACCTACAATATCTTCAATTTTGTAATCGGCTCCTTTAACAAGCACATCGGGATTTACAGCCTGAATTAATTCCAGCGGGGTGTCTTCATCAAATACAATAACAGCACCCACGCATTGCAATGCCGCCATCACAGCGCTGCGCGAAAATTCATTTTGCAACGGCCGGGCCGGACTTTTATCAAGGCGTTTTACGCTGTCGTCGCTGTTCACACCTACCACCAAAAAATCTCCGAGTGCCGCGGCTTCCTGCAAATAGGTAACATGCCCGGCGTGCAAAATATCAAAGCATCCGTTGGTGAAAACAATGCGCTTACCTTCAGCTTTTATAGTGGCAGCAAGCTTGTCAGCCTCTTCGCGTTTCCAGATTTTCGGGTTGGTATTCATGCCGTTTTTATTTTGCGCATTTCCATCATCATAAGCATGTAGCAAATTCCACCAACAATAATGCTGAAAAGGTTTTGATAGGCAAGGTTAAAAATTCCGAAGGTTTCGGCATCTTTAGCACTCAACGCATATACGGCCTGCAGGCCAAACGAAATGGCGCCCCATAGTCCGGCACCTGCCGGTAGGGGTATAGCAATACCTACGGCACTGAAAATAAGCAGGCTTATGGCGCTGCCAATCCCCATGTGGTTTGTGACAGGTAAACTCTGCAGTAAACAATAGCCGCTAAGCATATAGCAAAACCAGATACCCGCTGAATACAGGAAAAACAATGCAGGGTTTTCCAGTGCAAAAATGGTTTTTAATCCTTTGGAGAAACCCGATAACAGGGTAGCCAGTTTGCCGGGCGCTTTGTCGGATTTTTTATTTTTTCTAAATCTAACAAACAGAACACCGACCGTAAGCAAAGCCATTATCATTATAACGTTGGGTAGGGTGGCTAATTTGCTCAGTGGTGTAAGGATGAAGCTGTCAAAAAAACCATAAATGTGCTGAAATTCAACCAGCAGGCCGGTAAAGCACACCAACAGCAGCATGAGCATATCCACAAGTCTTTCTGTTACTACTGTTCCGATGAGCAGGTCTGTAGGTGCCTTTTCGGTTTTGGCGGCAACGGCACAGCGCACCACTTCGCCACCGCGGCTGGTAGCCACATTGATAAGGTAGCCGCTCATCACAGCGTAAAACGAGCGTTTCGCGTTTAGTGGATATCCTGCCGGTGCAGTGAGCATATTCCAGCGGTAGCCTCTGAGCCAGTGGGCAAAAATCATAATGAAAACTGAAGCCCCCATCCACTTAAGGTCTGCCGATACTAAGGCTTTCAAGGTAGCTGTCCAATCTGTTTTTAGCCCAATCCAAATAAAGATAAGGGCAGTAAGAACAAGCAGCAGTGCATTCGTTATGGCTTTTTTATTGATTGTCAAACCAGACGGTTATTTCTATCGGGAAAAATATTTTTCGGCTGATGCGAAGCAGCTTCCTCTTTGGTCATAATTGCAAATGTCATGATAATCAGTTCGTCTCCCACTTGTCCTTTGCGTGCTGCCGCACCATTTAGGCCTATGATACCTGTGCCTCGGTCTCCTGCAATGATGTATGTTTCAAAACGTTCGCCGTTGTTATTATTTACAATAAGTACCTTCTGGTTGGGAATAAGCCCTGCGGCATGCACCAGATCCATATCTATGGTAATGCTTCCGGTGTAGTTCAGTTCGGTTTGCGTAATGCGAACATTGTGTATCTTGGCCTGTAAAACCTCAATCTGCATAAATTTTCAGCGAAATTAGTACAATAAAAGGCAAACACAAGATTTCTTGTTCATGGATTGCAACGAAAATACTTGCTATGCAGATACAGGTGGGGCATAACGGCATCAAATCCTTAACTTCGCGGTGTGCAGTTCACATCGGGCATTGTAGAGCAGGCCGTAGAGGCACTTTCGGGTTTTCCGGGTATCGGAAAGCGCTCGGCGTTGCGCATGGTGATGTACCTGCTCAACCGCCCTGAGCATGAAGTTGTGAATCTTGCCGATAGCATATTAAAAATCAAAACCGAGTTGAAACTGTGCCGTGAATGTGGCAATGTAAGCGACAATGAGGTTTGTAATGTGTGCTCAAATCCTTCCCGAAACACTAAAATAATCTGTGTAGTGGAGGACTTTAGCGATCAGATGAGCATTGAGTCCACGGCCCAGTTCAACGGGGTTTATCATGTATTGGGAGGACTAATTTCTCCCATGGACGGCATTGGCCCCGACCAGCTGCTTATTCAGGCATTGCTTGACCGGGTTGAAAAAAACGCCCCCGAAGAAATCATCATGGCCTTCAGTGCCACGGTGGAAGGCGATACCACCATGTTTTACCTCGCAAAAAAGCTTAGGGATATGCCAGTTCGCGTAAGTTGCATTTCCCGAGGAATCGCCATTGGTGGCGAAATAGGTTACGCTGATGAAATCACCCTCGGCAGAAGTATAGCCAACCGTACAGAGTATAAAGTTTAAAAACATTGCACCAGCTTTCGGTCATCATCGTCAACTACAATGTGCGCTACTTCCTGGAGCAGGCACTGCACAGCGTGATGCGTGCAACCCGCAATCTGGACGCAGAAGTATGGGTTGTTGATAATAACAGTGTTGACGGCAGTATGGACATGGTAAAAGACCTGTTTCCCAAGGTAAAGTGCATCGAAAACAAGGAAAACTTGGGTTTCAGCAAAGCCAATAACCAGGCTATTCGCCGCAGTAATTCAAGGTATGTTTTGTTGCTCAATCCCGATACGGTTTTGCAGGATGATACACTGGAGAAGTGCGTTGTCTTTATGGATGAGCATCCTGACGCGGGCGGGCTCGGTGTGCGCATGATTGACGGAAAAGGGCAGTTTCTGCCCGAAAGTAAGCGGGGATTGCCTTCCCCGGCGGTGGCGCTGTATAAAATGACCGGTTTGTCTGCCTTGTTTCCAAAGTCAAAAACATTTGGCCGATATCACCTCAAATTTTTGGATGAGCACAGCATCCACAGGGTTGATGTACTGAGCGGTGCCTATATGTTGCTTCGCAGTGAAACACTGGAAAAAATTGGTTTGCTGGATGAAGATTTCTTCATGTATGGCGAGGATATTGATTTAAGCTATCGGATTACCCAGGCCGGATATCACAATTACTATTTCCCTGAAACTGCCATCATTCACTACAAGGGCGAGAGTACCAAAAAGCGTAGTGCCAACTATGTAAAGGTATTTTACAATGCCATGGTATTGTTTGCCCGTAAGCACTACAGCAGCAGTATTGCAGGCCGATTGAATGTTTTTATTCAGCTGGCTATTTATTTGCGTGCTTTTCTGGCATTGGCCTACAGGGCAATAAGCATGGCTATTTTACCACTGCTGGATTTTTTATTGATTTATGCCGGTTATTTCGGAATCACCCGCTATTGGGAAGACTACAACAAATACGTGAAAGGGTTTTACCCGGATACCTACTTTACCATGCATATTCCGGTGTATATACTGGTTGTGTTGTTTTGCATGTATCTCAGCGGCGGCTACGATAAACCCCTTTCGGTGCGCAGAATTATCAGGGGAGCAGCTGTGGGTGCGTTAATAACCTTTTCTGCGTATGCTTTTCTACCCAAGTCCTTGCAGTTTAGTCGGGCTATATTGTTGCTGGGTTGTGCCTGGAGCTTGGCAGCTCCTTTATTGTTGCGCTTTTTGGTTTATTTTCTAAGGACGGGAAAAACACAGCTCTCAGCGCCTGGAACCTATCGGATTGCGCTGGTTGCAGGAACTGCTGAATCAGGTCGCATTGAAGGATTGCTCACCCGCAGCATGGTGAAAACAGATTCAATAACCCGTGTTTCGCCTGATGGATCAAGGCCTGAAGGTTTTGCTGGCGGAATGGAACAAATTGCTGAAGTCGTCGATATTTTCAAGGTGAATCTTGTCATCTTCAGTGCTGCCGATGTGGCTTCCGCGAATATTATGGCGGTGATGAGCCGTCTTTCGGGTAAAAACGTTCATTTCAAAATTGTTCCTGAGGGCAGCCAGTTTGTGATTGGCAGTAACAGCAAGGATGAGCGGGGGGAATTGTTTACCTTGGATCTCAGTTTCACCCTTGAAAATTTGGAAATACGGAGAAAAAAGCGTATATTGGATTTGGGTGTTGCTGCTGCGATTATGGTTATTTCTCCTTTGCTGGCCTTATCCCGGAATGGACGTCTGCTCTTGAAAAACTGGATGTCTGTCATTTTTGGTCGTGAAACATGGGTGAGTTATTACGGAAGAACCAATACAGCATTTTTACCCAAAATAAAAAAGGGTTGTCTTTATCCGGCAATGATTTATCCGAACCAAGAACTCGAGACAGCAGTGAATCTGGCCTATGCCCGTGATTATCACGTCTATCTTGATTTGCAGACAATTTGGTATTTTATATTTCGGAAAAATAAACAAACGATATACTAAACACTACCTCACGTGAATAGCTACGAGATAAAGAAGTTTGTAAAAATAATTTTGCTGTTGCTGGCTGTCTTTATTGGAGGGCTCACACTTTATTTCAGCCAGCAACTGGCTAAAAAAGTGGCACAGGAGGAAAAGAAAAAAATTGCAACCTGGGCAAAAGCCATAAAATATAGTGGAGACCCTGAGGTGGCTGAGGCCAACCTTACATTTTATCTGGAACTTATTCAGGACAACACTACGATACCCGCCATAGTGGTGGATGAAAAAGGGAAGATTACCCAGCAAGTTATCAATCTTGACAAGATTCAACTAAAAAAGCCTGGTTACCTGGAGGAAAAGAGACAGCAATTTGCGGCTGAAAATGAGCCTATACCGATTCCCATAGCCGATGGGATTGTGCACAATGTGTATTATGGAGAAAGCAGTGTGCTGAAACAACTGCGGTATTATCCCTTTATCGTGCTGGGTGTTGTGGGGCTGTTTATCCTGGTCTCATATTTTACTTTTTCCGTCAGCCGCAGGGCGGAAGAGAATCAGGTGTGGGTGGGTCTTGCCAAGGAAACCGCCCATCAGCTTGGTACACCCATTTCATCTTTAATGGGGTGGGTAGATGTGATTGAAATGGGTGAAATGCCCGAAAACGCAGGAGATGAGATGCGTAAGGATATCAGACGCCTGCAAATTATCACGGAACGTTTTAGCAAAATCGGCTCCGAACCCATCTTGAAAAAGGTAGAACTTAACCTTACCTTACAGCATGCCGTAGACTATATGAAAACCCGCTCGGGTAAAGGGGTTCATTTCGATATACAGTCTTCCGGCCCGGTATATGTGATGCTGAACCTTAATTTGTTCGATTGGGTAATTGAAAACCTAACGAAAAACAGCATTGATGCCATGGAAGGTGCTGGAAATCTTAAGTATATCATTTCCAAAAAAGCAGATAAAATAACCCTGGATGTTACAGATACCGGGAAAGGGATACCCCGCAATCACTTTAAATCTGTTTTTAAGCCCGGCTTTACTACCAAGCGCCGTGGCTGGGGGTTGGGCTTATCGCTGGCAAAGCGCATCATCAACGACTACCACCGCGGGCAAATTTTTGTAAAAGAAAGTCAGCCCGGTGTTGGTACCACCATGCGGGTAGTGCTTAACGAAGCAGTGTGATCGTGCCTTTTTCCACAACACGCTCATCATAAGCATTGATGAGAACAACCTCCACAATGTAAGTGCCCTGTGGCGCTCCGTCTCCTGTCCAGCCTTGTTTTGGATCGTCAGTTTTAAATACAAGCTGCCCCCATCGGTTGTAAACACTTAGTTTGTAGGTTTTTACGCCCCTGAGCGATGGTTTCCACACATCATTTACCCCATTATCATCAGGAGTAAAAGCATTGGGGATGTGGAGGTAGTAGCCGATTCCTACCCTTACAATGCTGTTGAATGTGTCGTAGCAATTAAACGCATTACCCACAATCTGCTGAATGGGCCAGGTTCCTGTATCATTGGATACCCAAACGGAAGGCTGCTGTGAAGTGAAAAATCCATGCGGCAGGTTCCATACCCAGGAAGTTGCGCCACTACTTTGATCGGTAAAGGTTACAGGCTGTAGTTCTCTGGGTGCCGAGGGCGTGAACGTGAACCCTGCTTTGGGTCTTGGGTTTACAATAAGTGTATACGAGACAGTATCCATGCAGCCCAGGCTGTTGAAGGCACTCAGTTTGATTGCATGGTTGCCCGTAGCAAAACGCAATGTGGTGTCGCTGCCGCTGTAGCGCCTGTTATTTATAAGATACCTTGCAGACGAGGAACTTACATTTTTCACGACGTACACACCTGGATTACAGGTTGTTGTGTTGGGGATGAACAGATTGGCAACGGGTTGTGCCACTACCTGCACCTGAATGTTGCGTTGGGGCTGTGTAACGGTGCAGCCGTCAGTGACTAAAATGCGGTAACTCCTTGTGCTGGTGGGAGAAACCGCAATATTTGGGCTGTTTCCGGCGTTGCTGCTGTTTGAAAGGTCGGTCCAGGTATACACATAACTGCCATTGCCACCGGTTGCTTTCACACGAAGCGATGCCAGATCTCCGGCACAGATGGATGTATCCGGTGAAGAGGTAATGCTAAGATCCGGCAAAACGGTTATTTTGATGGTGGCGGTGTCGCTTTTAATGGTACAACCGTCGGTTAGTATTACCCGAACTGTTTGTGTGGTGGTTGGATTGAGATTTAGGGTTGCACTGCTGCCAAGTGATGTGGCAGGGCTGCTCACGTCTTCCCAGCGATACTGATACAAACCATTACCACCTGTGGAATTGCTCTGCAGCGTGATGGGATTGCCATAGCACAGCGTAGTGTCACTGTTGGTGGTAATATTCAGGGGCAGTCTAACATTGACGGTAACTTGCTGTGTGTCGTTTTTTACGGTACATCCGTCACTTAGCACAGCACGGTATACCGTTGTGGTGGTAGGTGCAACGTTTTGCGTGGTTCCGTTTCCAAGTCCCTGATTCCATGTGATGGTATAGCCCGTGCTTAAGCCACCTGAGGGCGATGTATTTAGAGCGGTACTCCTACCAAGGCACAGGGTTGTATCCTGTTTAAGGATAAGTGCCAGTGGAGATCTTACATCTACTGTTACAAATGCAGTATCATTTTTTATGGTGCAGCCGTCGCTGAGAATGGCACGGTAAGTGGTTTTGGTAGCAGGCGAAACCATTTTATTCGGCCCTGTTCCCAATCCATGATTCCATGTTACGGTGCGGGAAGCCGATATTCCGCCGGAAACAATAGCATTGAGCGATACGGAGTTGCCAACACAAATCAGGGTGTCTTTGCTGAGGGTAATATCCAGTGCGGGCCTTACGCTCACTTTAAAAGTGGCATTGAAAGTGTCAGGTGTGCAACCATCAAGTGCCCTGACTGTGTAATCGGTGGTAGTTGCCGGATTCACCAAATAGTTGGGGGTGGTAATATTACCGGGTGTCCAAAGGTATTTGTATCCCGTTGTAAGACCACCACTCAATGCAGCTGTTAGGGTTGTCGCTCTTCCGAGGCAAAGGGTGGTGTCTTTTCCGGCTTTAAGTGAAAGCGGAGCTCTTAACGTCACTATTACCGAATCGGTAGCATCATAAAACGTGCACTGATCATCCAGCGAAATCCGGTAGGTTGTTTTAACAGTAGGTTTCACCGATATGCTATTGCCTGCAGCAAAGCCCTGCCATTGAAAGGCATAACGCGTGCTGTCTCCGCCGGTGCCGGTAACACTCAGGGTAAGTGAATTTCCCAAGCAGATAGTGGTGTCTTTTGGTTTCCGAATTCTTAAGGGTGATTTAACCGTTAAAATGGCAGCGTTGGAAGGTTTTCTGATGTTACAGAAGTTGGTGGCCAAAATTCGGAATTGTTGACGATTATTGGCAAATACCAGATTTTTACGCTTCAAAGTATTGATGGTATCGCCGGCAAGATCACTCCAGGTAGTTCCGTTATTTGTGCTAATCTGCCATTGCAGTAGTGGTTTTAAAACTGAATTAACCCCAATGGTCCACAAAACCGAGTCTCCTTCACACTTCCACTGATCTGCCGGTTGTGATGCAAAAGTGGCTTGTGTATCAACCGTAATTATGGCGGGAGCTGTGAATACCTGGTTCAGACAGGCGTTCAGATAGCGATTGCGATAATAAGTGCCGCGCTGGGCCCATGAGAAATTTGGAACTGCCAGCGTATCTGTGTTTTTCCCAGGCATATTTTGCCATGTTTTTCCGCTGTCGGTGCTAAACTGCCATTGTCTGGCCAAACTGGGTGTGCCTGTAGCACTGCTGATCAGGGTAAGTGTATTACCTGCACAAATGATCTGGGTTGTAGGCTGACGCGTTACTGTGGGAGCCACCGGACTTGCTGAGGGAGTGAAAGATCGACCGGCACATCTGGGTCCGTTTTCACCATTGGGGCCAATGGCTTCCAGTGAAAACCAGTAGGTTCGTCCATTCACCAAACCGGTAACCGTGTAGAAAGTATCTTTGGTTGTACCGATGGGTTCCATGTAAGAATTGATGCTTTGCAAAATCCTGTAGGATCCCGCACCGACTGTTCGGGGCCAATACAGATGAACCTGACTGCTGCAAGTAGTTCCGTTGGGTTGGCTGGCACGGTAATAAATATGAAAGGTAGTATCGCTCACATCGGTCAGACTGCCGTTTTTAATGCGAATCAGGGCTTTTTTGGTGTTGAGGGTTGAAGGTGCATTGTTCCAGGTAAAATATCGGTTGGTGCTTGCCAAGCCTGTGGTGATAGTATTCCACGTAACACCACTATCGGCGCTGTATTCAAGGGTATAGGTTCCGGTGGCTCCAAAGGCGTCCCAGGCGATGGTTTGCGGGGCTGTGGATGTGGGCGGTACCATGGATTCATGGCCATTGGGGTAGCTGACCCGCACATAGTTGCCAAACTGGCTGTGGGTGATGGTGTAAACCTCATTGGTGGTGCTGATAGCTTTCCCTTTAACACGGATTACCCATTTGCCGGACTTGGGATTGTTAAAATAAAACTGCTCTGCATTATTCAGGCTGTCACGCTTGCGAATGGGTAGGCAGGTATGGCAGGCCGGATTTAAGGTCCACGGTGAGAACACATTGCCTGCACTGTCCTGTACTTCCAGGTCCAGGTCATTAATCAATGAGGGTGAAGCACCTGCAGCGGCATACATGTCATCCCAAACCAGCATAACCTGAAACCGTGCTGTACCGGGTTTTACATAAACGGTATCCGTGCGGCTGTTGCCATTGGTAACACTGTCTACTTTGTAGGTTTTATCCTCCAGCACCCTATTGGCACTTACTGCATTAATTCGGCCAAAACCAAAAGCGTAGTCAGGCCCGGTATTTCCCAAATCGTCTGCCGTGTTGCATACAATGGCTTTGAGGGTATGGTTCAGGGGTTTTTTATTGCTGTTGAGTTGTTTGAAGCGCTCATACAACAAAGCAATGGTTCCTGTGGCCCCAGGACAACTCATGGATGTTCCATTCCAACCGCCTTGGTAGGTGTTTCCGGGCATGGTGGAATATACATTCACTCCCATGGCACAGATTTCCGGTTTCATGCGTCCATCGCGCATGGGTCCGTAGCTGTGAAAGGTGCTATTCCCGTCATTAAACTGTAAAGCACCTACGGTGATGTTGTTTTTAGCTGCCTGAAAACCGCTGTTTATGGTTCGATAGCCCCCTGTTGCACAATTCGAACTCCGTGAATTTCCGGAACTAAACTGGTGGCTCAGGTAGGGATACATGGTAACCAAAATATCCAGGTTGCGGCTTACCCCATCATAGGTCCCGCGGGTTGCACAAGGGTCTGAGCTATAGCCATATGAGTTGTTAGTCATTACAATACTGTCCCGAAAGCAGGCAGTATCCATTTCGGCAGGTATATTCCCATAAAAATCCCAGCTGAACAAATTGGCTTTTGGCGCCATGCCTTGTCCATACGGATCAATGATTCCGCCGCCGGTTATTGTGCCGCAAACATGTGTGGCGTGGTTGGAGTTTGCCCCTGCAACGTATGGGTTTTTTAAAATAACCCTGTCATTGTAATCCACATGACTGCCTGCTCCGCCACCGTCCCATTCGCCAATGACGATGCCTTTTCCCCAAAGATTTCGGCCTCCGGGTCTTCCCAAATTTAATGTCAACGCACGGTGATTTACTCGCCCCGGAAAGTTGTGGGCTTCCACGGCCGGGGGTATGGGTTCAAGCCAGTAAAAACCATCTACGGAGAGCAGTGTTTCAAGCTTTTCCAGCGGAAAACGAACTTGTAATGTTTTAAAATTGGGCAAATATTCATGGCATACAAATCCATTTTCTTCAAAAGAAGCTTTGAGGGCTTCATAACGGTGATTTCCATTCAAAAAAACCACGGCTTCAACCCATCCCGGAAAGTCTTTTACACGCGCCCAATCAGGACCACCGTTTTGCCAGTTTTCAGATACTGTTTTCCATTCGCTTTTAAGTGGCTGAACACAGATAACGCCATAAACTGACAGGTCTTTTCCGGCCATAACTCTAGGTATTTCGGCGTACCAAGTAAAATCAGGCATGTATTCAAGCAGGCTAATGCCGGTTTTGTTGAGCGCGTCCTTTTGAGCATTGTCCGGCATGGATGAGAAGGAAACAAATGCAGTGTAATATCCAGCTGAACTGATTTTTTCAGGCACTTTGGTAATTTTTTCTGTTTTTATATCGCCGGTTTTCAAGCGAATAACAGGCAGGTGCTGCGCGGATACAACTATGCTGTAACCCAAGGCAAATAAAGACAATAGCGAGCTAATTGTATTAATTTTCATCTTATATCAATATGTTTCCAAATTTACAAGAAATGCTCATTTAAATCAGATTTTTGAGATACACTTTTACATTATCTCTCGGATTGATGAACAAAACTGCTCCAAATAGACGCAGATAACGAATAAAATGTTGTATCCACATGCTGAAAATTATCGTTAAGGAATATATCCCCTGATTATATTCGCAACATGATACAACGCATTCAATCCCTGTATTTGCTGCTGGTTTTTCTGTTTGCGGCCCTGATGCTGTTCCTAAATCCGAATTTTGCCAAATTCAAAAACACCAAAGCGGAGAAAATCAGTGCAGAACTGCATTTTGTGACCAAACACTATTTTAATGAAGCTGATTCCGGCAGTATGCCATACGATAAGTTAAACATTCTGCTTATCACCTCCATAGGCCTGGGGTCTGTGTATGCCATTTTTCTTTTTAAAAGAACAGAGCTTCAGAAAAAAATATGCCTGTATGTCTCTTTATTGTCTGCAGTACTGATGATATCCTTGATTCTGGATTTTATGAAAATGTCTCAGGATGCCCCTGAAGTATCGTCCTATCCCAGCATTCACGGTATTTGGCCGGTTGCCTGTACGGTATTGTCTGCATTGGCATGGGCTGCCATTCGCAGGGATGAAAAACTGCTGAAAAGCATGGACCGTATACGTTGATATGAAGAATTCTTTTCTTTGTTTTCTTACGGTATTTTGCCTGATTGCGGATGTCAGCGCGCAAAAGACAGCTTTTAAAAATGAGTTTATTACGCCCTACGAAGGCTCAGGCAAGAAGCGCACCGCCACCTACAACCAATGTGTGGAATGGTATCAAAGTGTGCAGAAACAATTTCCCAAAATCTGCAGGCTGGATTCCATCGGGCTTTCCGACGGCGGCAGCCCGATTTATGTGTTTAGAATCAACAGCAGCGGGAGTACTGCCAAAGTAAAAGTGCTCATCAATAACAACATTCATCCCGGAGAGCCGGAAGGAACCGATGCCAGCATGCTGCTGGTAAGGGAATTGCTCATGGATAAAGGGAATGAAGCCATATTGGATAAAATTGACCTGCACATCATTTGCCAGTACAACGTTGATGGCTCCCAAACGCAGTCATGTTGCACACGGGCCAACCAAAACGGGCCGGAAAATCAGGGTTTTCGCGGCAATGCCCGCAACCTGGATCTGAACCGTGATTTTATCAAGGCCGACAGCCGCAGCGCACGCGCTTTCACACAGTATTTCACTGCCCAAAAATTTGATTTTTTCATTGATAACCACACCAGCAACGGTGCCGATTATCAGTATACGCTCACCTATTTTCACACACGCCCGGAAAAGCTGTTGCCCCAGTTGCGGCTGCTTTTTCAAAACATAGAATCCTACCTTAAACCGGAACTGGAAAAAGCCGGTTGGCCCACTGCACCTTATGTCGAAACCATGAAAACCGTTCCCGATAGCGGCATTCACGCTTTTTGGGAAACCGGCCGCTATGCTACAGGATTTGCGGCGTTGCACCACTGCATTGGCTATACCGTAGAAACCCACATGCTGAAACCTTTTCCCAAGCGCGTGGAAGCAACCCTCGATTTTATGCGTGTTTTTTTGCGGGGAGTGGCCAAAGAGCATGGCACCGCCCTCGTTGTGCGTGAGTATTTAAAACGGGCCCAAACCCGCAGATTGCAGGGCCGGCAGGTGGAATACATTGCCCACGAAATGGATATAAGCCGCTGGGATACCATTGTGTTTAAAGGGTTTGAATTTGGTTATAAAACCAGCGCTGTAACAGGCCAAAAACGTTTATATTACGATACCACCAAACCCTTGAGCCGGAATATTCGGTATTACCGCTATTTCAAGCCCAAAGACAGCGTGGTGATGCCGCGTTTTTATATACTGCCCTGGGCTTGGGGCGAGGTTTGGGAACGCCTGAAACTGAACCGTATAGAAATGAAACAGGTGGGGCAGGATACCAGCATGGCGCTGCGGGTGAGTTTTATCAACGGATATGAAACCGCTAAAACCCCTTACGAAGGCCATTACTTGCACTACAACGTAAAAACCACCGATACCATCGTGCCTGTTAAAATCAGGAAGGGGGATTGGTTCATTCCGGTTACGCAGGCCAACTATCAGTTTTTGGCGGCCACGCTGGAACCCCGAGCGCCTGACAGTTATTTTGCCTGGAATTTCTTTGATGCAGTATTGCAGCAAAAAGAGGGTTTCAGCGATTATGTGTGGGACGATAAAGCGGCAGAAATACTGGCTTCAGACCCTGCATTAAAAAAGAGATTTTTGGATAAAAAGGCAGCAGATAAAGCCTTTGCAGCCGATGCCTGGGCCCAGTGGATGTTTGTATACCGAAATTCGTCGTATTACGAACCCACACATAACCAGTATCCGGTGTATAGGGTGGATTGAGGGTTACTTCCTAACCACCGAAATGTCTTTCCATGCCTTGGTAGTAGTAGGTCATTTTACTGTCACTCAACTGTATCGTTTTACAAATTAGTAAAACGCAAAACCAGTAAAAAATAGAAATCAGCATTAATTTATAGGATTTTATAATGGTAAATACGATTACTCCGCTCCTGCAATCCATTGCTCCATGGCTGCATCGTAGGCTGTCTGTAGTTTTTGGAGTTGTGTGTCAGCCTGCTGGTACGCCTGGGTATGGGCATTGATTTTCTCGAAATCTACGGCTACATCTTCATCGGTCAATCGTTTTTCGTGCAGGGTTTTTTCGGCGCGAATGGTTTCCATTTGTTTCTCCAGCTCAGCCATTTCCTGTTCCAGTTGCTGCAGCCTGTTTTTGCCCGGTTTTTTAGTCTCAAAAGATCCGTCTGAATTATCTTTGGTAACTATAGGTTTCGCTTTTGGCGTCTCGTTTTCCTGTATATACGTTTCCGGGCCGCGGCGCTGCATCCATTCATTCCATTCATCGTATGTGCCGGGATATTCCCGTAAAATACCATTTTCAATCCACCAGATTTTAGTGGCAACATTGCTCACAAATGTTCGGTCGTGGCTCACAATTACGCAGGTTCCTTTGTATTGGGAAATGGCATCTGCGAGAACGGATGTACTAAACATATCCAGGTGGTTGGTAGGTTCGTCCAGTAGCAGCAAATTGGCCCGAGTAAGCAGGGTTTTGGCCAGTGCCACACGGCTTTTTTCGCCACCTGATAATACTTTTATTTTCTTAAAGACTTCATCGCCCGTAAATAAAAAACAGCCCAAAACCGTGCGCAGTTCTGCTTCTGTGTATTCTGCATCCACCGTGCCTAGCTCATTTAATAAATCCCTTTGCAGGTTCAGCGCCTCCAACTGATGCTGGGCAAAAAACGAAGTTTCTACGTTCCAGCCGGGTTCTATAATACCGCCATGCGGCTCAGATCCGTAAATGATGCGCAGTAGCGTACTTTTTCCTTTTCCGTTTGCCCCAATAAGTGCTATTTTATCTCCTCGTAAAACCTGTGCATTGGCTGAACGTATGATTACGCTATCATCGTAGCTTTTGCTAACATCTTTCAGTGTGCAAATGGTTTTGCCGGGCGTGGTGCGGATGTTGAAGCGGATGTTCATTTCGCGCTTTTCATCGTCCTTCAGTTCAATTTTATCCAGTTTCTGCAGCATTTTCACCCGGCTTTGTACCGCAGTGGCTTTGCTGGCCTTGGCTTTGAACCGGCGTATAAATGCCATTTGCTGTCGGATATAATCTTGCTGGTTATCAAACCTGCGTTGCAGCATTTCGTCGCGCTCTTCCTTCTGTTCCAGGTAATCGCTGAAATTGCCTTTGTAGTGATACAGCTGCTGATGTGCCACTTCGGCTATGCGGTTTACGGTGTTATCCAAAAACAGGCGGTCGTGGCTCACAATCACAAACGTGCCTTTGTAGGTTTTCAGATAATCTTCAATCCATTCAATAGTAGGTAAATCAAGGTGGTTGGTGGGTTCATCCAGCAGCAGCAAATCGGGTTGCATTAGCAGCAGTTTTGCCAGCATGGCCCGCATGCGCCATCCGCCCGAGAACAGGTTGAGTGGTTTTTGCAGTTCTTCAGTTTTAAAACCAAGTCCTTCCAGCAGTTTTTCGGCTTCTGCATGCCAGTCGTATCCTCCCAGGTTGCCAAACTGATCCTGCAGCTCAGTGAGGTGCTGTATGGCATTTACATCGGCTGTGCGCTCAATTTCTTCCAGCAGGCGGTTGATTTCCTTGTCCAGCGCGGCCAGATCGGCCCTGCCTTGCAAAACCACTTCCAGCAAGGGATCCTGATAGTCGATGCTCAATAAATCCTGGTTCAGAAACCCTATTTTCAGGTTGGAAGGTTTGCTCATGTTGCCTTCCCGCAGTTCGTAGTCGCCGGAAATGAGGCGCAGCAGGGTAGATTTACCGGTACCGTTCAGTCCCACCAACCCTATTTTTTCTCCGGGTTTGATGTGCCAGTTGGCGTTTTTGTACAAATATCTTCCGGCAAATTCAAAGGAAAAATCTACGAGGGCGAGCATGCTACAAAGGTACGGCAGACAGGTGGTACACGTTTTGACAACTTTTAAAAAGTTGACAAAACTTACAGCAGTAAATGCCACGCATTTTCTGCATCTTTGAGCCATGCCACGCAAAGCCGTATTGTTTTACAATCCGAATTCGGGGCGCTACAGTGCAGCACAAATCCATGCATGGCTTAAGGAATTTGCCAACAATGGTTTGGAAATAACAGCAATTAGCAAACCGGAGGAATTGGCTTCCTTGCAACCATCCCACATCATTGCGGCAGGTGGCGATGGTACCTTGCATGCGGCTATTAACCACGGAGGTCTTAAACATACCTATTCCATTTTACCTGCGGGCAGCGGCAATGATTTTGCAGCCGGATTTCAGCGTTTATCAACGGGTGAATTGTCACACAAAATATTATCAGATTCCTTTATTAACTGTGATATTTTAAATATTAATGGCATCTATGCGCACAATGTATGCGGTACCGGATTTGAATCTTTTGTGGCCGGTAAAGCCCGTAAGGTAAGGTTTCCGGCATTTAAATATATTTTGCCTATTGCAAAATATATGTTTTTATATAAACCGGTTTATGCAAAAATAACGGCAGAAGATTTTGTGTTTGAAGGTGAAATATTTATGGTAACCATAGGCAATGGAAAACGATCAGGAGGCGGTTTTCGTATGTTTCCCAAAGCAGATTTATACGATGGGAAAATGGATGTGGTTTTAATTAAAAAGCATTCCATTATTCAGCGTTTATTGTATGTTTTTATGGTGAATTTCGGGAAACACCTGCATTTAAAACCGGTTGTTTTTAAACAGGTTTCATCCTGTAAAATAGAGCTGAGGGAGGAATATTCTTTTCAGGCCGATGGCGATCTTTATGCTGCGCAGTATATGGAGGTGGGAATTGTTAAGGGAGGGCTGAGGTTTGTGGGGTGATTGATTGCAGAAATGAATAGTTTATTTGTTTAATGGTCTGACTGTTTTTGGTATGTTGTTAAATGAATAAATAAATGAAAGAATGAAAAATTATTTTATTGTAAAAATATAATTTAAGTTCAGTTAATTTCCTTCATTTTTTAAATAATTATTTCAAAGGTTCGATGCTTCCGTCTTCGCTGATGCTCAGTTTGCATTCAGGAATGTCTGTGGCGGTTAATTTAATTATTTCTTTTAGGGCGCCATTATTTTCATCCATTACCGGACCGCCTTCACCGGGCTGTTTTGTTGAGTGTATTTTCCCTTTCAGAAATTTTCCTTCTGCATCTACATCCAGTTCTAAAATAGGCGCAATGCCGCTAATGCCTGCCAGGTTAAACATGCCATAAGTAGCAAAATTTCCCATACTGTAAGCAATAAACCTTTCTTTATACAAATCAATGGCACGCGTAACGTGTGGACCATGGCCAAACACCACATCTGCACCGGCATCAATCACCACCCTCGCGAATTCATACGGATTTCCGCGATCTTCACCCAAAAATATTTCTTTGCTGCGTGTGATATGGCTTCTTGACGAACCTTCAGCACCGCCATGGAACGACACAATCACAATATCACATATGGAATCAAGGTGACTGATAATTTTTTTGGCGTTTGCATAATCATTTATTTTGATGGTTCCCGGATTGGGCGCAAAGGCTGCAAATCCGTAGGTGAGGCCATTTTTCTCAAATGTGGTGTAGGGGCACGATTCAAGTCCGGCATGCGGGATGTTTTTTTCGTTTAAAATTTTGGTGGTGTTTGCGGTTCCTACACTGCCAAAATCCTGCACATGGTTGTTGGCTACACTCAGAAGGTTGAAACCGGCTTCTTTTATGTAATCAACGTAGTGATTCGGCATTTTAAATGTATAGCAGACTTTTGGATTGGAGCATTTCTTTGCAGGACCATTACCGCTTAATACAACGCCTTCGAGGTTTCCAAATGATATATCGCCTCTGCTGATGATGTCCTTAACGGGCAGCAACATCTCTTTTCCGTCATTTGGGGGCAACAGGCTTTCTGAGGGATAATTGGTCCCCAGCATCATGTCGCCAACACCAATAATTTTTATGGATTTTTTTACATTCAATTTACCCGAATCTCCCGACTGTGGTTTGGACGCATGATGACTTTTGTTTAGGCATCCCAATTGTCCTGCGTAACTGCCATTGCTGATGTTGATGGTGAAAAACAGGCAAATTAAAATAATGAATCCTGCTATGTATTTGGTTTTCGGCATAAGAGATTTCGAAATTACTGAATTAATTTAAACCCTCATCTATTGTAGGCGTCCTTTAAATTGTAATTAAATGGGTTGTGTTAAGTAAAAATCGTTCATCAGTAACTTCATACCAGGGGAGTATGCACCTTGTTCTTCATAAATAAAAAAATCATTGAACTTATTTTCTGTTTTATTTTTCCCAATATGCAATGAAATTAAATGTGATTTGGAATGTTTAAATGATGCTATATTAACGAATTGTTGAATGTGAAAATTGTATTTTTCTGTGATACTTTTGATAGAATTGAGGTGCAAAACGGGTGTCAATAACCAACATAGGCCTTCTTCATTTAGAAAGGAGTTTATTTTTTCAAATAATATTTCAAAATTCAGGGTGACCGTATGCCTGGCCCTTCGCTTGTCTTCGTTTTCGCTTGGCAATTGATTCTCAAAAAACGGCGGATTGCAAATGATAGCATCAAATTGTATTTCGGGTTCCCAATCTCTGATATCAGCCTTTATTGCCTGTAACC
>Ga0169931_10003583_pt1 | contig 24589 bp, 18 predicted proteins | sample Kivu_15m_20L_FD_129675 | JGI IMG/M metagenome (GOLD analysis project Ga0169931, IMG submission 129675) | Freshwater microbial communities from Lake Kivu, Western Province, Rwanda to study Microbial Dark Matter (Phase II) - Kivu_15m_20L... | ecosystem: Environmental > Aquatic > Freshwater > Lake...
GCACACGGGTTAAACGATTTGTCTCGAGTGGTAAGCATATCGGTCTACTCCGCTGGAGAATCCGGCGGCGCAGGCCTGGCCTCACGGCACACGGGTTAAACGATTCGTCTCGCGTGGTAAGCATATCGGTCTGCTTCGCTGGAGAACCCGGCGGCGCAGGCCTGGCCTCGCGGCACACGGGTTAAACGATTCGTCTCGCGTGGCACGCATAGTCGAGCATAGATGATCGGGCATGGGTGATTTTGTTAAAGATTTTTTAATGCTATGATAGGGAGAAAAAAATGTGGGATAATCGATGAACCCTTTCGCGCCGCCGACGACAAGTTCTGAACCAAGTTATAACGATCCAACTAAAGCGATAAAGGATCGCGTGTCGAGACCTGCGACAGCTTTAATTATTATGTCGTCTGTTCATGCCACTTCTGTCGCGATCTATCTCGTATCGGCTGGATTTGTGATTGCCGGTGGCGGAGTCTTAGTTGATGGAATCTTGGGGCTTACATTTCTTGGTATTGAATTTGTAGCCCTGGTGTGCATTGCGATCGGGGCGGCCAAACTTGGCTTTTTGGAATCGTACCGACTCGCGCGGCTTGCAGCTGTGCTGGCTTGCATACCTTTCATCACCCCATTTATCGTAATTGGAATTCCGTTTGGAATCTGGGCGCTTAGACTCTTGGCAGACCCAAATGTTAAGAGCGCATTTCCAGATGGCCAAAAGGTTAAGTAAGGGTGTGCAAAACCATCGGCTTATTTCTGTCGCAATTCTTGGCGATCTTTCCCGCCGATTTCTGATCGCTCGCTCATCGATGCTTAATTCAATTATTGCGAATCATTGGAAAAATTTGCTTTAAAGTGATACTTTCCTGCTTGCTAGTTATGGAACGTCGGATACGGATGCCTATAATCTGCGAAATTCCCCAAGGCTTGGTTTCAGGAGCGAATCAAAATGTATCGACTTGAACGACCCTCGATGGCGGTAAATGATCCCCGTGTGATTGACCCCGAAGGTAACATTCGCCAATTTCAAATGGGTAATACCTGGAACATTGGCCAGAGCGAATCGAGACAACATATCATCAACTGGGTGGCGCAGGTAGCTCGCAACTCTCAGGGGGGAAAGTTGAAGAACTTAGTTTTAAGTTGCCATGGGCTTCCAGGCTATCTTCAACTGGGACAAGGTTTCAATTCGTCAAATATGGATATGTTCATTCAATGGCGAGGGTTAATCGAGAAAATCTGGCTTCCAAATTGTTTGGTCGCCCGTACCCCCGATGCGGCAATGAGTGCGCAAATGGCTCAAAGCTATCCTGGTTTTGGGGTGAGTGATGGGAACATTTTTTGCTCATCTTTAGCTAAGAAGGTGCAGTGTTACGTCGTTGCCTCAACGGAAATCCAACTTGAGTATTTTAGAGTATTACCAATCGACATGATGACAAGCTTTGAAGGGTTGGTTCTGAGCTATGGTCCCCAGGGAAATGTTACTTGGCGGCATAGTAATCCATCGACTTATGTTCCCGATTAAAGTTTTTACGGCAAGTGCGTGAAGCGTCAACACCGAGCGGTGTATGGCTTCCTTCGCACTTTTTGCATAGCATTTGGTCAAAAGTCAAGAGGAAGTAACCTATAGAAATCCGTTCAAATGACTGGTTTTATCCAGCCTAGCAGGCTTCAGGTTACAACCTCTCGAACTGTCCATGCGCAAGGAACTAACAAGAGCTTTTCATTAGTAGTTTGGCGTGTCCACTTTTTCAGGTATATGGCTATCCTTTAATTGGTTTGCCGGCACCATTTTTTGATGTTCCCGGTCCCAACCCATCATTTGACTGGATCGCCAACTTTCATTGGCCATATTCACTGCCACAACGCCAGCCAGTCCTAATTCAACTGGGCAGTTCAGCGGTTCGCCGTTTCGAATATGATTATGCAGATTGGTATGATGAAGGTTTTGATCTTCTCCTCCCGTTTTCTGATGTTCGGCCAGCACCTTGCCATCTTTATCTTTCACCACCCAACCTGTCGAGGTGAAATACATTGTGGCTCGGTAGCCGCGTATGAGATGGTCGACACCGACGCGATTGGACATGGTGCCAAGGACGTACACGGTCATACCGCGTGGATATTCGCAAATCATTTCAATGTTGTCCGGCAGATCGCGGCCATCGTTCCATTGCCAAATGCCCCCCATGCCGACCACGCGTCGCGGATAGAGTAAGTCGCAGGCGCGCATGATGCGAGTGATACGGTGGATGAAGAGGTCGGTGCAGATACCACCGGAGTAAGCAGAATAACATCGCCATTCAAAGTAGTGGTGCGGATTCCAATCGATTTTTTGAGCGTGGCCCAGCCAAGCATCCCAATCGAGATCAGCCGGTTTAGTTGTATGTTGGGCAACTTGTTCGGGTTCCCGCCACGGTCCTGCTTTCGCATCGTACCTTCGCACATATTCAATTTGAGCTTGGATTACTTGGCCAATCACTCCCTTGCGAATCGCATCTCGCGCAGTGATGTAACTATCGTCCGACATCGCTTGGACGCCAACTTGCAGAGGACGTCCAGTTTCCTTCTGCTTTTTCAAAACCTCTTGCGCCTCGGGGATCGAATGGGTTAGCGGTTTTTCGCAATAAACAGCTTTGCCCGCATCCATGGCGTCGATCGTCATCTTGGCATGCCAATGTTCGGGAACTGCTACGGTAACATAGTCGACCTCTTTCATTTCGAGCAGTTTGCGATAATCGGTAAGTGAGTGTGCTGCATTGATGATCCCCTTGCCCGCATCAGCACGCGTTTTCCAGCAGTCGACCACGGCGATTGAGTCTAAATTATTTTTTTCTTTCAGGTTGTTAAATACCTGCATGTGGGCGTTGCCGATAACACCGGCGCCAATAAGTCCGACTCCTAATCTTTCATTGGCACCTAAAATTCTGCCATAGCTTTTTGCGCTCAATCCCAAAGTGCTGGCGGCCGCTAACGCAGTGGTCCATGTTCCCGATGTCTTCAAAAATTCGCGGCGATTTTGGTCGCTGGCCATCTCGGTCTCCTGAAATATTACGAATTAAAGTGAATCATGTCGAATGTGTTCCAAAGCGACTAAGCAGTGGGTCTGATTATTGTCGCCACGCATGATAGATCGACGCATGATACAACACCGGAGCGGAGTTTTCAGCGAGTACGTGCTGAAAAAATAGTCTAGATAAATGCTTGGTGAGGTGAAAAAAGTTCGGAAAAAGGGTGAGATGAGAAGTGGATGGTTGTTACGAAGTGAGTTTTTCTTGATACTGATGAGGGTTTGGCAGTAAGCTGTTGACCGATGGTTTCATTTGGCTGGACTTTACTTCTCGAAATCGCATGACGCACCCAAATCCTTACAATTCTCCATCCGGATCTTCTGATTTTCGCATCACTCCATCCGGATCAACGGATGGTTCTTTCCTGCGCGCGGCGTGGATTACCGTGGTGCTTCTGCTTCCGGTCGCTCTGCTCAACTACTTAGATCGTCAGCTTTTGGCGGCGATGAAGTCCTCGGTGATGGCCGATATTCCCTCCATTGCGACCGATGCTAATTGGGGTTTTATGCTTGGGCAATTTAAGTGGGTATATGCATTTTTGTCCCCATTTGGCGGATGGTTGGCTGATCGCATTGGTCGAAAAATCGTGATCTGCGGAAGTCTATTTGCTTGGTCATTCGTGACTTGGTTTACCAGCCAAGCGACTACCTATGATCAGTTGCTGTGGACGCGGTCCTTAATGGGAATTAGCGAAGCTTTTTATATTCCAGCCGCTTTGGCGTTGATTGCCGATTATCATCTTGGATCAACGCGTTCTCGAGCCGTAGGCTTGCATCAAATGGCGATCTATTGCGGCGTGATTGCGGGAGGCTTCGGTGGTTATGTTGCAGACGAACCCGAGCTTGGCTGGCGTTGGGCCTTTCAGGCGTGTGGGATCTTCGGAATGCTATATGCCTTACCCTTGGCTTTCGCGCTGAAAGATGTATCGCGTCAAACGACAGGGGCCATCGCCGGTCAAACGGTCGAACGTGATTCAATAGGGATGCTTGTCCTCAATTTATCTTTCTGGTTGCTCGTACTTTATTTTACACTTCCAGCTTTGGCTGGCTGGGTAGTGCGAGATTGGATGCCGGCCATTTTGAAAGAGCAATTCAATATTGGTCAGGGGCAAGCTGGTGTAGCGGCTACTTTGTACTGGCAGGTTGCCGCGATTTGCGGAGCCATGATCGGTGGCTGGCTTGCGGATTATTGGGTGACCAGAAACATACGTGGCCGAATTTATGTAAGCGCCATCGGAATGATGTTGATCGTGCCAGCGATTTTCGGAGTGGGTAATGCTTCAACACTCTTTATGGCGATTGCTTTCTTGATTCTATTTGGGATCGGTTGGGGTTTTTTCGATGGCAATAATATGCCGATTCTTTGCCAGATTGTCCCTGCGCAACAGCGGGCGACAGGCTACGGTATCATGAATTTCGTGAGTATCAGTTGCGGCGGTATGGCAGATTGGGGATTCGGAAGAATGCGCGACCTGCAAATTCCCCTCAACGTTATTTTCTCAGTCTTTGCAGGCGCAGCGATTATTTCTGTCGTATTGGTACTTTTGATTCGCCCTAATCGAGAATTGATTGCGCGTGAGACGAGATAGCAAATCTATTTTTTGGGGGTAACCCAATCAATTGCGCGATGCAACATGGTTTGCAAACCCTCTGAACCTTCTGGATGGCAGCTGAAGCAAACCACTTTTCCTTTTTCGAAATCACCGCGGGCTATCGCCGTCGTGCCAGGCATAACCCCTTTCGGTGCTCCATTGTCGGCAATTTCGCCTCGGTAGATTGCCAAGCTTTCATAGTCGCTGAGCTTTTCATTTTTGGCCGGCGCAAGCAATGGGCCATTGGCATATCGAACAGTCACCACCTCTTGCTCGAGCGAAAAAGCATCTCGGGCTGACGGGCTCAAAGTGATTTCGACTGGGCCAGTGCCGCGAGCCCAGTGTTCGCGATCAATGACCTGCGCATCGAGAATATGGAGCGACCAATCGTAATGACAAGTTGCCAAATAGGAGCCTGCGCATATGCCGATAAAACCACCTCCCTCGGAAATAAATTGCCGGACGGCTTGCCGTCCTTCTTCTCCCAACGCTCGCCCCTGCCCTCCTCCGCTTCCTCCAGGATGCAACACAATTTCCATTCCAGAAAGTTTGCCTTGACGGATATCTTCGGCCGTTCGATCGTGAACTCTAACATTCGACTTCGATTTCAATGTTTCGAGCAATTTTGTGCGATCTTGTCCAGCTCCAGCCCCGGTGTAGAGAGCGATATCGATAAACCCGGGTTCTTCGAGGTTCACATTAACTGTCGGCTCTTTGGAAATTTCAGGTTTCGGTTCGAATAGGATTTTCTCTTGCTTGGGTGTATCCAGTTTCAAATAGAGCGATGCATATTCGGCGATCGCATCGGCGATTACAGATGCAGCGTTGTCTCGATTATCGGCTGCTCGGTAGAGCCCGCCAAATTCCAGTTGAATGGCATCGATGGCGTAGGTAGTGTGGCTCCCATAATTTTTCACAATGAATCCACCTGTGAAGCCGGCTTGCTCCTTGCCATCAAACGGATTGGGATAAACGGTAAACTTTCGAGAGTCCAGCAGCGCCAAGAAGCTGGTTTCTCCGGAATGGGCCGCTTCACCGAAACGATTTCTAAGCAATTCAACGGTCAGACCATTTTGAGTGCCGCGAAAAACTGTATTGCGTCGGCTTCCTTGGCCATGAATATCGAGGAGTAAACCGGATTTATAAGTTTTGCGTACTTCCTCGCATGCTCGATTCAGAAAATTATGATAGCGGTCATACACCTCTTGAGCTGCTTTTTCTTCGTATGCTTCCTCAGCAGGTCGATTCGGATCCATAAATTTTCGATGCGCTCGATTGATCACCAAGTACGGATTTTGACCGAAGCGTTTTTCAATCGCTTGCGAGATGAGTTGGGCTAGTGGCGCGGTGCCCGTATCGCGAGCCGTCACAAAGCCTCCCGGTTTCGCTTCCAATCCCTTGCCCGTCCGCGGCTTAACGCTAGGTATATCGAGCGAGCCATCATGTGGCGCGGACAAGATGATGGGCAAACTACCTAACTGGATTTCTACGAAGTCGACGTCGGCCGATTTGCCTTCTTGTGCAATGGCTATTGTCGAAAGAAGAAAGACAAAACTGATTCCGGTTACCGCCAGAAAAGGGACCCGAGTCAAGCGGCTCATAGTTGGTTCGATCTGTGAGGGTGAAACAGAAGAGAATAGACAAATTGCGGTTCTATTCTATCCTCGCAAGACCGTCCAAAGAAACAGGGCAACATCAACATCCGCCATAAGAATTAGCGCCGGTTTTACGCTTTCATCGCCCACCGCTTACTCTGTTACTGGCTGTGATTTTAGGAATATGCTTCCCTTTTTTGGCGTCTGCTAGTCGCTGATGATTTGCGGGCTATCCCTCAATGTGGCGACGGATTTTAATTCCATCCCCTACCCATGCACGCATGGCATTGAATCCGTGCCGCTGATTCTGCCGTCCCGGAATAATACCCAGAACCCTCGCAATTCTGGCAAGGGCGTGGATAGGAGTTGTCTCGATTCGCTTGATTTTGAGCGCCAGCGGAATTGTAAAGTACATCGGCCGCGAATCCAGCAGCGTTGCTGCCAACCTCTTCGGGATTCGCTCCGCGACACCCCACGAGCCCATAACTCACAGCAAAGATCAAGATTATTTTACTAAAGGCAGATCGAGACATGATGCCATCCATGGCACGAAAATTCAGAAAAGACTCGACAATCGAACATACGCCAAAAGGTTGTATATCGTTTATGGCAATTCGCGTATACGGAGATTTTTGAACTGTACGGGTGCTCCTTCCGATTCAAGGCAGAGGTAGCCTTCCGCGGGATTGCAACCGGTACCACCGGAGACTTCCTCGCCATTTACCCACAAGCGAACTTCGCCATTGATAGCCCGCACGTAATAGTGGTTCCACTGCCCAACTCCCAAGCTCAAGTTCTTGCGTGGGAAACTTCGTTCTCCGTTAGGGGCAACTGGAGGGAACGGCGTCATTTTGGTACCGACGGGAAAGACATCACCATGTGTTGTGAACCAATCGGAGTCCTTACCCGTTTGCTTTTTGTATTGTTCGGCATAGCCATGATCCAAAACTTGAACCTCAATACCGCGAGGGAGTTGGCCAGGCTTTAGTGCATCGAGCGGTTCCTTGGGGGCCCATAGAAATACGCCCGAATTTCCACCTTCTTTAAGATGTTTCCACTGAACCACCAATTCAAAATTCTTGTAAGGCTTTACAGAGCGAACGACGCCAACTGGCTTCCCGGTACAATGGATCTCACCTTCGGGCCAAGTCCAAGTATCTTCGGCGCAATTGACATTCACAAAATCATCTTTGTGCAAAGTTCGCCAGCCAAGTCCCTCGCCATCAACGAAGGCTTTAGGCAACGCCGCGGTCTCGGACGGCGTTGTACTCTGAGCGAATGCATGAGAATCGAAAGATAAAATACCCAGAACGCCGAGCATAATGAAAAAGAAGCGGGTGTGGAGCAACATGATGCGAGCCTCTGTCGTTGGCAAGAGTGGAGGGGGATTTGGACTTATTAGCATAGTGTTCTCGGTAGACTCGAAGCAAGCCCCAAGACTTTGGATGATTCTTTGCTGGAGGGGGATCGAGAAATCCTTACTTCCATGCAAAAATCGTTAACGCTATCTATTGAGTCCACAAGAAGTACCGCCTAGCAATTGCGGCTTTCGAGTTCTTCCCAACGTGCGTAGAGTTGAGCAAGTTCTTCATCAAGTTTCGTCAATTGGCTCATGGCAGCGGCGATGATGGAAGATTCTTGCTGATAGAAATCGGGTCGTGCTATATCGGCATGCAATGATTCACGACTCGCTTCAGCCGACTCGATCTTCTTGGGCAGAGATTCTAACTCTTTCTGTTCTTTGAAAGTAAGTTTCGTCTTGCTGCTCTTGGTCGATTGCGGCATTACCGCGGGGGATGGCCTACTGGCAAAGTTGGTGGTTTGCGGGGTGTTTTTCTTTTCCTGAAGTGCTTTCTGGCGCGCATAATCATCGTAACCTCCCCCGTACTCTGTGACATTTCCATCGCCATCCACAGCCAGCACGCTGGTAACGACGTTATTGAGGAACTCGCGATCATGACTGACCAGCAGTAGAGTTCCTTCATAGTTGGAAACGATTTCTTCGAGCAGTTCGAGCGTCTCTTCATCGAGATCATTCGTCGGCTCATCGAGAACGAGTAAATTGGACGATCGCTTGAAGAGTCGGGCCAAAAGCAAGCGATTCCGTTCGCCTCCGGACAAAAATTTTGCGGGCTGTCGAGCGCGTTCGGGTGAGAACAAAAAGTCCTGGAGGTAGCCGTAGATGTGTCTCGGTTTACCTTGGAGCACGACTTGATCACCTCCATCGGAAACATTGTCTGCGACGGTCTTTTCGCCATCGATTTGTTCGCGAAGTTGATCAAAGTACAAAGTTTCTAGGCGGGTACCGAGCCGAACTGTACCAACCGTCGGCTTTAACTGACCCAGCAGGAGTTTGATCAGGGTGCTTTTGCCTGCTCCATTGGGACCGACGATACCGATCTTGTCGCCACGCGTAATGATCGTTGAGAAATTTCTAATGATGGGGCGCGAATCATAAGCGAAGGAAACATCGGTCAATTCGGCAACCAATTCACCGGAGCGTTCGAGAGTTGTAGCTTGCATTTTGACATCGCCGATTTTTTTGCGGCGTTCGACTCGTTGACGGCGCATCTCCTCAAGCGCTCGCACGCGTCCTTCGTTGCGTGTGCGTCGTGCCTCAATGCCTTTACGGATCCAAACTTCTTCTTGGGCTAGTTTTTTATCAAAAAGAGCATCCTGTTTTTCCTCTGCAGCTAGCACATCCGCTTTACGTTTCAAGAATGTGGCATAGTCGCATTCCCAATCCAGCAATCGCCCTCGGTCCAGTTCTAAGATACGGTTGGCCAAGGCCCGCAAAAAGGCTCGATCGTGGGTCACAAAAATGTACGCGCCGGAATAGCCTTTAAGAAAATCTTCCAACCACAAAATGGACTCGATATCGAGGTGGTTCGTCGGTTCGTCGAGCAACAGTAGATCGGGTTGACTGATGAGTGCTCTGCCCAGCAACGTGCGTCGTTTTAATCCGGCAGATAAAGACGCGAAAGGTCGGGTTGGATCGAGTTGCATCCGCGTTAGGGTTCGATCGAGTGCAGCTTCCAGTTGCCACTGTTGATTATGGAACGTTTCTTCGTCTTCCTGGGCGGAAGAAAAGGTCCAGCCCCCTTGGATCACATCTGCGATCGTGCCGCCGACGTCCTCAGGAACTTCTTGAATCAGGCGGGAAATCCGTAACTTGGGCGAGGTGCGAATTGTACCGTGATCGGGTTGGATTTCACCGGCGATCAGCTTTAATAGTGTCGATTTTCCAGTACCATTTCGACCCAATAATCCAATCCTCTCCCCGGAATCGATCGCGAGGTGGACATCTTCGAGGATAGGAGGCTTGCGCCAGGTGAAACCGACTTCATGAAAGGTGATTAATCGCATAGGCCAATAATATAGCCATCGGTTCCTGGTGCTCCTAGAGCCCCAACCGATGGCTATCGCAGGATTGACCAACAATTGCCAGTCAAATCGCTGGATCAATCGATGACAATTCGATAAACGCGTCCAGCTTCACTCCAACCTCCTCCCACAAACTTATTCGAAAAACCCTTATTCGAGAAACCGGGAATGAGACCGCTTAAAACGCCTTCCTTTCCATCGTCACTTAGTTTCCATACAAAAGGTTGGTCGCTCAGCGGATCTCTGGCAATTGGTAGCTCGAGTAGCTCGAGCTTATTGGGTAATTTTCCTCCATTTTTAGCCGACCAATCTCGGATCGATTCTATCGCTCGCAGCATTTCGATATGTTGTTCAAGAAGAGTGAGTTGCAGAACCATAGAAGTGACAAGAGTATCGAGTCCGATATCGACCACAGCTTCGTTTTCAGCGACGACAAGTCCAGCCGTATCGAGGTTTCGCAGTTGCTCGATCGCTTGATGTGGCTTGAGCGTCGCTAAGGCTCTTATTTTATGCGTGAAATGCTGAGTCCTGATCCACCAGTAACGAACGGATACTTCTGCATCGGACATCTGAGGTACTCGATCTGCGGCGGCAGGCATGGCGGTTGGAAGTTGGTTTCTCGCATGTTTAATCCAATCCGCATCTAGAAGTGAAGACGATTTCGAAGGGGTAAGCTCGGAAAGATATGCTTGGATTTGCCCGGCCAATGCGGTCCATTGTTCTTCAAGCTTTAAGGCATCCAAATTTTTCAATGCAACAATCGTATTTTCCCATCCCGCACTTTCGAAGGTTGCGGAGTCGCGAATCGAAGATGTGGGTGAGGGAATGGCGGTCAAATCCCAATAATAATTGGATGAAGAGGGATGTTGAATGAGCTCTTCGGTCACATTCAGTGCATCATTCGTCTCTGCAGCTCGCACCATTTGCACAATCGCAAAGGGGCCTTCTCCGACATGTCGAGCCAGGCCGGTCGAGTATAGTAGCCATTCTTCGGCTTTAGGTATATCACCTTTCAGGATTGCTGCGCGAGCGAATGTGGTCATTGCTCTGACGTAACCGCGACTTTCTTGGACATCGGGGAGGAGTATTGAGAAATGTGGTTCCTCAAAAATAGGATATTGCCACCCGGCTGTTCGGCGAAAAACTAAACGACGCATTTCCGAGCGAATGACAGAGGTTGGTGCTAGTTCAATTTCCTCGACGTTGAGATCTTGAATATTCGTGTCGAGCAACGCCTCTAAATTCAATTGATTGATTGCCTTGCGCCAGGCGATATTTTCGGAGTTGATTCGTAAGAAAATAGGCGCTGCATCGCCTGGTCGCATCAATGCGGCCGATGGATAGAGGCGATTATCGACATCGGTTACTGCGGTCGCCGGTCTGAGCAGTAGGGTTCGTTCGATGACCTTGCTACCATCTTTGATGGTAGGCATACCGCCAGTTTTGATCGTTGGCGTTTTGGTTTGCGCCGAAAGTGATTCGACGCGAATTCCATAAGAAATGGTGGAAAAGACTCCCAGAAGCAAAAGCGTTTTTGCAAATAGGCGCAGTGTCATTGGTAAAATCTCCTTAAATAACGCGGGCTAGAATTATCGACTCTAAAGATCGAGCGAAGAGCGAGGAGTGAGCGTACCCGAATTCGAAGTAGGTACTACAAAATCAAACAAGGTTGATGTATCACGATTTTCATCGAGATAGAAGTTGCGAGTGGAAAGTGGTTTATGCCCAGCCACTGTTTCGGTGAATGGCGAGTTCAAATTTGTTTCAGGGGTTAGCGCTGGAATCACGGGGGATGTGTTTGCAATATGTTGGGAGGGAGCTTTAATGTCGATAGTTTCCTCTTTCAGCACTATCCAAGAGACCGAGAACGTCAAGAGACATGAAACCATTGCGGTCGCAAAAATCTGTTTGAGAGAAGCATTGCGGCTAGAGTTTCGGGCAGATGTTTGACCTGCTGTGAAAAGCAATTGGTCTCTCAAGCCTGATGGCAACGCGGGTGATAGTTGTGAAAGTGACTTTTCCAAATCGGAGTTGTTTTCTGGATTCATTTTTTTCTGATCCTTGTGTTCTGCTCTTCGAAAAAGAGTCGCAATTGAACTAGGGCTTCTTCGTAGCGGCGATGGGCGGAGGCGGTCGATATACCGAGGCTTTTACCGATCTCCGCGTGTGTCATCTCTCCCCATATTTTCAGGAGGATGATATCTCTCAGTTCAGCGGTCAAACGACTCATCGCCTTCTGAATCTCATCTTGCGTCCAGCCGAAATCACCATCGATCTGGATCGCTTCCGGCAATGCGACCCGCTCTTCGCGTTGCTGACGACGTTTCTTCCGGCGAGCCTCCTGGCGAATCAGATTAGCGGCGACTTGAAAGAGCCAAGCAGCGGGGCGATCTGGCCAATGAGGTTGCTGGATCAACTTACAAAAGGTTTCCTGCAAAATATCGTCAAAATCGGGAACGCGGGTCATCAACCAAAAGCGTAGCTTCCCTCCCCAGCGGTCGATTGCCATCGCAAGTTGCTCGCCGGATATCATGGAAATAACGACCTTTGCTTAGTGTCAGCCGACTCTGTTCGGAAGTAAGATGCCGCAGTGGAACCGATTTCTCAGGATTTATTCCGAATTTAAAAAAATAGTTTTTGCACTTGTTTTGCTCAGAGCCGAATCGATTTCATTAGCCGCCCCGGCGTTAGCCGCGATTTTCTAGGAGGGGTAGTAAGGGCTAATTCGCCGACTGCTGGGAGAGATATTTTTCACGGCGGTATAAAAATGTTGGCAGAGCAAAGCAGATACCGACAAGAAAAATCACGATAAAGTGCCCGATAAATCCGGGCATTTTCAAACGATTCGACTCGCGGTGCATCCAAAAGGTGACCGCGGTTGCGGTGATCATGAGGTCCCAGGAAAAGCCAGCGATGACCCAGTTTGCGAAGGGAGCCGCAAAGAATTCGCTCCAAGCTGTTTCGCCGCGGGAGGTAAAATGGATGCCGAAACAAATCATCGGCAATAATAGACCAGCAATCGAGAGAACCAGATAAACTGAACGCATCATGATGGCGAATCGCTCCGTTGAAAATAACGTTTGAGTTCCGACTGAACTAAAGGACTCGATTCTTCATGTCGGATAGGCTCGAGTATTGAGTTAACATTATCAAGAGGCATTTGCGTTAGCGCCCAAACGGCAGCTGCGCGAATCAATTCCTCTTCATCGTAAAGTAGGGCTTTCAGTGCTGGAACGCATTCCATTGCAAGTTGATTGGCGGCTACAAAGGCCGCGTTGCGGATGATGCCCCTTCTTTTCGCGCGCCAGAACGGAGTTCGGCGAAAATGTCGACGAAACTGTTCCGCATTCATGCCGAGTATTTCGACTAAGCTCAATTCCGTAAACTGTGGGGCTGGCTGGAAAGAAGTTTCGATCAACGAAGGGGCTTTCCGATTCCAAGGACAGACTTCCTGACAAATATCGCATCCGTATAACCAGTCGCCCATTTTCGAGCGAAGTTCGGGTGGAGGAAGCGATCTTTGTTCTATGGTCAAATAGCTGATGCAGCGGGTTGCATCGAGTACGTGGGGTTTCGTGAAAGCGGAAGTGGGACATGCGGTCAAGCATGCTTGACAGGAACCGCAGTGATCTAAAGCATCCGTGGGATCGCATGGGAGATCGAGATTCGTCAGCAAACATGCTAGAAAAAAATAACTTCCGAGATTTCGATTGAGCAAGAGAGTATTTTTTCCGATCCAGCCGAGGCCTGAGAGTTGGGCAAATTCGCGTTCAAGGATTGGCGCAGTATCGACAACACCTCGCCATAGTAGCGGTTCTTGGTCGGCATTGGTGCTGGATCGATCATTATTCTCTAGCCAACGGCCTAACTGCTTTAAACGTTGGTGAATCCAATCGTGGTAATCAACAGTTCCGCTGGTATACCTCGCGATGCGCCCAACTCCATGAGTTAGCGCGTTAGCAGAAGGTACTGCGGTCGAGTAGGGAAGAGCGAGGATCAGAATCGTTCGTACGCCTGAAAGAATGGAACCGGGATCGCGATAGGCTTCTCGACGATCGGAGAGGTAATTCATTTCTCCCGCATACCCATTATTGAGCCAATCGAGAAATTCGGCGTACCGGGCCGGTTCCACTGCGGGGGCCAGGCGAGCTTCTGCAAACCCTAGCAATCCAGCTTGCTGCTTAAGTTTTCGCGCTAGGTCCCGCAAGGCGACGTTCGCCTTATCACCTGAATCTGAACAGCTACTTGGGTGATTTTCAGGATCAGACATGGATCAATTGGGAGCGTGAATTTCGCAGTAAAGTCATATTATAACGATTGTAAGGTTTGAATTCGAAGCGTAAAAACTCAGGTTTAGATTGAACAGAGAAGGATTGCGATTAGTGTGGAACAAATGGGGCGAATCGCGCCCGCTTTTAGGTCAATAACTTACTGTCGAGATGAATAACTATGTCGATCAAGTCGCTTGTCGCTGGACTTTTGCTGACCACGGTTTTGGCGATTCCTTGCCAAGCTCAGTTTCCATTTGGCCCATGGGGCGGAGCGGCTTGGGGGTACGGTGGAGGGTATGGTTCTTTCCGCAATAACGTACCCGTTCCTCCCTATTTTGCTATTCATCCACCCGTGTACTACGGCAAGCGATATCAGCGTCCCTATGGCGATAGTCCCTATGCATCGCTTTCAACGCTCCAGCCGAATCCAAGCTATATGGCTACGCCGCGACCCGAGTCACGACCTCGAATTGTGAATCCTTATTATGATGGTATGGTAGTCGCCGAGGAGACTGCTCCTGCAGGTCCGGTCACCATCAAGAACCCATTTTTCAAAGATTAAAAGCCTATCCGAAAACCCGGAAGACCGCGACCAATCATGGTTCTCGGATAACCGCCGCTAACCGTCAGCCGATGTTTATTGGAGAGGCTCTTGCTGGAGATATCCACAACGGCATTGCACTGCCGTTGTGGAGTCGAAGAAATGGACTACGGCTTTTTCTTTTTCTGATCTTTGTCTTTCGGTCTTTCCCGTCGATAAGTCGCGGACTTATCCGATCCCGCTTGATCTGCAATCTGCTTCATTTTTTCAAACCAATTAGGTGGCTTGTTCGCCGCTTGTTGTTTCTTTTCCGATGTTTCCTTCCGCGATTCTCGTGTCGGTGGGGGTGTGGTAGGGGTTGGTTCGGGTGGTTTGGGTGGCGGACCTAAACGCTTGACCAATTTACGCTCGAACAAAGACCATATGCTGGAGGTGATAAAATAGATGCACAATCCCGCCGGAACTTTGAAGAACATCAAGCCCATGAAGACAGTCATATACATCATCATGGTCTGTGTCATTTGAGTTTGTTCATCGGTCGCTTTGGGCATCATAATCTTCTGCTGGATGATAAAGAGAATCACCGTGAAGACAGGAAGAATATTGAAGTAAGGCCCAAACCAACCTTCGCCACGTCCAGCGATGAAGTTGGGCATGAAGCTTCCCCAGTACCACATCATATCTGGACCAGCGAGGTTCGAACACCAACTGGTGATGCCTGGAAGTAAAGCCTGCTGACGCAATTCGATATCAACCGACAAACAACGATAAAGACCAATGAAAATCGGGATCTGGAAAAATATGGGTAAGCAGCCCGCCCAAGGTTTAAAATTATTCTTCGCATAAAACTCTTGTGTCGCTTTCGCACGCTTTTCATAGTCATCTTTGTATTGTTCCGAAATCCGTTTAAGTTCCGGTGCCAATTCTTGCATCCGCTGCGCATTCAACGCTGCTTTTCTTCCTAGAGGAAACAAGCTTCCTCGAACCAAGAACGTAAGCAGCATGATGGCGATACCATAATTTCGGACAATGCTGTAAAAGAAATGCAAGAGCCATGACAGCGGTTTGGCAACCCAACCAAACCAACCGTATTCGATTGTATTGCTGAGCCCATACTGTGAGAGGAGATCGGGTTGCTTCGGGCCGATAAAAATCTGCAACTGCTCTTTGGATGCTTGACCCGGTTCAATCGTTTTTGATTGAGTATCCAACCAGAATGAAACGTTGGCCGCTTTTTCCTGATGCTTCACAAATCGCGTCGGTTCACCGATCAACGTTGTTCCTGCCTGATAGAGATTCGTCAGCGAATTTGGATCGTTCGGTGCGGGCAAATAGGCAGTGGTAAAGTAATAGCCATCCACTCCAATATATTTGAGTGTTCGCGCATCTGCAGTTTCGGTTGAACCGAATAGCAATTTATCCGGTGCTTTAGGATTGCGACGAGCGTCATCATAAATCGAGTAGCAAGTCGCAAGATGATGTTCGCCATTGGCGTTGCCTTTCAGTACGTCTCGAGCACCCGCCGCCTGAAAAAAGTACTTGCTGATTTTAGGTGCATACCACCACGATTCCAGTGTGATGCCATTAATGCCCTCTTGTCGTAAGGAGACCGTGTGAGGCTTAGTATCCTGATTGATCACCTCGACTTCATAATCGAGGACATAGCCAGACCTTGTTCCTGCGGTTGCTCCTTCACCTCTCGGCTTGGGAAGCCAATAACGTTTCACCAAAGTAAGATTGGCTTCGATCCCTAGCGGTTTCAGAAGCTCTGCAAGCGGCAGCGAAAATTCGATACCGACGAAACCTTCTCGAGCAATCGCCTTGTAGTCCCATACACCATCCAAAGTGGAATCGAGTCCAGCAATGTATCGCGCATTGGCTTCGATAGGTCTGCCATCAATAGAAGCTAGAGTTGTTAGGCACGAAATTCGCGACAAGTTCCCAGCGACTTCCTCGGCGCTCTCATCGGTCATACGCACGATGTCCATCGGTGCTTCGACCGTTCCGCATTCAAATGTTAACTCACCAGCATTTTTGCGTTCTATCGTGATGTCGATCGCTGTGTTTGGCTTGGTCGCCTGGAGTATTTTGTCGACGTCGACAAGCGACCTCACTTCGCTATCGCCAAGTTTTTTGATGATGTCGCCCACTTGTAGACCGGCAGAAATCGTACCACTGCCACCAGATTTATGCTGAGCTAGCGCCGCAGGTGTACCTTGTCCGACAATACCAATGGTCAGTCCCTGTTCGGTAGGAGAAAGTGCAAGGTAGCCGATGTATGCACTGCGCGTGTCGAGCGCTTTATACTTGAACTTGCCCGGTTTCGTTTGTTCAACCGCTTCAGCGCGAATTAATCCACCGCCGCGGGTGGTGAATGAGGCGAGTAACTCGTATCCATCTTTAGGATCCATTGAGCCCAAAGAGATAAACTCGGGGCGTTTCGATAGCAACGCCTCTTTCGAATAAGGAGTGTTGGCGACTGTCGCGGCTTCTTTTTTGTCGGGCGCGCTGACCGATGCTTCAGCGGGTTTGTTCGCATTCGCCGTATCCGGCTTTTCTATCTCGCTCGCAGCTGGAGCAGCTTTCGCGTCCCCGTCCAGCTTACCGCCATTCTCTTGTGCGAGTGGTTTGTTATTGTTTGGTTTCGCGATAGGCTTGGGTGGATCGATGGTTTGCTTTAGGAAAATCCAAAGCATGAACAGTCCGCAAACGATGATCAGCCAACTGGTAAGACGTCGGTCCACAACAGATTCTCACAACGGGTGAAGAGGGCTTATTCCAACTGGCCCAAAACAATATCGGCCCATATTGTTCAGGAATTAGTCGATTTATGCTAGGGCGGCTCCACCGATGAGGGGGAGAATGTCGAAAACTTCCCCGTCATAACCCCCACTTTCTGAAGGGTCGTATGGAGACAGGTCCCCTGCCGCTTACCTGGAAGGGGACCGTGGGTGATGGTGGTTACCGGTCGCGATAGACTTCGATGCCCTCTTCCTTGGTCACCGGAACGCTGCGATTCTGGCTGGTTACCAGGGCTCTCACATTCTGTTGTCCCTCTACTGTCCAGCGAATGGTGAATTGATATTCGACCGTATCTTTCGCTTTCATTGAGGGGAGGGGAGCAAAAATCATTTGATTGCCATTCAGACTGCATTGGACCGGTGCGTCAGGGTCACCAACCAATTCCGCTCCCTTGGGTAGCTCGACAACCAGTTGCACTTGCGCATCGGCTCGCGTGCCATTGTTGCTTACCTTGATGCTGTAATTGGTTTCCCCTTCAACTTCAACCGGGTCGTTATCGTCGGAAATGGTGAACGACAATTCCGAGAGGCCCTCTACATTCACGGTCGTCTCTGTTTGTGCTTGTGCATTCAAGTCTGCAGCCACTTGAAATCGTAATGCTTGTGCGCCCATATCCACGGGAAGGATATCAAGCTCTACCTCAGCGGCGATGCCTGCTGCCAATTCTTCCAGGCTCCACAGTACTGCATGTCGAGAAGCGTCATATTGGCCTTTTTGGCCGGTTCCATTGAAGCGGAAGCCTTTAGGCAACTGAGCAACGAGATCGAGGTTGGTGGCGGAAGCATTGCCGATGTTTTCAACTTTTAAAACATAGCGAGCCTGTCTCTCAATGTAACGTTTCGTCGGGCCACTTATGGACACTTGTAATTGCGGCGCGGTTACGACGATTCCGAGTTCTTGCTGAATGATTTCCTCATCTTCCGAAATGACTCGAAGTTGTAGATTGGCTTGCCCAGGTTCGATCGCTTGTAAGGGTAGGTTGATCATTTTACTTGCACCAGGTTGCAAACGATCGATGGTAGCAACGATCTGCGATCCGGCAGCGCACTTCAGATTGGTTGGAAGATCCGCTTCAAGGCTTAAGCCTTCTGCGATTCCTGTTCCCTCATTTTCAATTTTCAATTGCACGGTAAATTTGTTGCTCAGAAGCACTTGTTCGGCGACATTGTGAGTCAGCTTGATTTTTGGTTGTGTTGCGAGGGTCCTCACGGAGGCGAGTGCAGCAAAGGTTACACTCGCAACGCTACCGATCTCTCCTTCGCTTTCCGGAATAAGTTGCAACTGAATCACTCGTTCGTTGCCAGCAGGGATATCGCCGAGATCCCAGACAAGTTGGCCATCATTGTCCGGTTGAATTGAAGGTTGAGCGGCAACGAAACGCGTCCCATTAGGTACGATATCAAAGACCTGAACTTTGCGAGCGAGTACGTTTCCGGTGTTCTTGATAATCATGGTAAATGTGGCATTGCGACCCACGCGAACTTCCTCGGGAGCTCGTTTGGTTAACTGTAATGCAGGGGACTGTGGGCCTTCAATCGTTCGCTCGCCCGGATCTGCGGATGCCAAAGACATTGTGGCTGTGTCGTAAGAACGCCCTGAAGAAAAACCGCCGCTGCCGTTATCGCTGAGGCGGCCTGCATCTGGATAGCTGTTGGAAACGCTTCGCCCCGATGAGCCATTGCTCGATCCGAAAGTTGCAATGGGCGCTGCACTGTTGGAAATCGGTGCGTTGTTGGGTGTCGACGGCGTACTGCCTGAAGGGAAACTACCTGCAGGGGGACTCGACGGCAACGAATTACCCACGGGGGCATTGTTACTTGGTAATGCGTTGGGGGGCATGTTATTCGACGGAGGTGGTAATAAGGTCCGAGGTGGGTTTGAACTTGGTTGATTGTTGCCACCCAAGACACGGCGTGGATCGAGTGCTTGGCCTACATCCGATACCGCCGCGGCCGCCGAATCGGTAACTTTTCTGAGACCATTCTGCGTGCTTTGAATTGCTTCAGGTAGCGTGGGGAGTTGGGCAACTTCTGTGCCGTCGCTGATGCCGCTAGTGGTTGGTGCTGACGCAGGTGCCGGTGCTGCTGCCGTCGCGTTTGCTTTATTTTTCTCGGCTGCAGGGGCGGTGGGCTTGGTAAATGGGAATGGAGAGAGCAGTGGAGCGGGAGTGGCTGGGGTTGGTTGACTATTGACGGCAGGAGTCTCGCCAGCGGGAGTCTCATCGTTACCGCGAACCACTTCAACATCGGGGCTTTGGTAGCTAGCCCATTGAGCGAAATCGTTTGCATTGGGTGGGTTTGCAGAGAGCGGAGTTGTACTGGACGGCTGGGGATTTTCAGGCTGGAGATTTTGGGGCTGGGGATTTCCCGAAGAGGATTTTGATTCGTTATTTGATTCCCATGCCAAAGTGACTGGGGCAGCGGAGGATGCTTTTACCGTCGGGTTGGTATCAACAGCATCGATTTCATTGCGAGAATCTCGGTGCGCTAATGCGACAGCTACGGCCACGAACAGCAAAGAAAGGCCCGAACCGGTTACCCACATTGTCCATTTTTTCATGACCACGACTTCCTTGTCTGTCGGTCAAAACATGAGGATCGCAGCAGCATAACCCACTGCTGGCGAAGACTACTTACGAGTCTTATTAGCAGATTACATCCTCTGGAACTAGAGCAGAATTAGGGGTAGTTCAAGAGGCTAGTTGGTTCGATTGGAACCGGTTCGCAGGCTCTCTTCCAATTGCTTGCGAAAATCGGCGAAGGGAGTTTTATCGGGTTGTTGTCGGATGCATGTGTTGATTTGTTCCCTAGCTTGCACAAATTGTTTGTCTTTGAAAAGTGCTTGAGCGAATTGGAAGCGGATTTCTGCATTGAGCGGATTCATTATGACTGCGGATCGTAAGCTATCAATTTCCCCTTTAAGGTCACCTTCACGTCGGAAGAGTTCGGCGGCGATCAGGGGTTTTTGTCGATCGGAGTTTGGCATGAGAGGGAGAGCGTTGGCGATTTGTTTCCAAAGCTGATCAATCATGTTCGAATTGGATAATTTGGGATCCGTATTGGAGCTTTCCAATCGATTGGCAATCTGGAGAAGCGTGGGGGCATGTTGAGGCAGGAAGGGTTCTTCTACGACGCGGCTGCCGAATTGGGCTAAAGCGATAGGCAGTATGGTAGAAAACTGACTTGGCGAGCTTTCCATTGCGCGTTTAAAAAGCGGGAAGGCGGCATCTTTACCAGGGTAGATCAAGGCGACGATTGCTGCGTTGGTTAGGACCTTCGCGCGATTAAACGCTAGCGTTTGCAATTGGTTGAGATGGAACTCTGAGTCTTGGTCTTTAAAGTCGACAAAATCGAGTTCCGCTAAGGCTAAGTGGGGACGCCAATCGAGAGGCAGCATATGGTGAGCCATCAACCAGCAACGGTAGGCCGAAGTCAGAGTGCCGGCTCGCTCGGGATCCTCCAGTAGGGTCTCGATATTGAGTGTTTCTTGTTTCGAGCGTCGGAAGAACTGAGCACGCGCTACCAGAGGATGGCTAGCGTCCCAGGCAGCTTTGCCGGTGGGTGCCATACGATACGAGAGCCAGCGATATTTTTCGACGTACACTTTTCCCATGACCAGGTTTAGTTGTCCATCGCGAGGAAATTGCTTCAGTGCTTTTTCACCTTTTGCAACGATGGCATTCAGTGCGATTTCCGCTTGTTCTTGTTCAAAACTCCAGCGTTCCAATTCAGCTTGGATTGTTTCTGAAGCAGTGCGGGGCCGATTGTAGAACATGCCCGTGAGAACAAGGAAGCCGGACGCTGCGAGGCAGAACATGGGCATCAGCGAGGAGTCGCTCTTGGCATTTACGGATTCTCGAGCTTTTTCGACGCGGGAGCGTCTTTTTGAGCGGCGACGTTTTTTCGAAATAGACTGATTTGCCATCGCAAAAGCGATTCCCAAAACCAAACAGGTTGGAAGATAGATCGCTGGTAAAAATAGCGAGAATTCAACAAAACTGTGCAATACAATCGACGCAAGCAGAAAGGTTGTCGCTAAGGCAATTGATTGAACCGCTTTATTTTCCGATTGGGACAAAAGCTTTTGGATAACGTACAGGGATAGTGCGATTCCGATAAGGATCGCTAGTATTCCCAATAGTCCAAGGTCTACGAGGGTTTGCCAATAGAAGCTTTCTGCATGATAAAACCAAATATCGACTGGCTTATCTTGAAAGGGCAAATAAGCGTAGTGGAAGTTACCTAGTCCACCTCCCGTGAGCCACAAGGATGCAGTCGCTTTCTTCGCAAAGCCCCAGACAGTCCAGCGAAGATCGGTGTTCACCGCATTACCTTCGGTAACAGTTTCGATGCGACTAGTGACAAGATCAAGTTGATCGAGCCACAGAACAAGGGATACTGTCGCTACGATAATACCACCGATCAGCATTGCGCCTTCTATTTTTCGAACTCGAAATAGTGCGACACCGGCGACAACCAAAAATGCTGCAATCGCGCTGGCCATTCCCCCTCGGGAAAGAGTCACTAGAACACCAACGAACATCAATACAATCGCGGCGGCGAGCGCGAGTTTGACCGATGAGATCTCTGCTGCTACGTCTTCTAAATAAGCGGTGACTCGCGAGAAAATCGAAGTCGTTGCGTACCGATAACGTGGATCGGAGGAAACAGCAGGTTTACTTTCTTGGCGGCAACCGATAGCCCCAAGTCCACATGCAATGCCAACGTTGAGAAACATGGCTGCCGAATTGCGGGAAACGAATGCGGCGAAGGCAGTCGGTTTTTCGATTTCGAGCAGTTGCCATTTGGTAGCGGCGATATCTTCCGTAATACCTATCGCGGCCATCGCAGAGCAGTTAAAGGCTATAAGAGCTAGGGCAGCAAAGGCGAGATTGGCTGAGGTACCAATCAACCAATAGCCAATTCCGAATGCAATCATGGCCGCACCAATATTGGCAAGTGCGGCCAAGGAATGCCCGCGATCCACACTGATACTTACGGACGGTGACTGCAAGGCCGTCGATTCGGTAACTGCCGAAGGGTTGGTTTGCTTCCCCTGATGACTTGCCAGGTACCGCTCTTGAAGCGAGACGGAAGGAAGAGAGGATAAAATAGGTAGTTTTGAAATGGGTATAGTTTGAGCCCATGAAAAGAGGCCCGTGCCCGCCAGGACCAGCAAAAATAGCAGGGAAGATGGACTGGCGGAAAGCTTCCGTTTCGAAAAGAGCTGCAAAACAACCAGCATCAACAGAGCCAGTAATGAAACGCCACTTACCCATTGTTGTGACCACCAAGTGGCGCCACCAAATGGCCAGGCGCATGCGATTACCCAAAGAATTGGGAGGATTCTTAATGCTCCCATAAGGGTGGGTTTATTCGCAAAGGACTCCGACACGCTCGCTCCACATAAATATTGTTAAACAATATTAAGGTCTTATACCCGTTAGTTTAACTTAACAGAGGAAAAATTGCTCTGATTAGGTAACTCGAAGCGAGGGTTACACGAAGGTTTCACAAAAAACCTCTTAAAATCCCTAAGTGCGTCAAACGAAGAACAACTGCTACTTTCGCTAAACTCCGCCCCTGAGGAATGGCGATTACAAATGCAGCATCCGGTATGTCTGGAGTCGGATGAAATTACGTACAGAGTGTGGGAGAAGAAATTCCGCACCGCAGGGGGGGGTTATGGAAGGCCAAGAGACGAGCCGAAGGGCGCTTAGGAATCACTTGGAAAAGATGAAACGATGCGACTGGTTGCGAGGTTGCATTGCATCTTTGTTGATTGGAACTTCTACTTGCGCCGTTGGATGCACGGCGATTGGCAACATTCAGGAAAACTTGAGTTACAACGATTCCTGGAGCGAATGGGTTGTTTCTCAACGCAATGCTGCTTGGGCCGCTCGAGCTTGGCATTTGCGAAAACATCATTTTTGTAACGAAAAATATTTGGACGACTTCTGCGCTGGATTCAGGGCAGGATATCTGAACGTGGCTTCGGGTGGCAATGGTTGCACTCCAGCACTTCCGCCTCAGGAGTATTGGGGCTGGAAGTATCAGTCGGCCGAGGGACAAGCGCGAGTTGCCGCTTGGTTTGCAGGCTTTCCTCATGGCGCGCGGGCTGCGGAGGAAGATGGTGTTGGCCACTTCTCGCAAATTCAAATGTCGTCAACGACTTTCAATGAATACCATCAAGCGGGATTTGCTGGGCCTGCGACTCCAATGTATCCGGTGCCAGAAAACATTCCTGCCAACATGCCTGGATATGTGCCCGCGGGTGCGGGTGCGATTCCAGGAGTAGAGCCGAGTGGTGTAGCTCCGGTTATCGATCCTGCGGCAGCAGCCGTGCCTGTACCTGTTGGACTAGGTAATGAAGCTCCACCGCCGAATTTGCCAATACAGAATATTCCTTAGCTCAATTTCGCTGTGCGTGGCGTGATTGCACATGATGTATGAATCGCCACCAGAACAACTAAATTCACTAATCAGTGCAGGGCCCGACAAGGACGTGGGGGAAGTGATGTTTACGAAGACTTTCAAAGCGAATGCGGTTTCTCAGATTCGAGGGAAATTGCCTGCAACACGGTCAATGCTGACCCTATTCGCATTGGTGCTCTCGACTCTTTCGATGGGTTGTACGGCTTTAACAACGCCGATCCGCGGCGTTCCGGCTAGGAGATTGCCTCCACAATTTTTTGCCACACCCAAGAATAACTTGGTACCTATCGATGTGGCGAGATTATCACAGGAGCCGCCGCGGGAGTATCTGCTGGACAAAGGCGACATCTTAGGTGTCTATATTGAAGGCATTTTACCGAGTTCCGCTCCAGACCAGGTTCCCACGTTACCTCCGGTTCATTTCCCCGATAAAGACAGTTTGCTTCCTCCATCACTCGGTTACCCAGTACCCGTGGTCGAAGATGGAACTATTTCGCTCCCATTGATCAAACCGCTCAACGTTGCCGGTTTGACAGTTCAGCAGGTTCGAGATCTCATCCGCCGAGCTTATTTTGATTCCAAGATTTTGACCGATACTCAGCTGCGAGTCTTCACGCCGATCGTCAGCTTGCTTCAGGAACGATCGTATAACATCGTGGTCGTTCGGCAGGATTCGAGTGGTGGAGGTGGTGGTCAAGGGGGCTACATCAGCGGCGGCACTGACGAGAGCGCGTCTGGCAAGGCACTTCGGTTGAAGGCGTACCAAAACGATGTGCTGCATGCTTTGATGGAATCTGGTGGATTGCCGGGACTGAATGCAAAAAATGAAATTCAAATACTCAGAGCAAGTCGCGCGGACCAACGCAAACGAGATGAGTTTGTGCGTCAGTTCTACGCAACGTTCTA